>QWCH01008840.1_pt1 | contig 13711 bp, 15 predicted proteins | sample 1972671 | NCBI WGS metagenome assembly QWCH01 (sample SAMN09866713, study PRJNA288562) | Human gut metagenome isolate term3_stool, whole genome shotgun sequencing... | isolation source: gut | host: Homo sapiens | place: USA: California | reverse complement strand
CATCCGGCCCGTCAGATGACCTGAAAACGTTGTTGAAAGAAGCCGTACTGACCGGCTACGATTTACAGAAGGATGATTTTGATGAGGATTAAACGATCAGGCATGAAACAGAACAATGACATACCGGATAAAATCATGGAACGTATCCGCAAGCTGATGCGTCTGAAGGAATCCACCAATTCCGAAGGCGAGGCACGTGCGGCGGCCGCAGCCGCAAGCCGGCTTCTGAAGGAATACAACCTGTCCCTGTTCGACATAAGTGGAAGAGCTCAGGAAACAGTCTTTGCAATCGGGAGGTCCGGAGCATTCAGCTACAAGGACGCTTTCGGCAGCTATTGGAAGCGCGACCTGCTGAACGTGCTGTGCCGGTACAACTACTGCCGGATACTTCTCTGCCGGGGCACAACCGACATGTTCATCGTCGGAACCGATGAGAATATTACTGCCGTCACCGTGCTGTACGATTATCTGCGCACGGCTTTCCGCCGGCTGGCAGAAGAGAGGCACAAGGAATACGTGTCCGTCAGACGCGGATATTACCGGACCGGGAAATACAGAAAGAAATACATACGCTCCTATCTCGAGGGCGTCACCCCCGGATTAAGGGAACAGTTTGAGGCAGGTCGCAGCCGGCCGGCAGAGGAGTCACGGGAAACCGCCCTAACATGCTGCCATCCCTGTATGCACTGGGCATGCTGTGGCTTGCGTATCAGATCAGGACCGCCCCCAGTGATCTGGATTTATGGGGCGAGGAAATAGAATAAACCGTTAAAATCATAATAGTATGTACTTTATACATTATATACAGACTTATGCGTCGGTCAACAGGAAAGGCAACGAGCTCCAGAGCCATATCCTGAAGTTCAAGGACTGCCTGCTCAAGGACCGGAACGCACTGGATGATCTGAAAGAGGAGATTCATTGCCGGATAGAAGAACTGGATGCCAGGTATCCGCGTACCCAACCCCTGCATTTCGATGCGGGAAACGATTCCGGAAGATGGTACATCCATGTGGAGGGAAAGCCGGACAATCTTGTATGCATCATCTCCATTGCAAAAGTGAGGAACCTGCTGGGAAAAGGCACAGTCTCCTTTCCCGGGAAAGACAAGGACGGAGAGAAAGGATGAAGAACACATACTGGTTTGCCGTGGACTATAACGGTACGGGACATCTTTTCACCTGTCCTCCCGAAAGGGACACGGGGATGTGGACCGGCGAGGAAGCCCTTTACATCCCCAAAGGACAGTTCGGGGAGATGTTTCCGCGAATCACCTGGCAGGACGCGCCGGTGGTGGTGACCCTGGAGGTGCTTCCCTGCGTGGAGACCCGGCGGCTGCGTCTTGTCAAGCGCTGCCTCCATCTTCTGCGGAGGCATACCGGCAGGAATCAGTCAAAGGATATGGAGGATTCACAATAACTCCCCCTGATGGTAGATGTATTAAGAAAGTTGAAGCTATAAATTGGATTTAATACAATAAGACCTATGGAAGCATTAACGGCATTACAATGGGCAAAAGAGGGTTATGTACCTAACGCTGATGCGGTAGGTGAAGAACGTTGGACTAATTGTTTTCACGGGCAGAAAGCAACATACTACAAAGACAACGAAGTTCACAAAGACTCTGAAACAGCAAAGGACATGCTTAGAGCTAAACGAAAAGAGCACAAAAAAGCATCAGATAAAAGGGACGAGAAGCGAAAAAAAAACATGGCTTATCGAGAGAACATGAAAACAGAATGGCAGTGGCTCCAGGAAGGTAGGATACCGAATCCGAATGCTATTGTCATATTGATGAAACACATATACCCAAAGATAGTGAAGAGCTACAGAAAGCCATTTTTGATTTTCAACGGAAATAGCTGGATATGACTATAAACCGAGAAAAAAATGAATGGAATCCACCTGTGTGAAAGATGTAAATATTGCACGCATTCACCCAATTTATTTCAGCCATATTATTGGTGTTCGTGGTATGGGAAAGAAGTAAAAACACCGATTAACAGATGTGATAAAATAACTCTCAAAACAGAATAGAAATGAACGATATACTATTCAAAAAAATAAAAAGAGCAAACAGTAAATATGCTGAATACTTATTAGCTTGCGATAAAGTAGCTAAAGCAGCCCAAAAGCATATAAACTGGAACGATAGCGTAGGTTGTGCCTATATGCCGGGTGACGGTCTTTGCATAGAGATTGAAGCCCATGAAGAATGAGTATAGAACAAATTATATTCAACCTTCTCAATAAGAACGCTCATACATGGGTTAGATATTGGCAACAAAAGGAGATGTCAGGTTTAACAATGCCCGGAGAATATATTGAGATAAGGACTTTTTTCTTATCAGGCATCGAACTTTCTGATTTTTTCGCAGCCGGATTCAAAATCAATAAAATACAATCTCAAAAAATAGATGCAGATGCCTATTGTGACATTCTGCTAAATAAAACCGATTAAATATGGAAATACAAGGAAAAGTTATCGCCGTACTTCCCATAAAGGATGGGGTCGGCAAAACTTCCGGCAACGAGTGGAAGAGCCGGGAGTTTGTCCTCGAGACGGAGGAAAGCAGACCGCAGAGCCTGTGCCTGCAGCTGATGAACGCCAACATCGACCGGTATGCGGTTGAAGCCGGCCAGACTGTGCATGTGAAATTTGACTGTTCCGCCCGCCAGTGGGAGAACCGGTGGTTCAATACCCTGACGGCCTGGGAGGTGACCGTCATCAAAGCAAAGGAGGCATGAGAATGAATACGGGAAAAAAGCTGTTTCTGTGTGCGGGACTGCTGGCATTCTTCCTGTCGGTATCGGCACAGTCCTACTCATTGCGTACCAATGTGATCGGTCTGGCAACGACCAACCTGAATCTGGAGGCTTCCATGACGCTGAACCGTAAATGGTCACTGCACCTGCCCGTGCAGTACAACCCGTTCAAGTTCGGCCGCAACCGGCAGTTCCGCAATTTCTATGCGGCCCCCGGAGTACGCTACTGGCTGCTGGAAAGCTACATGGGCGGATTCATCGGCATGTACGGTACGGCCGGCACCTACAGCGTGGGGAACCTGTTCGGCAACAAGTACCGCTACGAGGGGGAAGGCTACGGAGTAGGTTTAAGTATCGGGAAGGCCTACCAGATAGGCAGGCGCTGGAACCTTGAATGGGAAGCCGGTGCGGGTGCCGTATGGCTGGCTTATGACAAATATCTGTGCAAACGCTGCGGGGACCTTGTCGGACAGGAGTACGGCTGGCATTTTCTTCCGACCCGTGCAGCTCTCAATGTCGTGTATCTTTTTTAAGCGGGAAGGATGAGGACTACAAGACGTATCATACCGTTTGCACTGCTCTCGGGCCTGCTCCTTTCCTGCGGATCGGAGCACCGTCTGGCACGCGTGCGCATCTCGCAGCCCGGGGTGAGGGAGGCGACAACGGATACGGCCTGCAAGGTGCCGGAACAGATAGCATGGACGGACGACAAGGGTGAGCGGCATATCGTCACGCGGGCCGAGAAAGACAGCGTGACCGGTGAGGAGATCACTTCCGTGGAACTGTCCGAAATTACCGTTATGGCCAGAAGCAAGCAGGTGGCTGAACGCAACGGGAAGATAAACCTGGATTTTGTCGTGACGGTTCCGGGAGAATTGGTCAGCAACAAGTGGCAACTCCAGCTGGCCCCGGTGGCCTACAAGCCTTCGGATACGTTATATCTGGACAGGATCTTCCTTTCAGGGGCTGACTTTGCCAAGATGCAGAAAAGAGGCTATATGCGCTACCAGGCGTTCATCAACTCCATCATACCCGACAGCCTGTACCTGCAGAAACTGTTCGACGGGAAAGGCTACAGGAAGGCGCTGGCCGAACTGGAAGAGGAATACTTCCAGGCCTGGAAGCACGAGGTGCTGCAGAAAGAACGCTGGATTGACTGGTCGGACAAGGCCAATGCCCGGTTTGCCCTGTTCAACTGGCGTGTCGAGCAGAACCGGAGAGCCATCGCCGGCTACAATTCAATCCTGGAGCATCTTCCCGCCTACTGGATGACCAGGGAGCTTGAAGGGAAATATATCCCTTCCAGATGGAGGATGTTTGCCGAAGGCGGATATAAGATCCGTACCCGGAGCATCTCCCCTGAAGATTCCGCCGCCATCACGAGGCGTTTCACCGATTACGGCAAGATGGCGGAGAACCAGAAGAGAAAGGAACAGGCCGGTGCCATGTATGACAAATATGTGCGTTTTCCGTATGAGCCGGCCCGTCTGGATACGGTCATCCGGGAAGGGAACAAGTTCGTCTATTACTACAAGCAGGAACTCCCGGCCACGGAAAACACGAAAAGGATAGATCTGACGCTTGACGGACTGATCCTTTCCAAGGACGAGACACGTACCCCGCTTCCGCCGTCGGACACGATCACCTATTTCATCTCGAGCATGGTGCAGTTCCTTGACCGGACTCCCCGCTATAAAAAGAAGATTGTCACCCGCAAGGACGAGGTAAGCCTGCGCGCATACGTGGCCTATAAGACAGGCAGTACCGAGTTCCGGGAGGAAACCGGAAACAACAGGTCGGAAATCGACAAGGTGTTCAAGGCGATACGGAGCATAAACTATACAGGAGAGTTCCTCATAGACAGCGTGCTGATGACCGCGACCTCATCTCCGGAGGGTGATGCGGGGATGAATCTGTTCCTGTCCAGGGGACGTGCGACGGAACTGAAAAAGTACCTTGCAAGACGTACGGAGGATGCGGAAGGCGTTGACACCATCTTCCGCCCTGCATGGCGGGGGGAAGACTGGGAAAGGCTGCGCGGACTTGTCGCAAAAGACGACACCCTGAGACACCGGCCGGAACTGCTCCGGATCATGGAGGAAACAAGGAATCCGGACATCCGTGAGCACGCCCTGAGAAAATATCCGGAGGATTACAGGAGAATCCGGGAAAAGCATTATCCTCTCCTGCGCGGAGTGGAATTCCTGTTCCATCTCCACCGGCGGGACATGATTCAGGACACGGTTGTGATGCCGGTCATCGACAGCACCTATATGGCTGCCGTGCGGATGATAGAGGACAGGAGGTACAAACAGGCTCTTGCCCTGCTGGACGAGCACTACCCGGCAGACTATAATACCGCTGTCTGCCTCATGTCGCTCGGCTATGACGCCCGTGCGCTTGAGATCATGCGGGAACAGCGGGACACATCAGACCGGAACTACCTGCTCGCCATCCTGTACAGCCGCCTGGGGCGCAAGGAGGATGCCGTCAAGTCATATGTCAGGTCATGCGACCAGGATGCCGGCAAGATATGGCGCGGACGGCTGGACCCCGAAATAAACACGCTTATTGAAACTTATAATTTATACAAAGATGAATATTGACAGAAAAGTACTGGTACTTGCGTCATTCCCCGCAATAATGCTCGGCGGCTGCAATTTCAATGAGGACTTCTGCATCCGGGAAGGAGAACTTGTAGCCTGGTGCGATTTCAGCGGAATAAAGGAAAAGCCGCCTGTCCCCCAGGAAAGACACGTCATCCCTTTCGGAACGGATGTGCCGTATTCCGAAGGGACAACGTTCACACAGGATACACTCCGCTGGAGCCTGCCCCAGGGGGCATACAGGTTCCTGTTCTATACGGGGAACTATGAACTGCTGGACAGGAATGACTATCATGAGACGCGTCTGTCCGTCCGGACTGACACCATTGACGGGGAGGCGCACATTTCAGAGGTACAGAAATTCTGCTGTTCCTCGGCCTTCAGTGAAAGGCTTGAATACCGGAATCCCAAACGGGTAAGGATACAGCCTGCGGCTTTTGTCCAGAAACTGAACATAAAGATTAACGTGTCCGGCAACACCGTACCGTTGTCCGGCTTGAACTGTACCCTTTCGGGAATCTCTACGGCCAGGTATCTGGCCTCCCGTGAAAGGACCGGAACCGCAAGTGCGACCGCCTCCTTCGCAAAGAAGGCCGACAATGTATGGACGGCGGGCCTTTATGTGTTCGGATTCAGTCCGGCGGCAGAGAACATTCTTGCCGTAGAGGTTCTGATGAAGGAGGAGGACTCCGTATTCAATGAACGGCAGTCAGTTGACCTGACCCCGTATCTGCGGGGATTCGACGGTGACGAGATCTCGCTGGAACTGGACCTGCACATCGGCAGGGAACTGGAGATTGGCGGGCCGGTCATCATCCCGGACTGGGAGGACACCCCCGAAACGGAATTTCCATAAGACTATAATTATAACAAAACCAAATCAACAAGAAAAATGAAAACAAGAATTATGATTTCGGCAGCGGTAATTGCCGCCGGGATGCTGGCTTCATGCAGCAACAAGGAAATAGTGGACGAACAACCGGAAACAGACGGGGTTTCAGCCTCCGTACTGAATATTGTGCCGACAGTCGGCACGGACACGAGGGCCGGCTTCGTGCCGAAAACCGAATGGGCGGTAAATGACGCCATGGGGCTGTTCATGTACAAGGCCACCGGATGGGGGGACGCCTATCCGCGTTATGACGCGCAGAACAACAAGTCCACAAAAACAGCGGCCGGATGGAGCCAGGCAAAACCCGTCTATCTTCTTTCGGACAAGGCGACGATATGGGCGTATTACCCATACAACCAGGCCGTCGCTGACGGTACCAAAGTCCCCGTTCCCATCAATGCGGGAACCTCTGTCGACTACATGTGGGGAAAGAGCACAAACCAGGTGTCGGTCATTGAAACGGATGCCGTCATTCCCATGAAACATGCATTGTCCCAGCTCGTCATCCGTCTGAAAGTTTCTCCGGAATATCATAATGACGGCAACCTGACATCCGCGAAACTGAAATCCAAGGCGGCCAAGTTCGGAACCTCGGGGACAATGAACCTGAACGACAACGGAAGGATCATCTTCTCCCCGACATCCACGGAACTCTCATGGACTCCCAACACGACCATTCCGGCACAGGGGAACCCGTCGGTAGACTTCGCCGCCGCAATCTATCCCATGAGCCTGGCATCCGGAGAAGTCAGCATGGAGGTCGTCATCGACGGGGCAACCTATACCTATTCCATTCCCCAGATAAGCTGGGAAGCCGGAAAAAGATATATCTATTCGATAACGATGCGCTCCAATGACGCGGAAATCGGAGGCGAGAACGGACAGTCCGTAACCATCGAGCCATGGGGTTCAAGCGAATCCGACGTAACGCTTGTACCGGTCAAATAAATTACAGAACAACAGGGGACTCCGGTCCCCGTCCTAAAAAAACAATCATGGTAAAATCAATAACAACGATAATCTGCGGCTTCCTTGTCCTGCTGTCCGTATCCTCCTGCCGGAAGGAACAGGAGGAGCCATGCCCGGAAAACGGCCGTGTCACCTTTACCGTCGCCCAAACGCGTGCCACCCAGGAAGGCACGTTCGAAAAGGGAAACTCCATAGGCGTATTTGCCATCGAGCCCAAGACCGGCGTGTACTGGGCCACAAATAACAAATACACCTATGACGGCCGGGCATTCAAACCCGCAACGGAAGAGGACAACATCATTGTGACGGTGGGGACCGATCTTGACTTCTATGTATATTATCCTTTCAAGGAGGGGCAGACAGACATCACCGCCATATCCCATGCCATAGGAGACCAGCAGGAAAAGTCCGGATGGCTTTCAGCCGATTTCCTGACAGCGTCCTATACGGACGTAATACAGGACTATACGATACCGCTGCATTTCGAGCACCGGCTGTCGACCGTGGAGGTCCGGGTGGAAGGAAGCGACCGCGTGGACGGCGCCCGTATGGAAAATGTGAAATACGGCAGCCGGTTCAACCTGCTTACCGGAAAAACCGTTACGGACGAGACCAGGGGAAGCTATGCCATGTACAGGTACAGTTCCGGGAACCTCACCACGGTATTCCGGATGACCATACCCGCCCAGACCCTTACGACAACCTCCAATTACATAACCCTCACAGGAACCCCGGACATGAAGCTGCGCGGCACTTCCGACATGACCACCGAACCCGGCAGAATCCACAACTACCGGATAGATTACAAGATACGGATAACCGTCCTTGACTATCCGCAGGGTGGAAGCACCACAGGTGCGGGCCTGTACGACATGGGAAGCACCTGCACGGTCACCGCGTCCGTGAACGGCGGTTATGAGTTCGCAGGATGGTACGAGGACGGCAGGATCGTGTCGAATGACACACGGTACAGTTTCGAGGTACTGTCGGACCGTACACTCGAGCCCAGGTACCGTAATTATGGCGGCTGGTCGGTCACCCTTACGGCAAATCCCTCCGTCATCGGCTGGCAGGGCGGCAGATCTTCCCTTGTGGCGGGAGCCTCACGCGGAGTGTTCGTCAACGGAGTGGCAGAAAACACACAGACGGCTGTCCCCTCCCTCAGCGGAGGAGCAGAAGGATTCCTCCTTTCAGGGAATACGGTGACAGTGTCGGAAAACCCGTCAGGCTCATCCCGGAACTGTGTGTTTACGGCAAGTCACGGAGGAAGCTCGGCCACGGCCACAATCACCCAGGAGGGATCTCCGGTAAGCTATTATTTCAGCTATGCGGATGGCGGAGGGAAAGACTTCCATTGACATCGAACAATAACAAAAAATCAATTGAATGCGGTTATGAAAATAGACATATACAAACCGGTTGTCCTGTTCCTGCTACCGGCAGTCCTTGCGGGCTGCTCGGGTGAACGGGAGCCCTTCCCGCAGGGCGGGAAGGCCGGACTGAGGATAGAGAGCTGCTCCAGCCGTGGCGGAACTGACGGAAGTCCCACCCTTGTGAAAGATTTCGGAATGGTGCTGCTTGACGATACGGGCGGCGGTTATGCCGGAGCCGTAAACCCGCTGCATGTAACATACGGGGAAGGCTGGATCTTTCCGGAGGTCACACTCACGGAGACCCCCTGCAGGCTGTTCGCATTCTCCCCTTTCGCCGCCATCCCGGGAAAGGAGCTGCCCCTGAGCCTGGTCCCCCAGACCGACTACCTGGCATCCGGGGAGATACGCCTGGACTGGCAGAACCGGTCAGCGGACATAGGGATGGAACACCTGCTCTGCCTGCTGGAATTCACCATAGAGGGCAGCAGCGCGTGCACTCTGAGTGTGGAGGATGTTCCTACAGGCGGCACTTATGACCTTGCCGGCGGCAAACTGTCGGCAGGGGAAAAAGGTACGGTCCCCTCGGAGGGGAACACCCTCCTTCTGCTGCCGGGCAAGGCGGGAAACAACAGGGTCGTGATCCGTTTTCAGGAGAACACATACGGCTGGCTGCTGCCGGCCGTCACCCTGGAGGCCGGGAAAAGATACGGATATGCATTGTCCCTGGGCAAAGAAGGGGGACTCATTCTCTCCGGTGTAAGTGTCCGTCCCTGGCAGGAAGGAGAAGACTATAACGGAACTATCAAACCTAACAAATAATAACAAAATGAGAAATTTTACAGGAAAAAAATTGTTTCTGACTGTCATGTCTGCATCATATACACTCCGGGGATTCGCCCAGGATGCCCGGGGAGCAATCAATGATGTCCTGGACAGTTTTACACTACCCGTGTTCGGCGGTTTTATGCTTGGAGGTATCATTCTGGGCCTTATCCAGCAATGGGACAATATCATCGACAAGGAGAACAGGGGCACGCGAAAGGAAGGATTTGTCGCACTGGGCTGGTATGTCGGCTTTGCATTGCTGGCCGCAGTCGTGGTGTCCGCCGTAAAGAGTGCCATTTCCGGTATCAGCCTGTCGATATGAGATACAGGATCAGAAAAGGACTGGAGAGCCCCTGCATGATACGGGGGCTTCTTTCCGGGGACTACTGGATATTCGTCGGCTGTTGTTCCGCCGCTTTCGTCCTGTTCTTCCTCGGCATCCGTGCGGGGATATCCGCAGGCAACTGGAACCTGCCGGTCCTGGTGCTCGTCATCTCGCTGCCCACCCTGCCGCTGCTTCTATACAAGCTGAAAAGAAAGGCACGGCCCCAAAAGTTCAAGGAGACGGGAAAAGAGATAAACATCAGTAATCTGGACATAAACAGGGTATTAACAAAAAAGGAGCATAATGAAATCAGAAGAGGCATACAGCATACTTGACATCGTCAGTGATTCGGAGGGCCAGGGCGTCGTCCTGACCCGCAGCGGCAGCATATGCGTTTCTTTCGAACTCCGGGAACCGGAATGCTATTCCCTGACTCCGGAGGATATCGACAGGAGGGACGGCATGTTCCGGGAAGCCTTCAAGTTTCTCCCGGACGGCACATATGTGCACAAACAGGATGTGTTCCTCAAGGAAAGCTACTGTCCGGACATTGCCGGCGGTTCTTTCCTTGACCGGGCCGATGCGCGGCATTTCCGGGGACGACTGTATGTCAGCCATACCTGCGTCATGCACTTTGTACTTTCCGGACTCAAAAGTCTTGAGAAGGCCTACATATCCTCACCCCTGTCCTATAAGGAGAACCTCCATAAGGAGGACCTCGCCAGGCTCGATGAATTCCTCGAGGGAGTTGACAACGCCGTCGGCATCATCCGGAGCATGCGTGATACGGAGATAGCCCCGATGTCAGGGCAGGAAATGCGGGACTTCACGGCCGGATACACCACCCTGTTCGACGCCCCGGGGGCGGTTGTGGACATACATGCCGACACGGAACTCCGCACAGGAAAGAAACGGGCACGCTGTTTCGCCGTCTGCGATGAGATCTTTCTCCCTGATGTACCATCCGATGCTGGAGCGGCTTGGGATGTACCTGCCGTACAACCACATCGTGAACCAGGTGGTTTTCTTTGAGGGGAACGGACGGCTGCGCGAGCGGATCGCCCGCAATATCGACATTTATGGAAGCAATTCCGGCATGAGCAGGTCCATCAAGGTACAGTACCAGAAACTGGACGAGCTCCAGCAGGAAATCCTTGAGGAGAACGAGACACTGGTACGCAGCTTCTTCTCGGTCTGTGTGTTCGACGAGTCGGAGGCCGAACTGGAGAAGGCCGACAAAAAGATCAGGGAGACGCTCAACCTGGCCCGTCTCGGGTATTATATTCCCGGATATGAGAACCTGGCTGCGGTGCATTTCGCCTGCGTCCCCGGCCAGATCCACCTGATGCCGCGGAAATACCTGTTCCTGACCACCCTGCCCATGGCATTGTGCTTCTTTCTCCAGTGCGGCAGTTTCAGGAATGACAGCGAGGGCATCTATGTGCATGACAGGATGTACCAGGTTCCTCTGAGAAAGGACATCTGGGATGCGGGCAAGAAGAGGGTCAACGCCCGTAACGGGATGGTCATAGCCGGAACCGGCGGCGGCAAGTCCGCCTTTACCCTGAACCTTACCCAGCAACTCATCGAGCAGGACTATACGGTCGTGGTGGTCGAGTTCGGAAAGAGCTTCAGCCAGCTCTGCAGGCTCTATCCGGACATCTCCCTGCACGTGGACTACGACGGCAGGACGGCGCTGGGCATCAACCCCTTCGACCTGCAGGGGGAGGAACTGGACAACGGAAGCATCGAGATGCTCTCGGGGGTCGTGCAGAAATACTGGAGGCACATGTTCACAAAGGACGAGTCGGAGAAGGAGGTGGCCCTCACCCGTTTCATCCAGGACTATTACGAGAATGTCCGTGAAGGGCACAATTTCGAGAGTTTCTACAACCACGTGACGGAACATTACCCCGAGATTCTGGCAAGGAAGCACATCCCCAAAGATTATTTCTCCCTGGAGTCCTTCAGCCTGAACTGCGGCGAGTTCCTGCCCGGCAGACGCTACGAGAACGTATGCAAGGATACGGGAACGGACTTCTCGGGAAAGAAGTTCATCGTGTTCGAACTGACGCAGATCAAGCAGGACAGGTTTCTGAGCAACCTCGTGATGGGCATGATATTCACCGTCATACAGAAGAAGCTGCTCAGTGACCGGAGGAAACGGGGCGTCCTGATCTTTGACGAGTACGGCGAGACCGCGCAGATGGTCGATACGGCCACGGGAACCGGGATACACAGCTCCGTGGCCTTCTGCTATCAGAAGATCAGGAAGGAGAACGGAGCGGTGTACACCATCATCCAGAATCCCGACCAGCTGCCGGAGAACGAGCACACAAAGAACATCATAGCCAATACGGACATGCTGTTCGTGCTCCCCACCAAGGAGGTCATCTACCAGTCCGTCATAGACAGGTTCAGGCTGACCCATCCCGGACAGATAGCCCTGATGAAGTCCATGAGGAACAATTTTTCGGGACAACGGCCCTATTCGGAGTGTTTCATGCGGCTGGGGGAACATTACGCCACCGTCACCCGCCTGGAGTTCTCAAGGTACTTTTATCCATGCTCGTGCTGATGACGGCGGCAACCGCATCCGCACAATGGGCGGTGGCGGACGCGCCCAACCTTGCACAGAACGTCAAGAACTTCTCGGAACTGCAGAAACAGGTGGGCTACCTGAAGGAGCAGAAAGACCGGCTGGACGAGACACTGGACATGATGCGCAAGGTCAACTCCGTCATCTCCAGCTGTGAGACCGCCAAATCAATCATAGAGAGACAGGGAAGGCTGTCAGAGAAGTGCATAGACCTGGTGACGAACAAAAAACTGGGCACGTCAACCCTGCAGACGCTCACATCCAGCCTTGACCTGGTCATGCTCAACAACACACGGCTCATCAGCCTGTCAAGGACCATACTCTCCACAAGCGTGAAGATGAACGACTCCGAGCGGCTGGCCGTCCTGCAGGAGATAGAGAGACAGACCATCGAGCAGGAAAGGAAGGTCTCGAAGGTATCCCGGATCATATCCCAGTATGAAAGACTGAAGAGAAACCTGAGATAGACATGGAAGAGGCAGAGACCGTACTTGCATACGCCGCGGACAGGCTGATGGAGTCGCTCGCCGCCGGAGGGGTCTACAATCCGGACAATATCTGGAAGAAGCCGATCGAGCAGGCCTTCGACGACCTGATGAACAGTGACATCATCGACATAGCAGTCAACGGGCTGGACACGACCTTCAACTCCCTGCTGGCGGGAGCGGTGGGCAGCTTCGGGGGAGTCGCATACGACTACCTCATGCTGGTGTTCCTGTGCACGCGCTACCTCATCCTGATACTGCTCGAGGTCATATCGCCCCTGGCGATAGCCTGCCTGTACAACAGCGACACCCGCAGTTCCTTCTACACATGGGCCAGACAGATGGTCGGGTGCTACATGCTGTATCCGGGATTTGTCATCGCCAGCGTGTTTTCTGATCTGATTGTAGTGAACTATGTACAGCAGCGCCCCTGGTCGATAACGCTCATGGTGATATTTTCCTTCCTGCTGAAACTGGCGATGCTCGCCACGGTGAAAGCAACGGTTAACAAATGGTTATAGCTGATATGATGGACATAAAGAACATACTTAAAGATTTCTCCCGCCTGGCGGAAGCCAGAAAGAACCATACGTTCCGCACCAGGCTGGTATTCATATTCTGTGCCGCCACAATAGCGATGGTGCTGTTTTTCAGCTACAGGGTGGTAAACAGCGCGATGGACAAGATCCTGGTCGTCAATGAAGGCGGGGAACTGCTCCGCTTTAAGGCCATGCAGCAGGATTTGCTGTATGAATCCCTTTTAAAGAACCATTGCTACCATACGGCCTATTATCTGAACAGTTTCGACAGGCTCTCCCTGCAGGAGAACCGGGCACGCGCCCTGTTCCTGGTCAACAAGCCGGACGCGAAC
>QWCH01007136.1_pt1 | contig 13725 bp, 14 predicted proteins | sample 1972671 | NCBI WGS metagenome assembly QWCH01 (sample SAMN09866713, study PRJNA288562) | Human gut metagenome isolate term3_stool, whole genome shotgun sequencing... | isolation source: gut | host: Homo sapiens | place: USA: California | reverse complement strand
CAGGGGAGTAACGGATATTCCTTTCTTCCTTTACAGGCTTATGAAATTATGTGCATGAGGGGAGAGGGGTGCAACTGGGTTTTACGACTGACCCAAAATAGATGCGGGAAAGCCCTTTGACAGGCAATCCCGCAGCGAAGTTTATCTATTTAGAGTTTTTTAGAATAACAATGGTTATTGATATTCAAGTTTCTCTTTTAATCACCAGACGGAGCGGAAATCAGTTGTACCAAATATCTCCGCCTAAAACGTTCGTTCTCGATTCCGTTTCTTGTAGGTTCTCATCCTTAGGCGAGTAATCCTGATAAATCTGTAAGGTTTGTGAATTAGTCATTTTGAACTCCTTTCTTTTAATACTATCTTCTGAATAGTGGCTATGACAAAGTTAACTGTTTTTTCGCAAAAATGCAAATTAATTGACACGAAAACTGAAAAATTAATGTTTTTTGTGCAAACGATTGCCTAATTTTACATTTCAACATGCTTCATCTATAATTATTTTAAAGTCAGTGAGTTGAACGGTATTAGCCAATCGTATGAGAGCGGTCAGTGCAGCCTTTGTCGCTGCTTCCGAGTAGTTGACTGGGCTACCGTCGCACGTGCCGTCAGGCTTTTTGCCACGAGCCATTGTCGAAGCATTGGCAGGTGTTTTGTATCTGTTAATGATTCGGTGGTGGAATTGTTAGTATTTTTCACTAAATAAAATGTTGTTTGTCTAAATTATTGACTAATTTTGCAACATCTTTGCCAGCAATGTCGTCTGGTGGGGCGTCCGTCGGCTGTCGCACCGCTGAAAAGTAGGACAGTAGCAAGGTGACGGAGGCTTAGGCATTTTAGTATTAACATGATATGGAGTCTATAAAAAATATATTCAGAATAGGGAAAGGACCTTCGAGTAGCCACACCATGGGGCCGCAGAGGGCTGCCCTTGTGTTTTTGGACCGTCATCCCGATGCTAAGGCATTTGAGGTGACGCTTTACGGAAGTCTGGCTGCAACGGGCAAAGGCCACTTGACAGATCAGGCTATTGTCGAGGTGCTGAGTCAAGTTGCGCCCGTCGAGATTGTGTGGAAAGCCAACGAGGTGTTGCCCTTCCACACCAATGGGATGCTCTTCAAGTCGTTCAACGAGAGTGGTGAGACCACCGACGAGTGGAAAGTCTATAGCGTTGGCGGCGGAGCGCTCTCCGAAGGGAAAGGCAAGGACGACTTTTTCTACACCCCACCAATCTATGAGCTCAAGTCTATCAGGGAAATTCAGCAGTGGTGCGAGAAGAATGGCCGTGGTTATTGGGAATATGTGGAGATGTGCGAGGGTCGCGATATATGGGATTATCTGCGGGAGGTATGGCACACGATGCAGCAATCCGTGGAGAACGGGCTCGACAACGAGGGTGCGCTCCCTGGTCCGCTGAATTTGAAGCGCAAGGCGTCCACCTATTACATCAAGGCACGTGGCTACAAGGCCTCACTTCAGAGCCGAGGATTCGTCTATGCCTATGCCCTTGCAGTGAGCGAGGAGAACGCTTCGGGTGGCACCATTGTCACTGCGCCCACCTGTGGCTCGTGCGGTGTTATGCCGGCCGTGCTCCATCATATTGCGAATGTACACGATTTCTCTGAAAACAAGATAATCCACGCACTGGCGACCGCTGGCATTTTCGGCAACATCGTCAAGCGCAACGCCTCCATTTCGGGTGCCGAGGTGGGCTGTCAGGGCGAGGTCGGCGTGGCCTGTGCCATGGCTTCGGCTGCTGCCTGCCAACTCTTCGGTGGCAGTCCGTCGCAGATTGAGTATGCTGCCGAAATGGGATTGGAACATCACTTGGGCATGACGTGCGACCCTGTCTGCGGGCTCGTCCAGGTTCCCTGTATCGAACGCAATGCCTTTGCTGCCTGTCGTGCGCTCGATGCGCAGCTCTATTCGACCTTCAGTGATGGTCTCCACCTTGTTTCGTTCGACAATGTCGTACAGGTGATGAAGCAAACGGGGCACGACTTGCCATCGCTCTACAAAGAAACAAGCGAGGGCGGACTGGCCAAAGGTTACGTACTATAATCTATGGAACGCTAACGACCGACACTGGTCAACCTCATATCATGAAGCGGAGATGCTACAACCTTGTGACATCTCCGCTTTTTTAAGTGCCCTTGGCATGAGCATTATCTAACGGGTGAATGTTCCGTGTAAACACTAATAGCAGGAATACTGACGACGGCTCAGCAGAAGAAATATTTGATGATAAAAAGTTGATGTGCTTTTGCTTACAAAATTACAATTCTTTTATGATGCAGGAAATAGGTAGTGAATTGTTTGTTTCTTTTAAAAAAATACAAAATGCGGGGAAATATATTATAAAAAGTTGTAAAATACGAAAAGAAATATTACCTTTGCTGACAAATTAAATTCTCATATAGATTTTAATACGATAGAGTTTGAAATCAGCTTTTCCACATAGTCAATTACATTCTTGTCCCAAATACTCTTTGGTGCGTGATGTGCTGCAAGGAAAAAACAACTTTCTTCCTTTTTTTAACACAAATTATTTGGTAGTTCCAAATAGTTTTGTACTCTCTCTCTCTCTCTCTCTTATATATATTAGGTATATCTCCTTTTTATCTCCCTTTCTGCGCATTCTGCATTATTGCGCAGCGACTCTTTGTGTCCGTTAGTGGAAGGTAATTCCTTGCCATCCTTTATGGTAGTATATTCAGAAATTAAAAGTCATATTCAAAATTTATTGTAGCGTTATGAACAAAACAGAAACCATTGCCGCCGGTGTCAAGGCGGCTTACGTTCGTCCCCGCATCGCTTGCTATGCAGCTGCGTCAGAATCCTCGCTTTGTGCCGATAGCCCATTTGGTGGTGGCGCCGGGACAGCTCAATCCGAAACCGAGTTCCTTGGGGAAGAGGAAGAACCTTAAAGTGGTATGAGGTCCACTCTTCAATACTTTATTCGTAATAACCATTTTTATTGAATTAATTTTATAAGCGATTTATACAAATGAAAACAAAATTATTTATATCATTTGCGGCTTTCGTTGCTGCATCTGTGCTGATGAGTAGCTGTTCCAACGACGAGAGCACAGCTACTACTACTACTACTGATCAGCTTACCGCCTTTACCGGTGGTATCGTTACTGAGGTTCCCATGGAGCGTGTACAGATAGGTACTTCCGGCGGTTCAGCATTAACTCCCGGTATTACCACTCGTATTTCCATGAATCGTGACGCCATCGGTGGTCAGGGCGTCTTCCTTTGGGAGCCTAACGACGTGATCTATGTAGAGGACGATAACAACAAGTTATGCAAGAGTCTGAATACAATCACCGAGTCAGCCCCCCGCACTACATTCTTGGTAAATGGCTCTTACAGCACCAAGGGTCAATACGACGTATACTATTGTGGTACCAACTCCGGTGCTGGTGTAAAGAAAGTTGTTATCGCCAGCAATCAGACACAAGTAGCCTTTAACAATACCAAGCATTTTGGTGCCGTTGGCGATTGCGGTGTGGCTAAGGCAACGAAGACTACCGCTGCAGGCAAGAGCGGCTATCGTTTCGACTTGGAGCACAAGGTATCCTATCTTTGCTTCCTTCCCTATATGGCTTCTCAGGAGGATCGCGCAAACTTTAAGATCAAGCACATAGAGATCACCTCTAAAGCCGACAATATTTCCGGTACTTATGACCTTGGCCAAACCGGTCTTTCCGGTACGGGTAATTCAAAGACGATTACGCTGAATGTAGGTACTGATGGAAATGGTCTTGAGCTTGCTGATCAAACTACAGCAACGAAAAGTATAAAGAACTCTCTTTACGTCGTTATCGCCCCCGGCACACGTAAGTTGAGCGTTAAATATACGGTCTTTAGCATTAAGGAAAATGAGGAGTTGACACTGACCAAACACTACAAATCCCATAACTTTGCCGTCAATAGGATTTGTGATATTCCGGTAAGCCTTGGTTCTGCAGTGGGACGCTTCTGTCGCTTGGCAGCCAACAGTGACTAATGATTCAAACGACGGTTATCCCAAGTCCAAGACCGCCGATGGTGCTCGTTGGTATCACGAACGCAGCGGTTCTTTCGAGGCTTCCATTAATCCCCTCTTCAACAAGCTTCCCAATGCCAACGAAATGGGTTGGTACGTACTGAAAGGTGATGCTCATTGGGACATTAGTACTCAGTGGGAGGCTTTCGACGGGATTCACACCGGTGGTATATGGTTGAAGAAGCTCAGCGTCATCGCTCAGGAAAACGGAATGGAGCCTGCTGCTTTAAAGCTTAAAGATCCCAAGGGTAACGATTTGCGTACTTCTTCCGATGCCTACTACATTTCTCCTGAGAACAACAAGCCTTCTGATAGTGTGATTGATAAATACTTCTTCCTCCCTGCGTTGGGCTATTACAGCAAAGACAAGCTTCGCAGCTTTCGTTCCCTCGGTAACTATTGGTCGTCCAGTGCTTATCCCGGCAATAGTAAACACGCGTACTACCTGTACTTCGGCAGTGGTCACGTGTACCTGTTCCACAACAGCCGCGACAACGGGTTTGTGGCGCAGCCGTTTGAGTAGTCTCCCCCGATAGAGTATATTCAGAAATTAAAAATCATATTCAAAATTTATTGTAGCGTTATGAGTAAAACAGAAACCGGTGCCGCCGTTGTCAAGGCGGCTTACGTTCGTCCCCGCATCGCTTGCTTTTCAGCAGCGTCAGAGTCCTCGCTCTGTGCAGTAAGTCCAATTGATAGTGGAGCTGGGACAGTCCTTCCCGATCCCGATGGTGAACTTGAGGAAGATGACCAGCCTTAAGTGGCAAGAGGGCAACTCTTAAATACTTTATTTGTAATAACTATTCTTTTATGAATTAATTTTATAAGCGATTTATACAAATGAAAACAAAATTATTTATCTCATTTGTGGCTTTCGCAGCCGCATCAGTGCTGATGAGTGGCTGCTCCAACGAAGAGAGCACGGCTACCACCAATGATCAGCTTACCACCAATGATCAGCTTACCGCCTTTACCGGTGGTATCGTTACCGAGGCTCCCATGGAGCGTGTACAGATTGGTACTTCTGATAGCTCAACAGGAGTTCCCGGTTTTACCACTCGTACTTCTATGAATCGTAACGGCATCGGTGGTCAGGGAGCCTTCCTTTGGGAGCCTAACGACGTGATCTATGTAGAGGACGATAATAAGAAGTTATGTAAGGGTAAGAGTACTATCACTGATGCTGTAGCCCGCACTACATTCTTGGTAAATGGCTCTTACGGCACCAAGGGTCAATACGACGTGTACTATTGTGGCGAGAACCCCAGTGCTGCTGAAAAGAAGGTTGTTATCGCTGACAATCAGACCCAATCCGAATTTAACAACACCAAGCATTTTGGTGCCGTTGGCGATTGCGGTGTGGCAAAGGCAACGAAGAATACAGATCCGGGTAAGAGCGGTTATCGTTTCGACTTGGAGCACAAGGCATCCTATCTTTGCTTCCTTCCCTATATGGCTATTAAGTTGCAGCGTGCAAACTTTAGGATCAAGCGCATAGAGATAACCTCTAATAATAATATAGCTGGTACTTATGACCTTACCCAAGCAGGTCTTTCCGGTACGGGTGATTCAGAGACAATTACGCTGAATGTAGGTCGTGATGGTCTTAAGCTTGCTGATCAAGCAACAGCAACGAAAAGTATTAAAAACTCACTTTACGTAGTTATAGCCCCCGGCACTCATGCATTGGAAGTAGAATATACAGTTTTAGACGCAAAGAATACGGTTATGAGAATAACCAAAAGTTATAGGTCACATTACTTTGGTGCCAATAAGATTTGTGATATTCCCGTTGATTGGGACGCTTCTGTCGCTTGGCAGCCAACAGTGACTAATGATTCAAACGACGGTTATCCCAAGTCCAAGACCGCCGATGGTGCTCGTTGGTATCACGAAGGCAGCGGTTCTTTCGAGGCTTCCATTAATCCCCTCTTCAACAAGCTTCCCAATGCCAACGAAATGGGTTGGTATGTATTGAAGGGAGATTTCCGTGTGGATCATGGAACTTGGTGGGAGGTTTTCGGTGAGCTTCACACTGGCGGTATCTGGTTGAAGAAGCTCAGTGTTATCGCTCAGGAAAACGGCAAGGAGCCTTCTGCCTTGAAGCTTAAAGATCCCAAGGGCAATGATATGCGTGTTTGTTCCGACTTCTTCTTCTACATCAACAATACTTCTGGGGGCGGCAACCCTAAGTATAGTGAGATTGGTAAATACTTCTTCCTCCCTGCGTTGGGCTACTACCGCGATGGCGAGTTTTGCGGCCTTGGTTCCACCTGTCAGTATTGGTCGTCCAGTGCTTATTCCGTCAATAATATTTGGACGTACAGCCTGTACCTCAACACATATGGTGCCCTGGAATTGGAACTAAACTCCCCCCGTAACTACGGGTTTGTGGCGCAGCCTTTCGAGTAGTCTCTCCCGATCGTTTTATTTTGAGCGGGCCCTTTAAAAGGCCCGCTCAAAAATACCGCCCTTGGCTGTCGATTTTTTGATAATTTCTACATCAGTGACCAAAAGAGACCTAAACCGGGTCTCTTTTTGTCATATATGCATCGTTTCAAAAATAAAGATAGGAAAATAGGAAAGTTCATATTTTATCGGACAATACCCATGTGTTGACAAAGAAATGAATAGAAGTGACGTATCTCAAAGGGATAGCTGAAAACAACTTGCCACACACGTGAGGTGTAAAAGCAAGAAACCGCCAGATGCAGAACGGCATGTACGATGGTGAGATAGGTCGGTAAGCACGAAAATAGGAGACAAACACCTATGATTAGTGTTTACCTCTTATTTGATGTGTACCGCAGCCACCGCTCATCTTATCGCCATGTTTCGGGCGGCGGTGGCTGACGTTTCTATTTCCTGACGATGACCGAACCGTTGGCTTGGTGGGTCGCCAGCACGAGCACCTCGGCTATCTGCACATGCGCAGGCGCACTGGCTGCGTAGAAAGCCACGTCGGCGATGTCGTCGCCCGTAAGTGGCTTGATGCCCTTATACACGTTCTCCGCCTTTGCATCGTCGCCGTGGAAGCGCACGTTGGAGAAGTTGGTCTGCACCAGACCCGGCTTGATGTTGGTCACCCGCACAGCCGACTCTGCCACGTCGATGCGCAAACCGTCGGTGATGGCTTTCACTGCGGCCTTCGTGGCACAATAGACGTTGCCGTTGGCATAGGCAGCGTCGCCCGCCACCGACCCGATGTTGATGACATGGCCACGGTTTCGTTTCACCATTCCCGGCACGATGAACCGTGTCATGTTGAGCAATCCCTTGACATTGGTGTCGATCATTGTGTCCCAGTCGTTGAAATCTCCCTCGTATTCCTTGTCGAGGCCCAGTGCGAGGCCAGCGTTGTTGACCAGCACGTCGATGTCGGCCCATTCGCCGTCGATGCTTTCCACTGCCTTCCGTGCGGCCTCACGCTCCCGAACGTCGAACGTCAGCGCCAGAACTCTTGCCCCTTGGGTTTCGAGCTGTGTTTTGAGCGCCTCCAGCTTGTCGTGCCTTCTGCCGGTGATGATTACGTTGTATCCGCCGTTTGCAAACTTCTTGGCGCATGCTTCGCCAATACCACTGGTGGCACCTGTCACCATTACAATTTTCTTTTCCATTGTTTTGTATTTTGATTCTTCAGTCTTTTGTCTTTATTGCTGAGCTGACGGTTGTCGCTGAGGGCATCTCGTAACTTTTACCAGCTAAGGATGACCGTTCGCATCGACTGGTTTCGCAGTCCGTCAGATGGTTTACGGCATCAAAATTAGTAAAAATCATCGAACTCTCAAAGCGCATTCTCCGATTTTTCCTTCACAATGTCATTATTTTATGGTCGATGTGCGAGAACTCTTCGGTAGGCCTTTCGCATTCTCTCTTTTGGCTTTTGCCGACTGGTTGTCAGCGGTTTTCTTCCAACGGTGTAGCAATGGGTGTGCGATAGCTCACCTTTCGCCGTGCCGAAGCTGACCTTTTATGTGCCAAAAGCTAACCTTTTGAGCATCCATTTCTATACTATTGATAATCAGGCAGTTGCAAATATGACTCTAAAGGGTGTTTTCTGTGGCTTCATTGGCTTGGTGTTGAGTGGCATTTTGGGGGATGGCGACGTTCGACCAACGAGCCTTCGGCTACACGTTTCTGAATGCCCATCACTCTGTAGGATTGCCATTTACTGTCGTCTGCCTACCGAAAAAGCCATGTCGCTGCCCTTGTTGCGGGTGTTGGCATGGCTTTCGTCTTATGGTGGCTCGGCCGGCTGATGATAGGCACGGACCGACGGCATCAAATCGTCTCTACGCTCAGCAGACCTTCGAGGTTGGTCGGCACGTGGAAGCTGTCGCAGTTGATGCGTTTCATCTGTTCTGTGCCCTTCCGTGTGATGTGGAATCGCTGGCATCGGCTGTCGTGCTCGCATGCCTTTCGTCGGATGTAGCCTTTCTTTTCGAGCGAGGCTATCACCTTGGAGGCATTTGAACGCGTCAGGTTCAGTTCATCGGCAATTTCTCCGGAGAGCAGGCTTTCGCACTCCGAGAGGACGCAAAGCAGCATCACCTCGTTGATGTTCATGCCGAAAGCGTCTTCCAATTTCAGCTCAAAGGCACCGATGGCACGATAGATGTTCCTGATTTTGCAGATACATTGATTGTCCATGATTTCATGTTGTTGTGGGGCCGTCCCATTTTCCGCTCAGGCCTATTTCAGCAAATGTTGCTTGATCATCTCCTCAAGTTCGGGCTTCATCTTTGCACCGACCGATGTGACGGGCTTTCCTTCCATGGGAATGAAGAGCAGGGTGGGGATGGTCTGAATGCCGAACATGGCTGCCAGCTCCTCGTTTTTGTCAACATCCACCTTATAGACGTCTATCTTGCCGTCGTAGTCGTTGGCTATCTCCTCAACGATGGGTGCGATCATCTTGCACGGTCCGCACCATGTAGCGTAGAAATCGATGATGGCGGGCTTGTCGCCCTTGAACTCCCATTTGTCGGACATCTTCTTAAAGTCCATCACTCTATCCTTGAACATTGCCGTTGTCATTTCTGTTGTCTTCATTTTCTTGTTCTCCTTTTTGTTGTTTTGTGCTACAGTCTCCTGTGCATTCTGTTGTTTAACTTCTTGTTTCTTGTTGGTCTTTGCGCAGCTTCCCAGCATGAGGGAGAAGATGGCAAGACCGATAAAAACTATTTTCTTCATTTTCGTGTCTCGGTTTTTGTCTGTTGATGTATGTTCCACTGCTTGGTTGACTTCCCATCAGTCAGTGGGCGCTAATGTTTCCTATGGAAAACATTACAAATATAGGGTTTATCTGTATATAAAACAAATTTCCAATAGAAACAATGTGTAGTTGTAACAGGATTTAACGTTAAGCAGTGGTGGCTTAACGGTTATTGTATAAATTCCAAACTTTCAATACTTACACGGTAATCGCTCGTCGTCCGTTGGTCGGTGGGTCATGTTCGGCAGCTCCGTCCGGCAACGAATCCCGTCGTCCACGCAGCTTGCAAGTTGAAACCGCCCGTGATGGCATCGACGTCGAGCAGTTCTCCGGCAAAGAACAGTCCGGGGCAGACTTTGCTTTCGAGTGTGTTGGGGTTGACGCTTTTCAGGCTCACGCCGCCGCAGGTGACGAACTCATCGCGGAAAACTCCCTTTCCGCTTACGTGGTGGACATCGTTGGTGAGCGTTTCGATGAGCTTGTTGAGCCCCTTTTTCCCCATTTCGTCCCACGTTTTCTCCTTGTCGATGCCCGTCCGCTCAAGCAAGTAGTGCCACACTCTTGCCGTCAGCTCACCGGGATGTACGTTTGCCGTCAGCTTCTTGGGGTTCTGCCGTGCTATTTGCCTGATTTGCTCCTCCGCCAGCTGTGCGTTGGTCTCGCCGAGCCAGTTGATAGCCACTTCGAAATGGTAGTCGTGGTCGCTGATGTAGCGTGCTGCCACCGACGACAGCTTCAGAGTCGCCGGACCGCTCATGCCCCAGTGGGTGATGAGTAGTGGCCCTTTGGCGCGGAACTTTGTGCCGGGGATGCCCAATACCACAGGTTCGACCACTGCCCCCATGAGGTCGCGGAAGTTCTTGTCGGCGATATTGAACGTGAAGAGCGACGGAACGGGCGGCTCAATCCTGTGTCCCGTCTCCTGAAGGTAGGCCAGTCCTGCCATGCGTGGCGAACCGCCGGTAGTTAGTACGACCTTGTCGAAGGTGCGGGAGGGCCTGTCCTTGAAGTCCACCTCCAAGCGTCCGTCCGCCCGTGGCGCAACCTTCACGAGTTGATGGCGCAGGCACACCGTCACCCCGGCTTTGGCTGTGGTGCGTGTCAGACAGTCGATTACGGTCTGGGAGCTTTGCGATCGTGGGAACACACATTGGTCGTCTTGTGTCGTCAGCTCAACTCCGTGCTGTTCAAACCATTGCCAGGCGTCGTTGTTGTCGAACGAGTTGAAAAGCCTTTTCATCAGTTTGTCGCCCCGTGGATAGACGCTCTTCAGGTCGTTGATGCCGAGGAACGAGTTGGTGAGATTGCATCTGCCTCCTCCCGACACGCTAACCTTGGCCAACACCCGGCCGCTCTTCTCGAAGATGGTCACCGTGTCGGTCGGATGGCGTTCCTTTGACTGGATGGCGGCAAAGAATCCGGCAGCTCCTCCGCCAATGATGGCAACGTGTTTCCTGTCTGACATATATATAATAAGGTCTCTTTTCAGGTGGCGAAGTTAATGAAAAAGCCTGAATTGGGCAAGTTCTATGCCTTTTTTAGTGGGGCAAACGCCTTGTGGTTAGTTACGGCAAAGAAAACGAGCGGAAAGAAAATGTTCGTTTGTGGGCGTATCATAGAGAGGATAATCCAAGGAACAGCACACGGAAAAGGCAAGAATATAACAAGAAACACGGGCAAAGCGGAAAATCATTCTTGCCAGAATTTCAGATCATATTGACAGCTTAGAGATGCGATAGGTGGCAGAAGCTACTCCCCATCGCCGACCAACAGAAGGAGTTGACGGAACAACCATTTGTAGATGTTAAATAATTTTAAACCGATAGATTATTTTGCCTATTACGACAAATTATGTATTTTTGCAAAAGAATACGCTTATCCCACGTGCATAATGAAACGATTTTTCCTCTTGTTCCTTACTTCCGTTCTGTTTTTGGGTAGCGCCGTTGCGTCTCCCCGAATCAAATGGAATCAAACCTATCAGAATTATTTTAACCGATATAAGGACTTGGCCATCCGTGAGATGCTCCGTTATGGCATTCCAGCCAGCATAACACTGGCGCAGGGGGTACTTGAGAGTGGGGCGGGGCTGAGCCGTCTGGCCACCTTGGGCAACAATCATTTCGGAATAAAGTGCCACGGGTGGACGGGACGGACCATCTCGCACGACGACGACCTTAACGGCGAGTGCTTCAGGGCTTACGACACGCCTCTCGAAAGCTACGAGGACCATTCACTGTTCCTCACCGGGCGTCAGCGCTACAGCAGTCTTTTTCAACTCTCGTGCAAGGACTATCGTGGCTGGGCTCATGGACTGAAGCAGGCAGGATATGCCACCAACCCAAGTTATGCCTACAAGCTCATCGAAATCATAGAACTCTACCAGCTCTACCAGTACGACAACGCCACGAGCTACGCCTTCAACGACGAGCCGAAGCAGAAAGAGACACGTCCGAAGCCCACCACCACCGAGCGTAGGAAGGGATTCGATGTCAACAGCGTCATTCACCAGTTGCGTCCTTACAACCAAAACTTCTATCTTGTAGCCCGTAGCGGTGACACCTTCAAGAGTCTGGCAAAGGAAATCGGTATGAGTGCCCACAAACTGGCGCGTATCAACGAACGAGGTACGAAAGACATCATCTGCGACGGTGAAATCATCTGGACCTGCAAGAAACAGAAGCGTGCCCCACGAGAGTTCAAGAAGCGTCCGCACATCGTTAGAAGTTCAGAGAGCCTCTACGACATCGCCCAAAAATACGGCATCAGGCTGAAAAGCCTCGTCAAGAAAAACCGACGGCTGGCAGAACAGGGAGTCAAGGTGGGCGACGAGGTGAGAATCTATTGATTAATAACTCGTTCGGTGCAAACGTTTGCGCAACAAAAAGAGTAGAAAAGCACAATTTTTTTTGGCTTCCTTCTGCAGTAAGTCGTATCTTTGCATCGTATTTAAGACATTAAAGATTTAGTCAGTAAGGTAATAGATCGTAGGGATATCTAACTTTAAAAATAACTTTTTTCATTTCAATGAATTAAAAGGTATTTTAGCTCTAATAGGTAAAATAGATTGGTAGTTTGAAAATTAGTTTTTGTTGATTTGGTAAACCCCCATTCGCTGTTGAAGCAAGTGGGGTTTTTTATGACCGTTCCCGTAAGGAGCGGTTACGTCTTATCATATTGGTAGCCATCGATTGATGATTATTCAGTCATCGTGCGGCCCACAACGAGAGCGAATGGCAGTAAGGTAGCCGACAACCGAACAGCAATCAGTTCTACCCTGATGCCCCGTTCAGCTTACAGTTACGACCGTTCACACAACTCCCAAAAGTGACCGCTTATTCTACTACTATCGAAGCCTTGCGGATGTGAATGTCAGCAAGAGGCCTGTCGTTGTCATCGACGACGGCTTGTTCAATGCGGTTGACGATTTCGAGCCCCTCCACTACTTCACCGAAAACCGTGTAAGTACCGTCCAGATGGGGAGTTCCGCCCACTGACTTGTAGAGCTCGCGTGTTTCGGGCGACATCTGCACAGTGCTGTCAGTGTAGTGGTTGAGCCGACTTTGCGCCCAGTCCAGTTGTTTGTCGGAGAACTTGATGCCCCAGACGATGTAGAACTGTGTCGATGACGATGCCCGTTGAGGATTCACCTCGTCAGACTCACGTGCTGCTGCCACGGCGCCACGCTTATGGAGCAGTTGTGGGTAATGTATCTCTGCGGGAATGGTGTATTCCTCCGGAGTGTCGCCCAGCATCTGTCCGGGCTTGGCTGTCTTTGAACCCAAATCTCCCGTCTGAATCATGAAGTCTTTGATGACGCGGTGAAAGAGCACACCGTCGTATGCGCCCGCCTTCACTTGCTTAATGAAGTTGTCGCGATGTTTCGGCGTCTCATTGTAGAGCTGGATTCGTATGTTTCCGCTGTCGGTTTCGAGTAGTATTTCCGGTCGTTTGTCTGCCATTTGTGCGTGCGTTGTCAACGCTGCCAGGGCGAACAATAGGATAGTGATGGTCTTTTTCATTCGGATAATGTGTTGATTTCAGATTATTGCCTGTGCCACGGGACGTGAGTACCGATGCACTATTGGCAACAAATTTACTAAAAATCTTTCAAAAGCTCATTATCTTTTTCGTATCTTTGTGGTGAAATATACTGAAGGTGGGTTATATGAATTACCACCGCAGCAGAAAACAAGTTGGTTACGGGTTACGTCTTGCCTTCTTTTCTGTTCTTTTCAGCTCAAATGGCAAGTAGGTTGAGGTGCAAAAGATATAGATGCGGATAAGCATTCTTACACTTTGACATTGGAAAGAATCAGGAAACCTGACAAGAACAATTTATAGAACCCACGTTAATTTTGGGTCAGTCGTAAAACCCAGTTGTATCTCCTCTCTCCTCATGCACATAATTTCATAAGCCTGTAAAGGAAGAAAGGAATGTCCGTTACTCCCCTGAACT
>QWCH01004146.1_pt1 | contig 13728 bp, 16 predicted proteins | sample 1972671 | NCBI WGS metagenome assembly QWCH01 (sample SAMN09866713, study PRJNA288562) | Human gut metagenome isolate term3_stool, whole genome shotgun sequencing... | isolation source: gut | host: Homo sapiens | place: USA: California | reverse complement strand
CACTCGAAAAATGATTCGTGATTCCGTGGACCAGTATGCCATGGCTAGAGGACTTGAAATTTCCTAGGGGTTATCAGATGGGTACTCACAAAATTATATAAAAGACATATGACAATTACGCCATATGTCTTTTCATTCTTTGATAATACATTACATTTAATAAGATTCCAAAACAAGTCGCAATTGGAGCAGCTAAGCCAATATAAGTAAGACTTGCGTTAGGTTGAATACTCATAATATAAGCGAGTGGCAAACGAACAAGAAGTGTCTGAACAACACCTTGAATCATGACCCATACTGTTTTTTCATGACCATTAAAGTAACCTATCATACTAAACAGAATAGCTGTCACAATGGTTTCTGGGGCAAATCCAATTAAATAATCATAGCCTTTTAAAATTACAGAAGAATCTGTTGTAAATATCGATGTTAAATAGTTTCCAAAAAAGAATACACCCACAAATACAAATACTCCAACAAATACACCTACAGACATTCCTGTAAACAATACCTTTTTAGCTCGATCTTCTTTACCGGCTCCTACATTTTGTGATACAAAACTAGCCATTGACTGCATTAATGCACTAGGTACTAACATCGCAAAATTAACAATTTTACAAGCTACACCATAGCCTGAAGAAGCATCTAGTCCTAATCGATTCACAAAGGCACATAAAGCTAAAAAAGATACTTGCGTTAAACATTCTTGTAAAGCTAAAGGTATACCTACATTTAAAAATCTTCTACATTGATGATTCAACCTAAAATCCTTCCAAGCAATATGAAATGGCAATTCTCTTCTTTTTAGCATTACGAAAGCCAGAATAACACTTATAGCTTGGGCAAGTACTGTCGCAATAGCAGCTCCAGCAGCATCCATATGTAAACCTGCCACAAATACTAAGTCACCAATAATGTTGACTACACATGCGATTGCCACAAATATCAATGGTGATTTACTATCTCAAAATCCTCGAAATATGGCGGATAATACATTATAGGCGATAATAAAGAAAATTCCTGCACCACATATTTTTACATAAGAAGATGTTAATTGAATAGCTTCTTTTGGTGCTTGCATAAGTATTGCGAGTGGATTTGAGAAAAAAACCATCACTACAAATAAACCAACAGCCAGAATCGAAAATACTACTGTGGCTCCACCTAATAATTGACCAATTTGATTTGTTGACTTTTCACCGATATATCGAGCTATCAATACTGTAATTCCCATTGCGAGTTGTGTAATCACAAATGTGACTAAATTTAGTATTTGACTTCCTGTAGAAACAGCTGACAGTCCGGCTGTTGAACCAAACCTTCCAACAACCAATAGATCCACAGCTCCATAGGCTGCCTGTAAAACAAGCGCGCCCAAAATTGGAATCATGAATCGAATCAATTTTTTTAATATATTCCCTTGTGTAAAATCCATCTATACATTCCTTTCACTCATGACTGCATAAAATTTTTCAACAACTTCAATCATAACATTTGCCTCTTCATCGGTAATATCCGTTAGTTCTTTTGACAATGAAGTAAAATATTCATCTACATACTTATCGATTAAAGCTTTACCTGCATCTGTAATTTGTATATAAACTACCCTACCATCTTCTTTTGTCGTCAGTTTTTTGACAAGCCCAAGATTTTCCATATCCTTGATTGTTTTAGTAACACTCGGCCTAGGAAGACCTAACATATCACTAATATCACTGACCCTTACTTTGTCTTTCATACTTTGCAATTGCTGAATTTTATCTAAATAATGAATGTGAGAAGAGGTTACACCTCCTGGAAGTGCTGGAAGCATGTCACGAACTCTTTTTGCCAAATAACAGGCATCCATTACCTCTTTAATTTTATCACTTGTCATAAGCATTTCCTTTCAACTAATTACCTTACGTAATTATTTTATGTATTATAATCATAAACATAAAAAAAGACAACAATTTCTCGTTGCCTTTTCTATATGTCCTATTCTTTTTCCTTCTTACTTTCTTCGATAACTCTTGAAGCATAAGGTTCTGGTACTGGATCATAACGGTCCATTTCCATTGTATAAGTACCTAAACCAGTTGTCATACTTCTTAATTCAACACAATATCTAGACATATTTGCCATTGGAACTTGTGCATCGATTTCTTGATCTGAATCAACTGGAGTCATACCCATGATTGAACCTCTACGTTTATTCAAATCACCAATTACAGCTCCTGTAAATTCATCTGGAACACGAATCTTAACATTCATGATTGGTTCTAATAAGATTGGACGAACTTTAGTCATCGCGTCTTTATAAGCTAAATGAGCAGCCATTTTAAATGCCATTTCACTTGAGTCAACATCATGATATTTACCATCTAATAATGTTGTCTTCACATTGACCATCTTATATCCTGCTAAAGGACCTTTTTGGCAGCATTCACGAAGTCCAGTTTCTACAGCTGGGAAATATTGTTTCGGAACAGCTCCACCAAATACTTTTTCTGCAAATACCATTTCTTCTTCATCTGGATTTGGACTAAATTCTACAAATACATGTCCAAATTGACCATGTCCACCAGATTGTTTTTTATGACGACCTTCACCAACAGCTGTCTTTGTGATTGTTTCACGATATGTGATTTTTGGATCACTTAAAACAACTTCAGCTTTAAATTTAGAATTTAATTTATTTACAATGACATCTAAGTGTTGATCACCCACACCATAAATCACTGTTTCTTTTGTTTCTGGATTGTTTACAACTTTAAATGTTGGATCTTCTTCCTGTAAACGAGCAAGTCCATTTGATAAACGATCCTCGTCATTTTTAGTCTTAGGCACAACAGCTTGTCCATACATCGGTGTATCGAATGTGATTGGATCTGCCATCAACAATTTGCCTTTATCACACAATGTATCGTTTGTTCTAGTATTTTGTAGTTTTACTAAAGCACCAATATCTCCAGTAAACAATTTACCAGCCGCTGTCTGGTGTTTACCTTTAACGATATAGATTTGACTGATTTTTTCAGGTTTACCATTATTGGCATTCACAACTGTACTATCAGCTGCAAGTACACCACTCAATACTTTTACATAACTAATTCTTCCAACAAATGGGTCCATAATCGTTTTAAATACTTGTGCTGTTAAAACTTCTGTTTCACTTGTCAACAATTCAACTTTAACACCATTTGGAGTTGTAGCTGTGTACATACCTCTTTCTGAGTATGTTGGGAAATAATCAACGATTAAATCCATCAAACGTTGGATACCAATTGAATTGACTGCACTACCAGAATATACTGGACAAATTTCTCCATTACGTACACCAATACGCACACCACGTTTTAATTCGGCATCACTAAATTCTTCACCAGAGAAGAATTTTTCCATTAATTCATCATCACCCATCGCAACCGCTTCGGCAATCTGATCTTTATAAAGAGCCACTTCTTCTTGCATAGATTCAGGTACTGGGCATGCTTTATCAGCTAATTCCGGACTATAATACCAGGCTTTATTTTTAATGATATTTACAGATCCGACGATTTTTCCATCTTCAACGATAGGAACTTCAAATGGAATAACACTCTTACCAAATTCTTCACGCAATGCTTGATAACTTGCATCAAAACTTGTGTGTTCTTCATCTAACTTATTGATAAAGAAAATTGTAGGCTTCTTTTCAGCTATAGCTTGTTTATAAGCCAATTTAGTTCCTGATTGTAAAGGATCTTTGGCATTAACTACGATTAAACTTGAATCACCTACCGCAAAACCACCTTGTTTTTCACCAACAAAGTCTAAATAACCTGGTGTGTCAATGAAATTAATTTTACTATCTTCCCATTCAATTGGAACAATTGTTGTATAAACAGATAGTCCACGACGAATTTCTTCAGCATCGAAATCGATCATTGAACTTCCTTCTGTTGTTTTACCAAAACGATCTGTTGCCTTTGTATAATATAACATAGCTTCTAGAACACTTGTTTTTCCTGCTCCACTATGTCCGATTACGCTTACGTTACGTACTTCAAAACTCTGATAATCTCTCATACGCTTAACCTCATCTTAAGATCGGCTCTAATTGAGCTCTACAGTGTTCACGAACATAATCTAATGCAACGCGACCTTGTTTATCTGTCATATCTTTATCAGCGCCATATGCCAATAATTTTTCTACTAAACTTGGATATCCTCCATAAGCTGCACGCATCAATGCAGTTACACCATTATTATCAAATAAGTTTACATCTGCGTTTCTTTCAAGCAATAAGTGAATTGTGTCACGCTTAAACGCAATACAAGCTTCCATTAAAGCACTACGACCTACTTCATCTTGATCATTGATTTTTGCCCCAGCATCTAATAATACTTCAACACAACGATCTTGTCCTAATAAGCAAGCACGCATTAAAGCTGTACGTCCTCTGTCATCTTTGGCATTGACATCTGCACCTGCATCAATCAAAGCCTTTAAGATTGTTTTATTACCTTTTTTTGCAGCTGTCATTAAAGCTGTTTTCCCTTTATTATCTGAAATATTCACATCAGCCCCATTATCAAGTAAAACCTGCACAACATCTTTACGGTCACGCTTACTTGCACGCATCAATGCAGTACGGCCATCACCATTTTGATAGTTTACGTCCGCTCCTGCTTTGATTTGAGAACAAACCATTGGGAAATCTCCATTCGCACATGCATCCCAAAATACCTTATTAAAATTCTGATCCATTTCAATCATCCTCCTCATCATTATTGCTCTTGAAATCACAGAAAAACTGGAATGATAGTTCACCCCAGTTTACATATGTACAAAGAAAAGATTGAAATTTTTATTTACTTTTACGCCTTGAACTTGATTCATCTCAATCACTCCTTTGTTTAACTGATTCCATTCTAACAAAGAAAATATTTAGTGCAAATCAAGTACCAACTTGGACAGAAAACCTACCAATTATGCCTTTTCACAAAACAATTCGATAGATTCATGAAGCGGACCTTCAATAAAAGCCACTCGAATAGGAAATACAGGATCTGTTTTCATAACTACATCTACAGGTTCAACACTCACTATATAGCCAGCATTACGAACTTTTTCAACAATTTTATCCACATGATCTGTTTCAAACGCAAAATGACGAATACATCCTTCACCGACGGATTTTGTGCCATCCAAAAAGATTTCAATACAACTATTAAAACAATCCAAATGAATTCCTGAATCCCACTTTCTTAAAATAGGAAGTCCAAGTAATTCGTGATAAAAATAAATCATTTCATCAAATTGTTCTTGTGTCTCACATTTAAATGCGACATGATGAATACCTTTAATCATAATTTCTCCTTTCTAACAAGCTAAATGTAACTTGTCCTTTTTCTCTTTGGACATCCGTACAAACAACACGTACACGCATTCCCATTTGGAACACTTTACCATGTGTCTGTCCCTTTAAAGTCATTGTATCTTCATCATAATCGTAGAAGTCATTTGATAAAGTATGAACTGGGACAAGTCCTTCCACTGTATTATCCATTTCTACAAAGAAACCAAAACTCATCACACCAACAATTGTTCCTTCAAAAACTTGACCTACACGTTTTTCCATATATTGTGCCTTTTTATAATCATTGACCATTCTTTCCATCATGATCGCATCTCTTTCTTTTTCAGAAATATGGAAGGCTTGTTTTTCGATTTTCTTTTCATCATTTGATGGTGTACGCTTTTGTTCTTTAAAACAATATGCATGCAACATACGGTGTACGACTAAATCTGAATAACGACGAATTGGACTTGTAAAATGACAATACTCTTCAAGTGCCAAACCAAAGTGTCCTAAACAATGCGCATCATAACGCGCCTTTTGCATAGAACGCAAAGCAACCATAGACAAGACTTCATATGCATTTTCATCTTGAATCGATTCTAAGAATTTTTGAATTTGACTGGCATTCACTTCATCTGGATAGAAATCAAATGGAATACGCAAAGAATTCGCAACAGTACAAATTGTTGCCACTTTTTTAGGATCTGGATTTTCATGCACACGATACATGCTTGGAATTTTATTGACATGCATATGGTGAGCCACACAAACATTGGCTAAAATCATACATTCTTCAATCATTTGTTCGGCAAAACCGCGCTCTAAAACGGTTACATCTACAGGATAGCCATTTTTATCCATAATGATCTTTGCTTCTTTGGTATTAAAATCAATACATCCACGATTGTGTGACTGTTTCTTTAATAATTTAGCTAAAGATTCTAGAGTAAACAACAATTCTTTTACTTCTGAATACTCTTCCAGTATAGTTTCATCTCCAGCTAAACATGCGTTTACCTTTTTATATGTACAGCGCTTATCGGAATGAATCACACTCGGGAAGACATTATATGTTAATAGATTTCCCCTCTCATCCACTTGCATAGCACAAGTAATCGTTAAACGGTCTACATTTGGATTTAATGAACAAATACCGTTACTCAAATCAAATGGAAGCATAGGCACAACTCGATCACAAACATATATAGAATTTCCTCGTAAATAGGCTTCTTGATCAAGGGCACTATTTTCTTTTACATAATGTGAAACATCGGCAATATGTACATACAATAAATATCCCTTTTCATTTTTCACAATCGAAATCGCATCATCAAAATCCTTGGCATCATCCCCATCAATTGTGACAGTTAATAGATTTCTTAAATCTTTACGATTTTCAAGTTCATCCTTTTGTACTTTTGCCGGGATTCTTTTACACTCTTTTACAATTTTCCCATTAAATACCTGACGAACCTGGTTGCTTGTAAGCATAGCACTAATATCTACGCCTGCATCGTCTGGATGTCCTAAGACTTGGATGATCCTTACTTCTAGAGGATCTGCATACTTCACAATTTGGCATACAACTTTTGTACGTTTTTTAAAACTAAATTCTTTTTCATTGACTACACGAATTGAACAGTGTAAATCTAAATCGCTATAGAAGAATGTTTTCTTCTTTTTAACAATCATAACGCCTGTAATATTTGTCAATCCATGATTAAACACTTTGATTAAAGTCGGTTCTGGCTTTAAGCGTACTAAAACTTCATCTTTATCAAAGATCTTCATCTTTTTATTTTTAGGAACATACACCTTATTATTTTCATTAAAAACAGCAATTTCATATCTGGAAATATCTTTCGCACTTCCAGCCATAAAATGTATATCATCAATCAAATATAGGCTTGTATGATCGTTATAAATCAATTTTTCATCTTCTAATTCATTTAAAGACTTCACCATTTCTGTAAATTCTTTACTTGACTTAGGTCGAACGACTTTTTCTAAATCACGTATTTTACATTCTTTTTTTTCTTCTAAATATTGAATGATTTTTTCTTTCATTTCTTCCTCCTTTAAAACAGAAAAAAGACCTTAACGGTCTTTTAATTACACAATCTGCAATGCGATCACAATCGCAAAGAACATAATTCCACAAACCAAAGTTAAACGAGAGATAACTTTTTCAGGGCCTCTTTCTTTTTGTACCGCAAACAAGTTCAAATCTCCACTTCCTGTAAAGGCAGCAGACAACCCGTCTGATTTACCACTTTGTAATAATGTCAATATAATAATAACACCAGATAATGTCATTAAAACCACGTTTAATATATCTTTCATTTTTTCATCACACCTTCTACGATATTTCGATTATACCAATAATTCAATAAAAATACTAGTCAAAATTATAGTCTACTAAATCCATCAACGTATTCACCACATGAGTTGGATATATTTTTAGTCGTTCAATATCTTCCTTGTTGTGAACCCCCGTCTGTACAAGCACAGTTTCAATATTTTGTTCATACCCAAGTTTAATATCCGTTTCAAGATTATCACCAATTAATACAATTTCATCTTCTTTTAAGCCAAAATATTCTAAACACAAATCAAGGATTGCTCGATTAGGCTTACCAATACGAGGAGATTTTTGATTGGCTGCATACTCAAACATATCGACTACACTTCCATTACCTACTTCAAATCCGCCAGGTTTTGCTAAGATACGATCATTATTTGTACCAATAATTTTGGCTCCATTTAAAATCAAAGATAGAGCTTTTGAGTAAGATGCATATGTGGCATCTTTATCCAATCCTATGAAGACAAAATCTGGATTTTCATCATCAATAATAAAACCTTCTTGATTCAATGCATCTTTCATGCCTTGTTTTCCAATGTAATAAGCTTTATTCCCTTCATAATGTTTCTTAACATATTGGCTAGCTGCCATAGCACTATTATAAAACATCTCTGGCTTAATATTTGTATATCCCATCTCTTCCATATGCTTTACATTTTCTTGTGGGGTACGCATCGAGTTGTTTGTCAAAAAAATAAATGGAATGTCCTTTTGGATACAATAATCTAAAAATTGATGAGCACTTTCAATGATCTGCGTCCCACGATACATTGTGCCATCTAAGTCAAATACTAAAGTTTTCATTATTCACCTAAAAAAAGAAAGTCTTAGTCGACTTTCTTTAAATCCATATATGGAATTTCTGTTGGTGTTTCACGACCAAATAAGATTAATAGAACTGTAGCTTCTTTCTTTTCTTCGTCCATAGCTTCAATAACACCTTCGGAGTTTTTGAAAGCTCCATTTGTGATTTCTACACGGTCTCCCACTTCAAAATCAACTTGAACATTTACATCCTGACGTCCTAGACGGCGTAATACAGCATCAACTTCTTCTTGAGCTACTGGGAATGGTTTAGCACCCTTTCCACTTGATCCGATAAATCCAGTTACACCTGGAGTGTTACGTACAACATACCAAGCTTCATCTGTCATAATCATTTGCACTAATAAATAACCAGAGAATAGATTGTGTGTTTTTTCTACTGGTTTACCATTTTTATATTCAATTTCTTTTTCTTCAGCAACGACGATCTGGAACAAAGAATCTTCAAGACCCATAGTTTTTACACGACGTTCCAAGTTTTCTTTTACACGATTTTCTTGACCTGCATATGTATTTACTACATACCATTCTTTTTTTAACTCTGACATATTTTCCTCCCTATGCGCCAACGATCATTTTCACTAGACCGCTTGATAAAAACTCACAAACAAAGAAATACAAACCAAATAATACTGTAAATACGATTACCAAACCACTTGATGACATTAATTCTTTAAATGTTGGCCATTTAACAGTTTTTAATTCTTTGAACACTTTTGATGGTGAATATGTTCTTTCTTTTTTTTCTTTACTCATATGGATTCCTCACTTTGTTTCCTTATGCAAAGTATGCTTGCCACACTTTGGACAATACTTTTTAATTTCAAGACGTTGCGTGTTGGTCTTCTTATTCTTTGGGGTCGTATAATTTCTTGATAAACACTCTGTACACGTCAAAACAACTTTATCTGCCAATTCCTTCACGCTCCTTAACTCAATAAATGTACCATTTTATCCAGTCAACTGTCAATTGTCGTATACCACTTTTTTACCTTTTCAAACATAAAACTTACCTTTGAAGCGCTTAAGCCAAGTTCTTCTGCTATATTTTTTAAAGTATAGCCCTCCATTCGATAGTCAATGATCTGTACATAATCTTTACCAAAAACTCGGTTGATACGATTTTTTGTATATTCCCACATGAGTTTATCTAAAACAACATCATGAACTTCTAATGAATCAAACATGTTCACATCACCATAGTATAGTTTTGTATCCTCACGAATTCTTTGATCTAAACTAATACAGGTTTGATTTAAGTAACACTGCTTTCTTATGCTATGACGCAAAATATCATAAGCCTTATTTTTAGTGCAACGCCTGTAAAATCCTGAAAACGAAAGTGCACGATCCATTCGATATTCAAATATACAATGATACAACAATAAATCGGCATGACGATAGAATTCTTCTTTTTCGCAAAGAATTGTGTTTGTCTTTCGTACAAAGACATCCGCCCATATGTCCGTCACCATAGGTCTATAGTATTGAATCAAATTTTTCATTTCCGTAAAATCATTCATTTGAACCATGTATATACATTCATATATATTCATCTTTATCACCTAAATCCATTATAACGAGGCAATGTGAAAAAGACATTAAAAAAGCCGATTTTATAAAAAATCGACTTATTTGATTGGATTTCTTTGGTTGTATACCTCATACATCAAGACTGCTGCTGCAACACTCGCATTTAATGAAGTGATACTTCCGACCATTGGTAGATACACCATATAGTCACATTGTTTCTTTACAAGATTTGAAATACCCTGACCTTCAGATCCTATAACCAATACAGTTGGTGAATCATACATACCTTCACGATATTCTCTTGCATCCTTCATATCTGTGCCAACAACCCAATATCCTTCTTGTTTTAAGTTTCTTAATGTCTGCGATAAATTCGTCACAATCGAAACAGGTACAGTATAAGCAGCTCCTGTACTTGCCTTAACAACCGTTGGAGTTAATCCACAACTATTGTGTTTCGTCAAGATGACACCATCAACACCCGTACAATCACAAGTCCTTAAAATAGCACCTACATTATGTGGATCTTGAACACCGTCCAAAGCCACTAATAAGCCAGGCTTTTTAGCACGTCTAACTAATTCTTCAATACTATATGTTTCAATTTCACTTACTTTTACCGCAACTCCATTATGATGTGTCGAATTCGCAATTTTATCTAATTTTGCACGATTACAATATTCTACCTTTAAATTTGATTTTTGAATCGATTTTAAAAGCTTTGCGTCTTTCAATCCCTGAAGTACATATACTTTTTCGATTGAATCCGGATCATTTTGAAGTGTAGAATACACATTTTTTCCATATACGATCATAGACTGTCCCCTATCTCAATTATTCTATCTAGACAAACCTTAAGTCTATCCTGATGTCCATATAAATATAAATATCCCAACATAGATTCTAATGCAGTTGCCTCTAAATATGTTTTGTGCGTCGCATTTTTAGCTTTTGAATGAATCGTCGCATTTCTTCCACGTGCAAGAATCGTTTTCTCATCCTCGGTAAAGAAATCTTCATCCATCATTGTATTCAACATAACAGATTGCCCTTTAGCACTACAAATAACAGCGTTTTTCTTTTGAAGAACATGGGCCTTACGATACCCTAAACTTAGAAGGTGTTCGCGCACAGCCAAAGACATAACGGCATCACCAATCCATGCTAGACTTGTCGCATTTTCCGTTACAATTTCCATTACAGAATTCCTTTTTCAATCAATGCAGCACGAAGTGAATCCGCTGTTTCAAAATCTTTTTCTTTAACTGCACTTCTCCAGTTTTGATACATTTCTTTATCTTCTTCACTCATTGTGATCTTATCAAATTCAATACCCAAAATATAAAGCATCTTTTCTAATGTATGTACTAAAACAGCTAAATTTTCAACATCGATTTCTCTTTGACGAACCGCCTGATTGATTTTTTTAACGACTTCATAAACAACACTGATCGCATTAGGTGTATTTAAATCATCATTTAATGCATCAATAAATGCTGAGTATGTTTCATCAAATTCAGATGCTTCATCCGCATTTGATAAAGCCAATTTTACACAAGCCTGTTTATAAGCAGCTGCAATCTTATCTAATTCTTTTTTTGAAGTTGCGAAAGCTTCTTCATTTAAGTTTAGAGGTGCACGATAGTGTGTTGAAATCATCAACCAACGAGTTAAGTTTCCTCCATGGTTAGCGATCAAGTCTTTAGCCCACCATACATTACCTAATGATTTTGACATCTTGATACCATTGATATTGATCATACCATTGTGTACCCAAATATTTGCCAAGTGTGTATCGTTGCATACTTCACATTGAGCAATCTCATTTTCGTGGTGAGGAAATTTTAAATCTAAACCACCACCATGGATATCAATCAATGTTTTCTTAAATACATCCTGTATCATAACCACACATTCTGTATGCCATCCTGGACGTCCTTTTGACCAAGGTGAATCCCATTTAATTCCTTCCGTTGTCTCTTTCCACAAAGTAAAATCTAATGGGTTCTCCTTCTTTTCATTTTCATCAATACGAGCACCAACCATTAGATCATCAATACTTTGATGAGACAGTTCTCCATATTTTTTATCACTATTAACTCGGAAATAAACATCGCCTCCCACTTGATAAGCTGAACCATTTTTAACCATCTTATCAATAAATTCGATAATACGATCCATTGTTTCTGTAACGCGAGGTGCATAATCTGGAAGATCTGCATGTAAACCTTTACGTACATCGTTATAGGCAACTATAAATTTGTCTGTGATTTCCTTTTCAGTCACATTTTGTTCAATAGCTGTTTTAATGATCTTATCGTCTACATCTGTATAGTTTGAAGCAAAAGTCACTTCGTAGCCTTGTGCAGACAATGCTTTTTTTAATGTATCAAATACAACGATAGGACGAGCATTTCCAATATGTGGATAGTTATAGACTGTTGGTCCACATACGTACATGGAAATCTTTCCTGGTTCGATTGGTTTTAATTCTTCAATGGTTTGAGAATAACTATTATATAATTTCATAATAAAATGTCCTCCAATTCATACTGTTTATTATACAATACAAAACATGAAAAAAAAAGCTAACCAAATGGTTAGCCTACATGTAAATTAGTCATGATACGACGAATATCTTCTTCATATGGTGTACCTGCTAAATTTTCTAATGCAGGATTAAAGTATTCCATCATATGATCCACATCTTTTAAATAAGAATATTGAAGCCCAATTAAATATTGAATGGTTCCAACAGGGAATTTTTTATTGTTGTCTAGTTCGGACTTACCATCCCACATACCATTTAAAATTTCTTTACAGTCATCAATATATTTGGCTTCTTTCTTCATTAATATGCTGAATTGAATCTGCATATTCTTGAATGTCTTTTCATCAATATAGCTTTTTCCGTAAGAAAGCATGCCCTCTGCTTTTTTGATTTTTCCTTTTTCTAAATAATAATAAAATCCACGAGTTGCGACACTAGCCTTTTGTTTATTTGAAATACGCATATTTTTCAACAATTCAAATTGTTCTTCGATTTTCGCATCATTTCTTTGTGCCAAATAACCACTTAAACGCATATACTCACGGTTAAATGCCTGATATGAGAATTTACATGCGCCTGTATCTAATGTTTTGTAGAATTCGTCATATTGTTCATTGTTCAATTGAACTAATAACTTCTTCCATACAACTTTTTTCATAATCATTGGCACTAAGATAAATACTAATGTCAACACAATTATGATTATTACATTCATTGTCTTACTATCCATTTTGTTCCTTATCCTTTTCTAATTCTAAAGTTAAATCACGGAACTGAGCTAATAAATCTTCGTCAATTCCATCTTTTCTTAATTTTTCCATGTAAACAGCATCTAAATCGTCTACATCTTTTGTTAAATCATCACGCTCAGAATCCGTCAAACGATGTCGAATACCCATCGCTAACACCTCACAATCTCTAAAGGTTAGAATACATGATTTACCTATTTATTTCAAGGTTTTGATTTGCACTTTTTAGTAAAGTATTAAAAAAAAGGAACCCAAACTGCTCCGAAACCAAAATCATAATAAATAAAAAAAGCCCATCAAATCATATAAAATGATTTGTATGGGCGCTTTTCATTTGCTAAGTCTTGTTTACATCTCTATTTAATTCTATACTTCAAT
>QWCH01004143.1_pt1 | contig 13733 bp, 10 predicted proteins | sample 1972671 | NCBI WGS metagenome assembly QWCH01 (sample SAMN09866713, study PRJNA288562) | Human gut metagenome isolate term3_stool, whole genome shotgun sequencing... | isolation source: gut | host: Homo sapiens | place: USA: California | reverse complement strand
TTCTGATTTCTGTGGCGTGGAATCAAGCAATCAGATACCGGACGGAGATACGCTGGGAAGATTCAGAAATCTGTTGGTAAAAAACGAGCTGCAGGAAAAACTTTTTTCACAGGTGGTAGAGCAGCTCACAGCAAAAGGACTGATTCTGAAAAAGGGAACGATAGTAGATTCAACGATAATAGCAGCTCCGACTTCCACGAAAAACAAGGAACGCAAACGTGACTCTGACGCTCATCAGACGCGCAAGGGGAACATGTGGTATTTCGGCTATAAAGCGCATATCGGAGTTGATAAGGGCAGCGGGCTTACGCATACTGTTAAAGCCACTCCGGCGAATGTTCACGATGTAACGATGATGACTGAACTCCTTACCGGAGCGGTATACTATACTAAAGAGCGAGCCAAAAGTATAAAACACAGTTCTGTTGCAATGTCTGAGATACAGGGAAGACGTGATCTGGTGATGGTTCCAAACGGAAGATCACTTCACGAATATGCTAACCTGTATTTTGACCCACGCAATCCAATGATGTTTAAACGGCGAAACGAGGATATTTGTGTTGAAAATTAATCCTGAAATAATATATACGCCAGGCTCAGTAGTTACTGATCAAAATGCTTCGAGCAAGTACGCCCAGTTTAATGAACCAGCTGACGGTTTATCAGTGTTTAACTGTAAATTAGTATATGCCGAAAATTGGACAGACGATGATTATTTTGCTTATCTGAAAAAGAAATCCCATAAGTGTGCAGAAGTGCTTGTTCCTGACAGAGTTCCTCCAGAATTTATTGAAGCAGTAGCTGTAAAAAACACACATGACATGGAAAGAGTCACCTCGTTGGTACATAGTAATGGTCACCTCTAAAAACCTTGTTTGAGTGAAAATGTGTATAGCACACCACCTGCTTCTTCAAACCTCCTCGTAAGGAATACAGCCTTACTTCGTCGGCTTACATCGCATTCGGCGCACTCTACCCATTTTCCCTCTTCAAACCGGTTTTTAGAGGTTCCCAAAATATAAAGCATTTTTCGCGAAGGGATTGAACTTCTGGTTTCGAGCAAGAAAGAACGCCTGACTGCATGGTTGTAGTCGGGCGTTCTTGGTTATATCCGGCGTCGGCGGGAATGTCCGTATGATCTTGGTGATGTAATCAGCTCCGTATACTTTGACCCTGTTGTCTGGAGCTTTTCAGCGGTGACTCCGCCTGGCTGAACTGCTTTTCTGTCTGGGATTTGGGCTGCGTGCGCTTCCTGGATTCTGTAGAAGTATCCGCAGAATAGGCCGCTGCCGCGGATTCCTCCAGCGCTGACCGGGACGAGGGCATTCTGCATTTAAGCGTGCAGCCGCGGCAGCTGTGCTGACCGCAGGAGCACCCCTTTTTCCGGGAATACTTCACCGCCGCGAAGAATCCCACAGCGATAAGCGCGAGTATCAGAATACTTACCAGGTTCATGGAGATCTCCTTTCAGGCGAGGCCAAACAGCAGTCCTACCGACCTCACCAGGAACGCCATGACCCATGCTATAGCGCACTGAATGAGCACGGTAGCCGCGGCGGCTCTTGCGCTGCCAAGCTCCCGCTTGACGGTGGCTATCGCGGCAACGCAGGGAGTGTACAGCAGCACGAACACGAGGAACACCGCTGCAGTGAACGGGGTAAAAAGCGTGGTGATCTGCGAGGTATCTCCGCCGAGCAGCAGAGTCAGTGTGGAGACCACGCTCTCCTTAGCGGTGAAGCCGGTCAGCAGGGCGGTGGAGGCTCTCCAGTCGCCGAAGCCCAGCGGTGCGAATATCGGTGCGACGAACCCGCCGAGCAGAGCCAGCAGGCTGTCCTCCGGGGATTCCACGATGTTCAGCCGAACATCGAAGTTCTGGAGTATCCACACGATGATGGACGCCGCGAATATCACTGTGAACGCCTTCTGTATGAAGTCCTTCGCCTTTTCCCAGATGAGCTGACCCACGCTCTTTGCGCTTGGCAGGCGGTAGTTCGGAAGCTCCATCACGAACGGCACCGGTTCGCCGCGGAATTTTGTAATTTTCAGCAGCAGGGCATAGAGCATTCCGCAAAGAATGCCGAAAACGTACAGCCCGATCATTGCCAGCACCCGGTACTGCGCCGGGAAGAACGCCCCTATCATCATCGTGTAGATGGGCAGCTTTGCCGAGCAGCTCATGAACGGCGTCAGCAGGATAGTCATTTTGCGGTCGCGCTCGCTGGAGAGGGTGCGGGTAGCCATTATCGCGGGAACCGAGCAGCCGAATCCCACCAGCATGGGGACGAAGCTCCGACCGGAAAGACCCAGCTTACGCAGCGGGCGGTCCATCACGAAGGCGACGCGCGCCATGTAGCCGGTGTCCTCAAGTATCGACAGGAAGAAGAACAGCGTGACTATAGTCGGCAGGAAGCTGAGCACGCTCCCGACGCCGGCGCACACGCCGTCCACCACCAGCGACTGCACCACCGGGTTGACCTCGAGGTATTCCAGCCCCTTCGCTATCCAGTCGATAACGAATTCCACGCCCATGCTCATCAGGTCGGAGAGCCACGCTCCGATAAGGCTGAACGTCATCAGGAACACTATAGCCATTATACCGATGAAGCAGGGGATAGCGGTGTATTTTCCGGTCAGCAGGCGGTCTATCTGCATGCTGCGCCTGTGCTCGCGGCTCTCCCGGGGGCGCACGACGGTTTTTTCGCAGAGGTGCTGAAGGAACGTGAAACGCATGTTTGCCAGGGCGGCTTCGCGGTCCATTCCGGTCTCCTGCTCCATGATGTTCACAAGGTGGTCGAACGCATGCTTCTTTTCGTCTGGTATGTTGACCTTCTGCCCGATAAGCTCGTCGTTTTCGACCAGCTTTGTCGTCGAAAACCTCACGGGAAGCCCCGCCGCCTGTATGTCCGGCGCGAGCAGCATAGAAGCCGCGTGGATACAGCGGTGCACTGCTCCCACCTTGTCAGTAGAATCCCTGCTTTCGGGGCAGAAATCCACGCGTACCGGTACTTCCCGATAGCGCGCGACGTGTATCGCGTGGTCGATAAGTTCGTCGATACCCTCGTTTTTCGCCGCGGAGACCGGAACGACCGGTATTCCGAGTATCTGCTCAAGCTCGTTGACGAGGATAGAGCCGCCGTTGGCGCGTACCTCGTCCATCATGTTGAGGGCGAGCACCATCGGTATCCCAAGCTCCATGAGCTGCATGGTGAGGTAGAGGTTTCGTTCGATATTCGAAGCGTCAACGATGTTGATGATACCGCTGGGGTGGGTGTTCAGCAGAAAATCCCGGGTGACTATCTCCTCGTTTGAGTAGGGCGAGAGGGAGTAAATTCCCGGCAGGTCGGTGACGGTGGCTTCTGGGTGGCTGCGTATAGTGCCGTCCTTGCGGTCGACGGTGACGCCGGGGAAGTTCCCGACATGCTGATTTGAGCCGGTCAGCTGGTTAAACAGCGTAGTTTTTCCGCAGTTCTGGTTGCCTGCAAGCGCGAAGCTCAGCGGGGAGCCCTTCGGGATAGCGGCTCCGTCGTGGACGGTGTGATACCCGCCCGCCTTCACAAGCTCGCCGACCCCCGGGTGTGGAGTGCTGCTGTTCCGGCGCGCTCCTACCACGGAAGCCCTGACGGGCTTTGTATGTACCTGGTCTACCGTGACCTTCCGCGCCTCCTCTAGCCGGAGAGTCAGCTCGTAGCCGCGGAGCTGGAACTGCACCGGGTCGCCCATCGGCGCGACCTTTTGCAGCGTTATTTCCGTCTGGGGAGTCAGACCCATGTCAAGCAGGTGGTGCCTCAGCGCCCCGCTTCCGCCGACAGAGCTTATGTACGCGCTCTGCCCCGGCTTTAATTCGTCCATCGTCATGTTTTTTTCCTCCCGGATATCCTTTTATGTTATAGGCTTGTCTAGAAATACGCTGAATAAAACAAAATTCAGCATGTCCTGTTCATCTTCCTGAATTATATTCGTACGCTGGCGGGCTGATGTTTCTTTGCGCACAAAACAAAAGTTAACTGTAGCTAATATATTATATCACAGGAATGCTGTCCGGTCAATGGTTTATCGAATATTTTAGCTTCTGCGCCGCAAAACTGTCGATTCTTAAAAAATTGTCAAAAAAAAGAGGTCAAAATTAGAAAAAGTGCTTGATTTCTTTCGGGGAATGTGATAGAATATAACTGTAATTCATTCGGAGGTGGTTGTGTGTACAAAGTTTCCTTTACCGGATATCGCCCGCAGAAGCTGCCGTTCAGGGGAGAGAGCGACCCCGCATGCGCAGACCTTAAAAGGCGGATATACGCTGAGATAGAGCGGCTTTACGAGCACGGCGCCGGGGAGTTCTACACCGGCATGGCGCTTGGCGTTGACATGTGGTGCGCTGAGGCGGTTCTGAAGCTGAAGTCCCTGCACCCGGAGGTCAGACTGGTTGCGCTGCTGCCCTGCCGGGGTCAGGAGAGCCGGTGGAACTATGCGGACCAGCGCCGCTACAACGAGATACTCAGCCGGTGCGACCGTGTAGAGTGCCTGTCTCCGGTCTACACCAGCAACTGCATGTTCGTCAGAAACCGCGCCCTCATTGATAGCTGCGACCTGATGGTTGCGGTTTACGACGGGAGATCCGGCGGCACAAAGTACACCGTTGACCTTGCGGGGCAGCTCGGCAAAAAGGTCATTGTGATCCCTCCGGTGGCATAGATATACAATGCCCGAACGGGCGTAAATAAACGTCAAGCAGGAGCCTTAAATTCAGGCTCCTGCTTTTTTATCACGATTCACCGGGATTCAGCGCGTTCAGAGGTTCTTTTCAAGGAACTCTTTCAGCGCGTTTTCCGAAGCCCTCTCGTCGCCGCCGCTTACTGTTACCGTGATGGTGTCTCCGCACTTTACGCCCAGCCCCATCAGAGCGATAAGCTTTGCGCCGCCGACGGTCTTTGCGCCTTTTGTGACCGTCACCTCGCTGTCCAGCGCCCTGACGGCATTGACAAGCATACCTGCCGGTCTTGCGTGAATGCCCAGTTTGTCCTTGATGGTGTATTCAAATGTCCTCATTGCGTTTCCTTTCAGTTTATCCTTATCGCTTCTTCGCCCGCCCTGACTTCGCCGGAGGCTGCCGCTTTCACGCTGCCGTAATCCTCCGTATTCCCGACTATCATAGGCGTTGTGAGCTTATACCCCGCGCGGCGTATCTTCTCCATGTCGAAGGTCACGAGCAGGTCTCCGCGGCGTACCTGCTGACCTGCTTCAACATGGGATTCGAAGTACTTTCCGCCGAGCTTCACCGTGTCTATGCCGATGTGAAGCAGAACCTCGCAGCCGTCGGAGGATACGATATTCACGGCATGCTTCGTGTCAAACACCATGTCGACCCGCCCGTCGCAGGGAGCGTACAGCCGCCCCTCCGCAGGCTCTATAGCTATTCCCTCGCCGAGCACCTTCGCAGAGAACACCTCGTCTCCGACCTCCTCAAGCGGGACCGCCTTTCCGGTCATATGGGCGTAAAGCACCGTTGGCGCGGAGCCTGCCGGAGCAGTCTCCGGCTCAGCAGTTTGCGGGAGCGCGCCTATTATACTGTCGGGGTCGTCGGAGGCGGGGCTGTCGATGAACGCTTCAAGGTCTGACCTCACCACCGATACCTGCGGGCCGTAGACCACCTGCACTCCGTTGCCCTTTCTGATAACTCCGGAGGCTCCGCTTTCCTTCAGAAGATCCTCGCTCACAAGCCCGGGATCGTTCACCGTGACCCTCAGCCGGGTAGCGCAGCAGTCCACGTCGGAGAGGTTCTGCCTGCCGCCAAGACCTTTGAGTATCAGCGCGCTCACACGGTCGGCACTGCCCTGGGAAGCTCCGGACGCGCCGTTTCTGGCTTCCATGTCCTTTCGGGTGTAGAGTTTTGTTTCTTCGCCGTCAGACTCCCTGCCGGGGGTCTTGAGGTTCAGCCTGGTTATCATGAAGTAGAACACGAAATAGTACACCACCGCATATGCCAGTCCTACTATCACTATCCATATCCAGTTGGTTTTCTGATTTCCCTGGAGTATTCCGAACAGAGTAAGATCGATGGCGCCTCCGGAGAACGTCATTCCAACGCCGACATCGAGTATATGCATCAGCATATAGGAAAGTCCGGCGAGCACGCAGTGGACCGCGTACATCAGCGGAGCCACGAACAGGAACGTAAATTCCAGCGGTTCAGTGATGCCGGTCAGGGCTGAGGTCAGCGCGGCGGAAAGCAGGAGTCCTCCGACCGCCTTTTTCTTTTCGGGGCGTGCGGCGTGGTACATCGCAAACGCAGCCGCGGGAAGTCCGAAGATCATGAACGGGAACTTACCCGACATGAATCTGGTCGCGGAAACCGAGAAATGCTCGGTGCTGCGGGAGGCAAGCTCCGCAAAGAATATATTCTGCGCGCCCTGGACGGTCACGCCGTCTATCACCATCGCGCCGCCAAGCTCGGTCTGCCAGAACGGCATATAGAACACATGGTGCAGTCCGAACGGAATGAGCGCCCTTTCCAGAACGCCGTATATCCAGGTACCGGCGTAGCCGCTTTTCAGCACGAGCTGACCGAGCTGCGCGATTCCCGCCTGAACCGCCGGCCAGATGAAGAACATCAGCACCCCGACTGAAAGGTAAACCACGCTGGTTATAATCGGGACGAACCGCGCTCCTCCGAAAAACGAGAGCACCTGCGGCAGCTTTATCCTGTAGAATCTGTTGTGGAGCGCCGCTACGCCAAGTCCCACGATAATGCCGCCGAAAACTCCCATTTGAAGCGTGGTGATGCCCAGTACCGAGGTAAGAGAGTTCGCCGGCATTGCCTGCGCGCCGCCTTTGGCGCTGATTAGCGCGCTTATCGCGGCATTCATTATGAGATAGCCTATCGCGCCGGAAAGCGCGGCTGCCTCCTTCTCTTTCTTCGCCATGCCTATCGCTACGCCCATTGCAAACAGCAGCGCAAGGTTGTCGAAAACTACGCTGCCTGTCTTGCTCATGATGTCAAATATCGTGTAGAGTACGCCGCCCTCATGTATCACGCCGGTCAGACCGTAGGTCTCAAGCGTGGTGGGGTTCGTGAACGAACTTCCGATACCAAGCAGCAGCCCCGCGACCGGAAGCAGCGCTATCGGGAGCATGAACGATCTTCCGATCCTCTGGAGAACTCCAAAGATCCTGTCTTTCATAAGAAACCTCCGTTCAGTAAATATCTCTTTTAATGATTCCCATTCTGTGACGGATTATTCTTTGAAGCTGAGAATAAAAGCGCGGATCAAATTTCACGCAAAAGAGTCAGCGTACGTGCTGCGATCTGATTTACAGCGCTGTGCCAAACGCTTTTTATCTTCCCTGAGCGAACGTACGGTCTTTTCAAAAGCGGACATGTCTACCGGTTTTGAAACGTGGGCGTCCATTCCTGCGTTGAGACAGGCGCGGATATCGTCGGAAAATGCATTTGCGGTCATTGCTATAATTGGTATTGCTTTTCCGTCGGGATTTGAGCTTTTTCGTATTGCCCGGGCGGCTTCGTATCCGTTCATCAGCGGCATCTGCACGTCCATCAGTATCATGTCGTACTCGCCTGGATCCGCCGCTGCAAAATAGTCTACCAGCGACTTGCCGTCCGGGAATATCCGACAGGACGCTCCGCGCCATTTCAGATTAGCCTCAAGTATCACGGCGTTCATCTCGTTATCTTCGGCACACAGGAAACGCACCCCGCTGAGCGCCGAGCCGGATTCTGCCTTCTTTTTTTCATTTTCATCGGCAAGCCCGTTTTCGAGCTTTCCCCAGAAAAACGGTACGACTATTGCGCAGTCAAGCGTTTCCTGAAAACGCTGAGCCAGTGTGTCGCTGCATATCCCGGCGATCTTCACAGGCTTTTCAGAGGCTCCGCGCAGCCTTGAGATATCGTCGCCGCTGATATTTTCGCAGATTCCCGATGTGATAAGCACGACATCATACGCGCCGCGGCTCAGAAGTTCAGCCGCAGCGCCGATGCTGCACACTGTTTCCGGGGTTACTCCGTGAGCCTTCGCAGAGACCGTCACGTCATCGTCCCGCCCGATCATCATCATTCCGTTTATCTCTGAGCGTTCGTTCTCGTCAGCCTTGAATTTCAGCGTTACTGTAAACCGGCTGCCTTTTCCAGGCTCGCTCTGGACGTCTATTCTGCCGCCTATCATATCGACAAGGCTTTTCGTGATCGTCATTCCCAGACCTGTTCCCTGGACCTTGTTTGTAACGGAATTCTCCGCGCGGGTGAATGGGCTGAATATCGTGCTGATAAATTCCTGCGACATTCCCATGCCGTTGTCCGATATTGTGAACTGGTATTCCGCATAGCCCGGTTCGCTGTCAAGCTCGGTTATCTCGAAGATTATCCTTCCGCCGTCGGGAGTGTATTTTGCAGCGTTTGTAAGAATGTTCAGCAGTATCTGCCTCAGGTGTGTTCCGTTGCCGTTTATCTGCTCGTGGCGTATCATGCGGGTGCGGATTTCAAACTGCTGCCGCCGCTCCCTGGTGTTGGTGCGGATGATCGTTTCGATTTGCGATATCTGCTCTGAAAGCTCCAGCTTTTCAATGTTAAGTGACGATATTCCGCTTTCTATGCGGCTCATGTCAAGAATATCATTGAGCAGCCCCAGCAGGTGATGGCTGGAGTTTTGAAGCCTGCGGGTATATTCCTTGATGCGTTCGGAGCTATCCGTTTCATAGCCGAGAAGGTCTGCGATACCAACTATGGCGTTCATAGGCGTGCGGATATCGTGTGACATGTTCGACAGAAACGTGGTTTTTGCTTTGTTCGCGACTTCCGCGGCGCGGCGCGCGTTTTCGATTTCAGTGTTCGCCTGGCGGAGCTGTTCGTTTTTGGCTTCCAGTATGGAATTAAGCTCCTCCATGCGGCGTGTGTTGTTCCGCTCTGCCCGGAGCGCTTCCTTCTGCTGGCTCCTCAGCACCAGGTATACGAATCCCACGCACAGCACCAGCATTACCCCTGCGAACGTCATGATTATCGAACCGGTTGTGTCCACGAGGTTGACCGTATTTACCGCCACATACGACGACGGTATAAGGAACATCAGCGTCCAGTCTGCCGTATCCAGGTGACGGAGCGCGTAATAGTATTCCTCGCCGTCCAGGACTGCGTTGGAATACGCGATACCATTTGAGTTCAGCTCCTGCTGGGTCTGTTCGAAGTTGCTGCCGTGGAGGTACTCCATCTGCCGCAGCACGGAATAAACATTGTGACCGCTGATAAGCTCGATGGAATTCGAGCTGAATATCTTCGAGCCGTTTTGGTCGAGGACGTACACGCTGTTGTTGTCATTGTACGCCTTGCAGTTGAAATACTGGCCCAGTTCCTGCATTGCCTGGACCGTCCCGAAATACATCAGGCTTATCCTGTCGCCGCCGTCAGAGATCTCCATTGGGGAGCTGAGCCGGTACATAAAAACTATGTTGGTGGTTCCGCCGTTGAGGGAGCTTGAAACGAAGCTCACATGTTCCGGCTCATCGAAAAAATAGTTTATATTTTCGGTAAGCCCCATGGCGCCGGAGCTGGTGTAATATCTGCCGCGGGTGTCTACGGCGACAAGGCTCGTTCCCTTCTGCGGCATATCACAGACTTCTTCCTGCTCCTTTATGAATTGGTAAAGTTCCTGCGAGGTATGAATGCCGCTTCTCATTAGCTGGTTCGTGTGGGACCGAGCGTCAGCCCAGCGAAGCTCAAGCACATCGTTGAGCCCCTCGAATAACTGAGTCGTGACCTCCTTCATCTGATTGAGACGTTCGCTGTAGAGTATTCCGTCGTTGTAGCTGTGGTAGAAATTAAGAAACAGCACGACTCCCAGAACGGCAGCGGCAACGAACGCCTCGCAGGAGATCATCAGTTTTGCGGCAGCGGGTCTGACGGACAAATGCTTCATATTTCCTCCTGCATTATTCCCAGATTATATCCTTTGCCGAAAACGATTCATACGCCGACATCATTTCCTCGACCGATTCAAGCCCCGCGATTCCGCTGTCCAGAATATTTCCTTCGGCTTCTACGGCGTCTGTCGCTCCGCATATCGCAAGCTTGTAGGTCTTGTCCGGCTCCAGACTGAAGCCTTTCTTCGTCACCAGTATATAGGGATAGGTTTTCCCGTCGCCGTATAGGTCGAAGCCCTGCCGAACCAGCTCGTTTATCCGTGCGCCGGTAAGCGTCACGGTTTTTATGGTGTCTTTCCAGCCGGTGGGGGTTATTGCGCAGAGCTGCTGCTCAGTGATCTCCCCGGGATACAGCGAGCCGCTTACTCCCTGCGTATTCTGTGTGCTGATATGGCCGGGTATCCATTTGCCCAGCGATACGAGGGCAAGGTCGGAGCCGGTCGCCTGCGCGAAAGCCTTGCCGACAAGCCGTGCGCAGTCCTCCTGACCGATGTGCTCGGTAACGGTCGTGTAGGTCTCAGTGATATCGTTCACGATGTCGTTCTGCGAGGCGTCAATGATTTTCACAACATCCTCAAGTTCCGCGTCGCCAAGAATGAACGAGGTCATGACATCCCCAACGGAGACTATCGCGTTTTCCCAGCCGGAATAGATGAACGGAGCGGTATGGCCGGTGCTGAATTCTTCTGTGATGGCGTAATAGCAGTTATCCTCGGAGATGGGAGCGTTTTTCAGCGGCAGCAGCGACGAGCTTTTCAAGGCGTCGCCGCCGAGGGCGTTCATTCCTTCGACTGTGGAGAGCACCTCCATCACATGCATGGCGTCCCTGAGTTTCTGTTCGTTCCCGGGCTGCTGTAGAGTGCGGCTCATGGCGTAATACCGCCGCACGTTCAGAATATACACATTCTGCTTTCCGTCCTCGGAGAGGTAGGGCATAAGTCCGAATTCGTCCTCGCAGCCCGCCATTGAATTATGGCTGCCGAGCAGGAACAGAGTGTTTCCAAGAGCGTATTCGTCATGCTGTTCACTGTCATTGATTACGTTGCCATCTCCATTGAGCATTCCGATATCCCGCCACTTTTGCAGCATTGAGAGGCATTCGAGCATTTCCGGCGTTCCGGAGGCGCTTGCCCTTCCGCTGAGGAAATCCTCCTGCCATCGCCTTCCGTCAAGGGTGCTCAGGAACCCGGTGTCGCAGATGTTACACAGGTACTGGAATCCGTAGCCCGAGAACTGGAGCTCGTTCAGAGCAAGCCGCACCCCTGCCTGCTGTGCCTTTTCGGAAAGCTCCCGGAGGTCGTCAAGGCTTTGCGGAAGCTCCCAGCCGTGCTTCTCAAGCAGGGTCTTGTTGTAGGTTATGCCCTGGCACTGGTAGTGGCTCGGGAGGGCGTATATCGCGCCGCTTTCGGTGATCACGTCGTTCAGGCAGTTTTCCTTGTATTTATCGGTGAATGCAAATCCCGACATGTCTATCAGCTTATCGCTGACTTCCATGTGTTTGGATATGTTGAATGTCATTCCGAATATATCCGGAATGTCTCCGGCTTCAAACATTTCCTGGGTGTAGGCGGTGGTGTTCTGACCATTGTAGTTCAGGATCTCGATGTTTATTTCGGGGTAGCTTCGGTGCACTTCGTCAATGAAATCGTCAAGCTCGCAGACCGGCGAAAAAATCGTGATAGGGTCATGCACCTTGTCCGGCGAATCCACCACCGAGGGGTCCATAGTGCAGCCGGAAACCAGCCCTGCTGTCAATAAAGCGATTCCGATGAACATTCTTTTTTTCATATTTTTCTCCAAACCAAAATTACCGCGTATTTAACAGCGTCAGCACAATTTTGAACACTAAATTAACCGCTGCCAACTGTCATACACTATAATTATACATTTTTATACATCTTTTGTCAATAGCCAGAATAACATTTGGGCAATGTTATACAAAAAGCGCCACCGGAATCTGTGACTTATAAAACGGCCTGCGGGCGTTTTTCTGCTTGAAATCACTGGAATGCAATAATTTGTCGAAAAGCTGTGTTAAGATACCGTTAAGAACGCTTGCATTTCGACGTGAACTGTGATATACTGTAAATAACAAAGTCAGCGGAACAGGGGGGATATCATGAGGCGCTGCATTGTAATGACCAGGACGGATCTCAGATAATATCATCAGTTTTATGGAGGTAACAACATGATCCCATCCTGGAAAATCTATCCCCGTTCACAGGGGCACAGCACAGTATATTTAAAAAACGTAGTGACCGACCCTACTATACAGGTCGGCGACTACACGATGTATGACGATTTCGTCAACGACCCGCGGGATTTTCAGCGGAACAACGTACTTTATCACTATCCGTCGTGCAGCAGCGAGCGGCTGATAATCGGCAAATTCTGCTCGATCGCATGCGGAACGAAATTCCTGTTCAACGCCGCTAATCACTCCCTTGACAGCCTGTCGACCTATCCGTTTCCGATATTCTTCGAGGAGTGGGGGCTTCCATCGGACAGCGCCTCCATTTCGCAGGCGTGGAACGACAAGGGCGATATAGTCATTGGCAACGATGTATGGATAGGATTCGAAGCGGTGATCCTTGCGGGAGTAACCATCGGCGACGGATCCGTTATAGGCAGCCGCGTGGTCGTTACGAAGGATATCCCGCCGTACACGATAGCCGGCGGAGTCCCGGCAAAGCCTATCAGGAAGCGCTTCAGCGACGATGTCGCGGCGCGGCTTCAGGAGCTCCGCTGGTGGGACTGGGACGAAGAAAAGATACGGCGGAATATCCCGGCGATACAGTCCGGGGACATTGACGCGCTGATCTGAACACAGCAAAGAAACGCCTGTTTTCGCAGGCGTTTCATCATTCGAAAGGGAAGGAGACGCCATGAAAGACATCATATACGCAGACTGGAATCCCTGGCACGGCTGCACGAAAATAAGTCCGGGCTGCAAATTCTGCTACGTCTACAGGCAGGACGAAATGTACGGGAATCCGACCGCAAGCAGCCGGTGCACAAAAAACGCGGCGTTCGACCTCCCGGTGCAGCGAGGCCGCGGCGGCAGCTACAAAATACCGCCGGGGAGGATTATTCTGACCTGCTTCACGTCGGATTTCCTGCTGAAGGACGCCGACCCCTGGCGGCAGGACTGCTGGCGCATGATTCGGGAGCGCACCGACTGCTGGTTCTACTTTTTCACGAAGCGCATCGACCGTCTCGCCGAGTGCCTCCCGCCGGATTGGGGCGAGGGCTACGACAACGTTATGATAGGCTGCACCGTCGAAAATCAGGAGCGCGCCGACTTCCGGCTGCCGATATTCCTGTCGCTGCCGATAAAGCACCGCTCGGTGATAGTGGCTCCGATGCTGGAGCGCGTCGACCTCTCAAAGTGGCTCGGTAGCGGTATCGAGGAAGTCTCCGCCGGCGGGGAATCGGGAGCGCATGCCCGTCCCTGCGACTACGCCTGGATACTCGACCTGCGGCGGCAGTGCGTGGAAAACAACGTGCCGTTCAGCTTCCACCAGACCGGCGCGCATTTCATCAAGGACGGCAGACTGTACAACATCGAGCGGAAATTCCAGAAGGCTCAGGCGCGGAAAGCCGGAATAGATTTCCGGATAGGCGGGAACGATATCCCCGAGACCGCATCATTCCGCGAGCCGTGCGACCTTCAGCTGCGGCTGGAATCCATCCCCGCCGATGACGGCGAAAATAGCATAAGGTCACCTCTAAAAACCTTGTTTGAGTGAAAATGTGTATAGCACACCGCCTGCTTCTTCAAACCTCCTCGTAAGGCATACAGCCTTACTTCGTCG
>QWCH01004138.1_pt1 | contig 13767 bp, 12 predicted proteins | sample 1972671 | NCBI WGS metagenome assembly QWCH01 (sample SAMN09866713, study PRJNA288562) | Human gut metagenome isolate term3_stool, whole genome shotgun sequencing... | isolation source: gut | host: Homo sapiens | place: USA: California | reverse complement strand
GGTCGATGATTTTGATTTCACAGACCCGATAGGTCAGCGTTTCCCATAGATTGGTTACGGAAACCAGGTCACCGACGTTCAGCTTGTCGATGTAGCGAAAGTAGCTGGCACCGTTGTAGCCCCGATGTCCAGCAATGACGCAGTTGGTGTTTTCCCCGCCGATGGGCAGGCTGGTCTGGCTTAAATGGGCGGCACCGGCTGCCATGTGCTGTTCTGTTGCCCCCAGAAAGATGGGCATTTCCAACTCCATGGCAGGAATGGAGATTACCCCGAACACTTCATCTGCAAGACCATACTGCGTCAAAGTAAAGCTGGGCTTCTGGTAATCATACTCGCAGGAAAGCCCTGCCTGCCCCTGGGTGTAGATGGTTTCGTTGTAGCGAACCATGTCCGCCCACAGCTCTGGGTAATCTCTGGTTTCCTCCTGCTCCGTTAGGGAATCAATGGTGACAATCACTTCGGGGATGGTCGGTTCGGTTGCATCCCGATTCAGAAAGCCCTGTGCGTTCAGGGAGATTTTTTGGTCTACCGCGGCCCCCCAAAGGCTGGGGTACAGGAGAAAGGCAAGACCAGCAGCGAACACCAGCAGCATCAGGGCAATGAGAAAGGCCCGGAGTTTACTGCTTCGCATGGCTATTCCCTCCGCTACTGCCAGCAATGCTCTGGTAAATCTGTGCGCCAATGGCGATGACCAGGATCAGAACCAGAGCTGCAGCAATGCCCAGAATAACGCCCTGCAAATACTTTTCCTCCCATGTCGATGCTGCTTCCTCACTGGCAGTTTCTTCCATAATCTGCTCCGCTTCCTCGTAGGGAATCCGGGAACCACGTACCAGCAGCCGGTGGGTGTTTACCCCATAGGGGGTACAGGTGACGAGAGTACACAAATCCTCACCGGGGGCGATCCCCAGCAGGCTGGTGTCGTAGGGCAGCACGGTGTTGATCTCCACCACCTGATACGCCAGGGTTTCATCCAGAACATGAAGATAGAACACATCACCGGCGGTGAGCTGCTCCAAATCGGTGAACATCTTCTGGCTTGCCATGCCGCTGTGCCCAGAGAGAATGCTGTGGGTGCTTTCGCCGCCCACCGGGAGGGAGCTGCCCAGCAGATGCCCGATTCCCCGTTCCAGAGAAACATTCTCCGTGCCGTGGTAGATAGGCAGATTGACGCTGATTTTGGGAATCTCCACATAACCCATGATGCCGTTTCCGGCAACATCGAGCTGGCTGTCGTAGTTGGCAGATGCAGCCTGCAAGCCCTCTTGGCTGTAGGCTGCTGTTGCGCCGGGGACAAGGGTATGGTTGTAGGTATCGGCAAGCTCCTTTGCCTTGAGAAGTTCGCTGTCATCCGCCTGCTCCATAACCTCCTGATAAGCAGTGTGAATCTGGGAGGCATACTTTTGGTTTACATAATTGCTTATAACAGGATATAAAGTCAGCCCCAGCGCCAGCAGGAACGCCATGACCGCCAGAGCGATTGTGATACGCTTTTGCTTCGTAAGGAACCCTCCTTTTTCGGGATAGCCCCGGAGGATTAACCCTCCGGGGCAGATGAAATTAGACAGAGCGCTTCTTCCGGCTGACCAGCGCAATAACGGATACAGCGCCAGCCATCAGCAGAATTCCGACCACGGTAAACATCATAGTGCCGTTATCGCCGGTCTTGGGCAGGTCGAAACCACGGGTGTTGACCACGGTCAAAGGAGCCTCGGCGTTGGTGCTGCCGTTGTCCTCCACCATGTTGACCTTCTTGCCGCTGACGGTAGCGGAAGCGGTCCGCAGCTTGTGTTCCAGATGCTTCTGGGGGATATTCTTCAAATCTGCATTGCTCTGAATGATCTGGGCGTACCGGGGATCGTTCTGAATCAGCCCCAGCGTGTCGGATGCGTAGACGGTGCAGCTGTCGGCGCTTTCCTTCTGGGAAATCACCACCTCAACATCCTGCTTCAGCAGTACATAGCCGCTGTCCGTGCGGACTTCGGTCATGGAATAGGTGTCATCCTCCAGACCCTTAATCAGGATTCTGCCCTTGGTATCCCCGGTTTTCACAGGAACAAAGTGCGTGGCATCTTCCTTGTTGGCAGTGTGGCCGGTCACATAGTACACGCCTTCGTCCTGATTCAGCTTCGCCTTTACAAAGTAATTATCGGTCTTGTTCTGTACCAGGAATTCCACCTTGGAGAAATCGCCCTTGCCGTCAGAAAACAGCTTGGTAAGGTCAATGCCGTAGGTATAAACATGGGCATCGTCCACCAGGGTATCGTAGAATGCCTCGCTGGTACGCTTCCAGGTCAGCACCACCTTGTTGTCGTTGCCCTCGTCGCCAACCACCAGGGAATTGTCATTGTCCATCTTAGTGGTGTAGGTCAGGCGCATGGTGCAGTCGGAGAAACCGGAGTTGACCATGCTTGCGTCGGTATAAACAGCCTTGGACTTGTTGATCTCTGCCAGACCCTTTGCGGTCATTTCTACGGTCATAGCGGTTTTGCCATCCTGGGCATCGTTATAGGAAACGGCGAAATAGCCGTCTGGTTCCTTCCAGGTAGTCACCGCATTCTTGCAGGCGGCATCGGAGAAGATTTCTAAGGTTACATCCCCCTTGGTGTAGGTCAGACCGGCAGACAGAGTGTCAATGAAGGTGTAGCAGGACAGGTAGGTTGCCTCGGAGGTAATGCTGGGCAGGGTGGAAATGATCTGGTAGTCGATGGTATCACCGGCAGAGGCAGTGCCTGTGTGGGTGTAAGCATCAGTCTTGCCGGTGTCGTTCTTGCTCTCCCGCAGAGTCTTTTCCAGAGAGGGGATGCCGGTAAGGTTCTTGGGGTACAGGGTAATGTCGTAAATCCAGCGGGTGCCGCCATCGTTGGCGTTGTTGCCATTCACGGAGGTCATGGGCACAGACACAAGGAAGGGATCAGTGGTGGACACGACCATTTCGGGGACCTTGGTTTCCGCAACCAGATACAGACCCAGGGGCAGGTTTTCAGCTTTGGTCTTACCGTAGGAATCCGTCAGGGGCATGGCCGCACCATTGGCAGCAGCATAACGCTCCATGGCATTCTTCACGGTGGTGGAATTGGCAGTCAGGCCGGCGGACAGGGCGGAGATCAGCACATCAGACTGGTAGAAATACTTGGATTCATCCAGAGCATCCGCATTCTCGTAGCGGTTCTTGCCGTCCGCCAGACCCAGAGCATTCAGAAAGTCCGCACCCTTGGTCTTGTCCACGGTGTACAGAATTTCCACATGACCGTCGGTGGTTTCGGTTTCTCCGTACTGGAAAATGTCGGCCACCTTTACATAGGTAAACTCGACACCCTTAATGGCATATCCGTAGCCGGTTTCACCGTTGCCCAGAGTGGAGGAAGTGCCGCTGCCCAGAACATTGTTTACCCCGGTTTCGTCATAAACGCCGGTAGACACATAGCTGGAATCCCATACGCCATCCTTTTCGGCGTTGGTCAGATCGTACTTGTAGATGGTCAGAGAGCCGGTTTTGGATACGTCAATGGTTGCATCCTCCAACTCGGCGGCGGAGACAGCAACAGGGAAACACAGCAACATGGTCAGCGCCAGAAAGAGGGACAAAGCTTTGGTAAGGTTTTTCATTTCGCATTTTCCTTTCATAGTTAAAATGACAAGATAGTTTACATAATTTTGCAACATGGGTGGAAATAAAAAGCCAGGGCTGATCCCTGGCATGGTGGAGAATAAGAATTGAGATTCACCTTCTTTCATTCAAAATAATTGTTGCAAACCACTATAGAATGACCTATAATGATTAAGAAGCGAGAGATTTTTGCTGGGTGTTTCGCCACCTAAATCAAAGTGCGAGGCGTTAATGATTGGATTGCCGGAAGCTGTTATGCTTTCGGCTTTTCTTATCCAGATTTATGGAATAATGACAGAAAACCAACATTGAAAGGCAAATAGTGCCAGAAATAAAACTGAGAATACGGAAAAACATTCCGGAATTTGCTCCTGTGTCGGGCATGGTAAAGGTGCGGGCGTTGACAACGGTCAACTCTACGGACAGCGTATCCGTGGGAAGCGTGCCGGTAAACGCCGCCTCCGTGAGCAGCTTAAAGCCCTCCGGGGCTTTGGTTTCCGTCAGACGGTACTGTAGTCCCGGATAGAGGTTGTCCCATTCCAGCAGTCCGTCCGTCCCGGTGGTCAGGCTCCCGTCCGTTACATCGGGATTGGAGCAGCCGCCCCGGACAATGGTTTCGGAGTAGGTCACGGGATGCCAGAGAGAACCGTCCTCACTCCATTCCAGCCGAAATGTTGCCCCTGCCAGAGGGCTGCCGCTAATGTCGATCTTCTCCACAGTCACCTTGCCGGTTCGCAGAGCGTTGACGAACGATACTTCGGCAATCTCACCCTGTTTTACGGTGACGGTCTGTGGATTTTCACTGACGCATTGGTAAAGACTGTTTTCGGGAAGCAGTTCTTCTACCGTGTACTGTCCGGGCAGCAGATTCCCGGTCAGAATAATACCGTCCTTGTTGCTGGCGAAGGGAGAACCGTCCAGAACCTTTCCTTCGGCATCTGTAATCTGGAACTGCCAACCCTCCACAGAACCGCCGCCCTCCACGGTTTTTGAAATTTTCAGTTTGCCGTACTGGACATTGGTAAAGGTGATAGACACATCCTCATGGGGCTTGATTTCAAACTTGTGGACTGTTTCGTCCACCATCCAGTATTCGTCCTCAAATCGACCATGCTCGTCGCCGGTTTCCTTTGCCCAGTAGGTTCCGGGGTCAAGGTAATAGCCCGCCTTACCGTCGGCATTGGTGATAAGGGTGCCGACCTTCTGGGTGCAGGCTTCGTCCGAATAGACTGTAATATGCCAGCCTTCCACGGACTGCCCGGTGTTGGTCTTTTTGTAGAACCAGACCAGCCCCTGCTCCTTATTGAGCCAAGTGTCCACGGTGGTTTCACCGGCTTTCACGGTCACATCATGGAAACCCAGCTCGGTCAGCCAATAATTATCCTCCGTGGGCAACTCCACAACTGTGTACCACCCTAACGGAAGATTTTGGGTGCAGGCATATCCGTTTTCATCGGTAGTGAAGTCTCCGTAGGAATTGCCCTCGGAATCTCTCACCCGGAATGTCCAGCCGCCAAGCTGATTGCCGGTGTTGGTGGTCTTGCGGATTTCGATGCGCCCATAGTGGGTGTTGGTGAAGGTGACTACTGCGGTCTTGCCAATGGCAACCGTTACAGACTTCACAGCGGTGTCAAATTCCCAATAGGGGTCATTTGTGGAAATCTCTTTGGCGTAATAGGTTCCTTTCTGCAAATCCGAAACCGTAACCGTGCCATCTGCCCCGGTGGTGAATGGAGAGCCGGAAACAGAGTTGGTGCAGGCAGCATCCGTGTACAGCCCAATTTGCCAGCCGGACAGGTTTTTACCAGTGTTGGTTTCCTTTATCAGTTTCAGGCTGCCGGTGTTTCTCTTGTTGTAAAAGCTAACCGAAGCAGTCACGCCAGAGGTAATCGTGACCCGCTGGGGATTAGTGCTGGCGCAGCTGTACAGCGAACCTATGCTGGAATCCGTGTTACCCAATTCTTTGACATAATAAGTGCCCGCAGTCAAACCCGTTACGGACAGCTTGCCGCCGGAATTAGTGGTGTACGGCCCGGATACCAGATTGGCACAGGCAGCTTCGCTGTAAATCCCAAACTTCCATCCCGACAAATTTTTGCCGTCCTCGGTGGTTTTGGTCAGGCTGATATTTCCTGGAGACGGTGCTTTGATTTTGAAATAGGCATTCAGCCCGCTGCTTCCGGCGCTGTACAGGGAAATGGTGGTCTGGTAATTTGAACCCGACATATACCAGATATTATAACTGGAATTGGATGCTGAGGGCAGATACCGGGTCGCAGTGAACACCGTGGATTCGGAAATATCCCCGGTTCTTGTGATATTCAGGGTATTGCCGCTTTTGCTGAAGCTGGCTCCGTTCCCATTGAAGAATGAGAACGCATACAATACCTCGTTGGAATCATAGGCACTGCCGGTGTCCCCGGAGAGCGGAATGGTAGGGGCATTCCCGCTGGAGCTGCCGCAAAAGCTGGGGATGGTTTTGGCGGACTGAATCGCAGATACCAGATCATTGTAGCAGGCGGTAAACCCGGACAGGGAGGCTGCACCGGCATTGTAAAAAATATCGCCGGAGGTGCCGCACTCGTTAGAACCGTTTCGGTTGAAGCTGTAAGGGTCTCGAAGACCGCAGACGATTTCATAAATCAGAAACTGGGTGGCGATCCGCAGGGGTACATTGGGATTGCTGTCCTTTTTGGTGCTGGTAACACTGACAGAATGGTTCCACTGCCGATCACTGTACAGCAGAATCAGACCAATGGCTTCCCGCCGTGCAGCAGGCATGGCATACCAGACATTGCTGCCGCTGGTACCGCCATCTCCGTAGAGGGGCACATCCCGATCAACGGAGTTGCCGCTGGTGCTGGCACCGTAGTTCCGCCAAGGCTCAATGCAGTACAGAGGGTCGTCCGCATAAGGAACACCGCCATACCGGGCAAAATGCCAGCCCAGATTCTTAATGTAAGCCGTCCGGGTCGTGCCGCTCCCATTTGGTTTGTAGGCACAGGAAACCTGATATTTCAGCCGTGTGGTATAGTCTCCGTTGTCTGCAAAGTCGAACAGCATAATGCTTTTTTGTGTGGAAGCGTAGGTTTCTGCACCCAGATTACGGTCATCTTCCGATTCGTCCGGGGTGCCCTCCACTGGGGCCTCTGTTTCCTCTGTAGGAGCCTCAGTGGCAGGCTCCGTAGCTTCCATTGCTGCCTCTGTTGTCTCCATGGTTTCGGTAGTCTCTGGCGCTTCTGTTGCAGGCAGCGATTCTTTGGCAGTCGTATCTTCGGTGGGCTGTGGTGCTTCCGTTGTGGTTGGCGTGGGAGCTTCTTCTGCCGAGGCGTAAGGAATCATCCCAAAGCACAGCACGAGTACCAGCAGGAGCGATACGACGCTCCGAAAGTGCTTCATGGTGTTTTCTCCTTCCTTGAAAATGGGATTGCTCCCACCTCAAAAGAGGCGGGAGCCGGTTGTTATGCAGAAAACAGGCCGGACAGCAGAGGAACGAGGGTAATGCCGATCATCGCCACACCACCGCCCGCCATGAGCTGCTTCATGCCCTGGCTCTTTGCGCCGGGGTTATCGTTGCCGTAGCCCTCAAGCAGATTGATTGCACCCCAGATGCCAAGACCTGCGCCCAGAGCAACCACCAGGGTCTGCAAAACTTCAATAGCAGAATTAAAAAATGCCATATTGTGTACCTCCAAAAATTCATAAAGATTTTGAAGGGACACTTCACAGTTGACGTCTCTGAACCTTTCTAAAGATTCTGCCCGTTCAGGCAGTTGTGTCGGACGGATTTGCTTCAAACACCTCGCAGACTGCATCCGCTTTCAGCCGGAGGTGGTGGGACAGAAAACGCTCTATGTCCAAGGCGTTTTTCTTGTCGAAGTCGGATGTGTATTTGTAATTTGGGTGCTTGGTGATGTCGTATTTATTGGACAGAAACGGACGAACCCCCCGTAGCTGCAAAATGCACTTGCCGCCATCCATAACCGCCAGCTCGTCTTGGCTCATCAGCTCCCGGCCCAATTTCTGATAATTCAGACTGTGGGAGGTTTCCCGCCCTCGGCTTTCGCCGGTATTGTAAGTATCCACAGTTTCTTTCCCAAGTGCGGCAGATAGTTCCTTCAAGGTGGTCGGCTCCTTGCCGCCCAGAAAGATGGAGGTATCCATGTTGCCGATGATGGTGTCGGCGTTGTCCTTATAGATTGCCTTGAGCTGGGATTGGGCCTGCAGCACGAGGCAGGCGGAAATCTCACGGGAGCGGATGGTTGCCACCAACTTTTCAAGCCTTGGAATTTGACCAATGTTCGCCGCCTCGTCAATGAGACAGCGGACATGAACAGGAAGTCGGCCGCCGTAAACATCGTCAGCTTTCTCGCAGAGAAGGTTGAAAAGCTGGGTGTAGCACAGGGAAATTAGGAAATTGAAGGTATCGTCGGTATCCGACATGATGATAAACAGGGCTGTCTTGCGGTCTCCCAGGGTGTCCAGTTCCAGCTCGTCATAGGCGGTCAGGTCACGCAGCTCCTGAATATCGAATGGGGCCAATCTGGCACCACAGGAGATTAGAATAGACTTGGCGGTTTTTCCCGCCGCCAACTTGTATTTTTTATACTGTCGGACAGCAAAGTGTTCCGGTTTCTCCTTTGCCAGGTCTTCAAACATCAAATCCACCTGATTCTGAAATTCCTCGTCATCCTCCCGAACCTCCATGGTGTTTACCATCTCCACCAGCGTAGAAAGATTCTGTTCCTCCTCCGGGGCTTCATAATGGATGTAGCCGATGAGTGCAGTATAAAGCAGCGTCTCGGCCTTGACCCAGAAATCATCCCCGGCCTTGCCCTCACCCTTGGTGTTGGCAATCAAGGCTGTGACCAGCTTCAGAATGTCTTTTTCACTGTGGATGTAGGAAAAGGGATTATAGTGCATGGATTTCTTGAAGTTGATGGTGTTCAGAATTTTCAGACGGTAGCCGTAATGCAGCAGCATCTTTCCGCACTCGGTAACGATGCTGCCCTTGGGATCGGTGACAACAAAGCTGACGGGGTACTTCTTGGACGTACATTGCATCAAATTGGGCTTCAACCAAAACCTTGTCTTACCGGAGCCGGAACCGCCGATAATCAGCACGTTTTTGTTCCGTGCGGTACGGGGATCGGCGGGACGGTTGTTCATAGTCAGGCTTTCCGTCTGGGTGAGAATGATGTTATTCTCAAAAGCCGGATCAACGTAAGGGGCAATGTCGGCGGCGGTTCCCCACCGGGCAGAACCGTACTCCTGGTTGTGCCGGAATTTCTTGGCATTCTTGCCCTTGATATACACAGCCAGCCGCATGGCGGCGGCAATGCAGATTCCGATACACAGGTCAGCCGGATGAAAGCTGGGCGTTGGAGAGGCAAACGCATCCCGGACACCCTCCATCATGTGCAATACTTTCCCACTGAAATCTGTTCCGGGGGCCATCCGAACAGCCTGTCCGAGCTTCGTCGCAAACAGGGCGATAAAAAGGTACGGAATATTGGGAATCAGAATCTTTTTCCAGTTTTTCTTTCTCAACGTTCCAACTCCTTTTTCTTCTCCCGCTTCACGCCCATGGACTGCATCAGTTCCTTGAACTGTGCCAGTTTTGCCAGAACAGAAGGACGACTGTGCTGTTTTACGGTTTTCGCAGTGTATTCCTTGAAAGCGGCAGTCATGGCATCCGCATCCTGCGCCTTGAAAAAGACTAGGTAGCGATCCTGACCCTTGGCTTTGTAGGGGGCAAAGTCGATACCATATTTCCGGGCAATTTTCTTAAATGAGCCGATGTTCTGGTCTGTGACCTCCACACTCTGCAAGCCACGATTTTGGGCAGCCAGCTGTTTGACGGTCATTTTCCCATGAGGGCCTTTCTGTTGATGCGTTTTCCAATGCTGAAGCAGCTTCACAAGGGCCTTTTTCAGTTCCTGTTCGGTTAGCTTCGTACAGTTGATGGCCAAAGTAACGACCCGTTGTTCCACTTCTTCCTGCATGGTGAATCACTCCTTTAACGTTTGTGGGGAGAAGCAGGAATGCTAGGGCGGGACCACCAGACGGCGCAGCAGACTTTTCATGCGGATTCCTCCTTTACCGAATTTGGTCTTTGCGATCATACCGCAAGTTCCCTTGAACCACTTTCGCATGGGAAAGAATCTGGATGTTCCCGTGCTTTTCATTCTCCAATGCTTTCTGATAGCCCTTGTCGGAGAGAAACAGCCGCATCTTATCGCCCTTGTCACCCACCGGGGAATCATGGGTCAGGACATGGAAGATAATCATGTGCCGGGTGTTTTCATAGAACCGGGCTAAGTCCATGTAGTCATGCCCTTTGTAATTCTGGGCACCGGCACGGATGCGGGATTCCTTCATGAGTTGGGCAATGGTTTTACTTTTTGACATTGAGTTGCTCCTTTTCGCTGGTATCCAGGTATGAAAAAGCAGCTTAGAACGAGCCGCCAAAATCGCTGTTTGCCTGCATGGTGTAGTAGCTGTCCAGAGTGGAAACGGCATTGAACAGTGCCGCCAGAAGGTAGGCTTTGGTATTTCGCACCTGATTGTGATTATCCCGGATGCCGTCGCAGACACGCTCAATGTGCATGGAGGTGATTCTGGAGAACCGATCCTGAACATAGGCAGTGGCGTATTCCGAATCCCTGCCAATGCGAATTGTGGGGCTGCGATTCATGGAAACCTCCAGCATGATCTCCACAAGCTCATCCAGCTGTTCCCGGCTGTACCGATCCCGCATAATTTCATACTCGATCTGCTCTCTGATCTTTTCTCTTTCTGTCCTTCCGTCTGTCAGCGGAGCCTGTCTGTTTTCCAGAAGTGCCCCAGAAGGAAAGAATGAATCTTTACTTGATAGATCAGTAATTGATTTTTCTGTAATTGATTCTTGTATATTTAATTGGGCGGGATTTTCCTGTTCAGGTTCCTCCTGTTCAGGGATTGCCTGTTCAGGATTGTCCAAAACAGGAGCATCCAAGACTGGCTTTTCCCGTTTAGGTGGAGTCCCGGCTTTTGCAGGGCTGTCGGGCAGCGCGGATTCCTCCGAAGAAGATGAACGGACAGGCTTTTCCAGAATCGTATACTCGATCTCTGTGAGATGCCCCAGCTCATTTCTGAGCCGTCTGCGTTGGACATATCCGGCATTTTCCAGCTCTTTGACCGTGGAGCAAATGCTGTCCACACCGTCCTTGCAGATGCAGGCAAGCCCCTTGGTGGTGTAGTCCCAGCCCTCCGGCAGGGAGAGCATCAGGGACAACAGCCCCTTGGCTTTGAGGGAAAGAGATATATCCCGAAGGTGATAGTTTGCCATCACCGTATAATTTTTGTTCTTTTCAATGCGAAATACAGCCATTTGATTTACCTCCAAAATGCAAGGAGGGCAGGAACTCGTGTCCATGCCCTCCCATGCAAAGTGTTTTTCTAAGCGTTCTGCGCTCCAATCTTATTTAATTTTGGTGATGTGTCGGTGCTGATGCATTAAGGCTCGTAGATGATCGCCTTCAGCGTAGTGTCAAGTTCCTCATCGCCGCAGTCCTGGTACTTGTCGATCAGAGACTGCCACAGCTCCAAAATGTTCACAGGAACGAGATGGGCAGGCCATTCGTCACCTTTGTATTCCCGGTACTCGGTGATATAGCTGGCAGCGGAATGGAGGACACGGAAGCAGGAGACGGCAGCGATGGTCATGTCCTCCAGCAGCCAAAGTTCGTTGGAGTAGGAAGTGGAGATAGTATCGTCGCCCAGCGGCTCACCTTCGTCACTCCAAATCAGTGTTGCATTCGCCGGGAACAGCTTGGTGCTGTGATACTGGTGGGAATCGCAAATACCGCCCCCGGCGCAGCAGACATAGACGGGTTCCGCTGTGTCGCACAGGACGCTGTACAGCCGCTTATAATTCAGGCTGCATACCAGCCGTTCAATCTCGCCGGGGGTGTAGCAGAATTTTTCACCCTCCGTGCGAAAGAGGGTACGAATGCTTTCATGCAGCCTTCCAATTTTGTTCATGGAAAAAACCTCCTGTCAATGATTATTTGTGCTTGTGCTTTCTGCGCCGGGGGGAATCCGGCTCGGAACAGCCCTCAACGATTTCTTCGTGGTGAACGATCCGAAGCAGCCCGTTGGTTTCAGCCTGACGGATCAGTTCGTAGATCGGCTCGGAAATGAAGAGTCGAATCCGGTGGTGTTCTTTTTCTACCAGATCATCGAAGATGACCATGTGACGAACATCGCTGCGGTAGCGATGGAGGGAATAGAGGGAATGGCCGTCAGTAACCCCAAAATCACGGCTCATGGGAAATGTCTCCTTTCAGATGAAATGCGGCGGTGCCGTACTTGGCAATCAGCAGGGCGTTCATAATCAAGCGAAACGCTTCCTCGTCGATTGTCATAGGGTCAGCAAGCTCTGATTCGGTTACGCCTTCGGCATGGCGCAGCCCCTTGGCAGCACAGAACAGGGCATAGTTGTGCGGAGAAATGCCATGAAGAACGGCATAGGAAAAATCAATGCCGCCGTGGAAAAAGCAGTTGGCTGTCCGCCGGTATAGGGCATCGTTGGAGGTCAGAAGGTACAGGACTGCGTAATAGCTGGGGGTGTTTCTGCTTTTGATGTAGCCCAGACGGTTGTTAAAGACCTCCATTCTGGTTTTGTGCTTTTCATCTGCCCAGAGGGAGCCGGGAAAGCCGTGAATCAATCCGGGCAGACGGTTTCGGATACTGCTTGTGGATGGAATCAGCGAAAGAACTGCTTCTGCGTAGGAAATGACACCGGCTTCAATCCGCTCTGCATAATAGGGGCAGACCTCCTGACGGCATCCTTTGCGTCCGACAACTTCTGTGCAGAACTTGCAATCCACATCCTCGGCAGAATAGGTGTAGTTTCGGATATACAATGCAGGGTGTTGTCTCCTTTACTTGGAAATGAAAAAAGCCTGACAAGGGGGCTTGTCAGGCTGGGGGAATATGGAATTGTCATCTGCTGTTATCCCGCTGGCGCTTGCGCATCCAGGCGTCCAACAGCTTGAAGATGGTTTCTTCGATTTTTTGGGGGGAGTAGGATCGTGGGAAATACTTGCGAAGCTTCTCGCCGGACAGGGTAATGTCATTCCGTTCCGGCTTTTTCTGCTCAATCATAATCTGGAGCATGGAATCCTCGTCGAGCTTCCCGCATTGGCTCAGCTTACGAATACGCTGTGCTTGGGATAAAGAGGGCGTTGCCTGCTCACTTTCGATGGTATCAAGGAGCAGATCCTGACTTTCCTGGGGGAGTGCGGCGATCTGATAGGCAGGGCTGAGTGCGATTTTCTTTTCATCCACCATTTCCATGAGTTCGGGGATCAGATTTGTCAGGGAGATATAATTGCGAATCGTATCGCCGCTGACACCAGCCAATCCTCCGATGGAATCATCGCTGCGGAAATTCGCCGAAATTTTCGGCGAATTTTGATCTTCCTCCTTTTGGGGCCTTCCGGCCTTCTTTTTGACCGCTTCCATGCGGAGTTTATAGGCTTTGGCCCGTTCAGAGGGAAGAATGTTTTCACGCTGGATGTTGCTGTCAACAAGCTGGATGATGGTGTCGTTGTCATCGAGATTCATCACGATCACCGGCATGGAATCCAAACCGGCAAGCTGACTGGCTCTCTGACGGCGATGACCGGCAACCAGCTCATAACCACCCTCCGGCTTCGGTCTGGCAATGGCCGGAACCAGAACGCCGTGTTTCTTCACGCTCTCAATAAGTTCCAGCATAGAAGGGTCGTCTCGGATACCGAAGGGATTTTCCGGGTGGGGATGGAGTTGGTCAATGGAAATGCTGTAGATGCTGCCTATTGATTCGGGGAATTTGCAAGGGATAATATGTGGCTCCTTTCTTAAGAGTGTATATGAAGAAGCACCCAACGGGGCGCTTTCTCATTCACTTTTGGATATACAACGGAAAATAAAGATAATGGTATGGTTATAGATGTAATTGCTGGTATTTCCTCCATATTTATTTGTATTTTGTGTGTAAAGATAGAACCATGCCAACCACTTTGTCGGGTATGGTCTTAGTTTAACATTAACAGGCACCATGGCCGCGCCCATGTTGTTGGCGTCCTTGATGCCAAGGTCGGTGACGGTGCCGACGGTGCAGCCGATGA
>QWCH01004134.1_pt1 | contig 13776 bp, 9 predicted proteins | sample 1972671 | NCBI WGS metagenome assembly QWCH01 (sample SAMN09866713, study PRJNA288562) | Human gut metagenome isolate term3_stool, whole genome shotgun sequencing... | isolation source: gut | host: Homo sapiens | place: USA: California | reverse complement strand
GGGGGGGGGAAAAAAGCGAGATTTTTTAGTTTCCTGTGAAATTTCCAAAATTGCTTGACATTGTGATTGCTTTGTGCTAGAATATTTTAGCAATCGTTCAGATGGCTGCTCCGTCCGCACAGGATGGCGGGCGCTGGTGGCCGCAATTCGGAGATTGTGATGAGCACATATATTGAGTATGGCTCCTTTTATCATGATCGAGAAAGAGGTGAAATAACCATGAAGCAGGGCATCCATCCGAACTATGTGGACTGCACTATCACTTGTGCCTGCGGCAACGTGATTCACACCCGTGACACCAAGCCGGAGATCCACGTCGAAGTTTGCAGCAAGTGCCATCCCTTCTACACCGGCAAGCAGAAGCTGGTCGATACCGGTGGCCGCGTCGAGCGTTTCAAGCGCCGCTTCGCCAAGTCTGGCAAGTAATTCCGTTTTTTGTACCCCGGATGGTTTTTCATCCGGGGTATTTTTTGCTATACAGCGAGGTTTCCTATGGCTGATTACAAGACCATCCGCGGCACATCCACCTTTGAATATGAGGAAAAGCGCAGTCGTTTTATCGCTACCGCCGCCTTTGCCGACACCGAGGAAAAGGCCCTGGCCGTGCTGAACGCCGTGCGTGCCGCCAACCGCACCGCAAGGCACAACGTTTACGCCTATGTGCTGCAAAACGGTCGCACGCGGTATTCCGACGATGGCGAACCAGCCAAGACCGCCGGTACGCCGGTGCTGGAAACCATCGGCCATGCGGGTGTGGCGGACGTAATTGTTGTGGTAACGCGGTATTTTGGCGGCATCCTGCTGGGCACCGGCGGATTGGTGCGGGCCTACACCGCCGCCGCGTCGGGGGCTTTGCAGAATGCCGAGCTTGTCAGTATGCGGCTGGTGGTGGACTGCCGTCTGCGCGTGCCCTACGCCCAGTTTGAGCAGGCCCAGCGCATCATAGCGACGGCAGAAACACGGCTGGACGAGCCGATTTTTGACGATGCCGTGACACTCTGCTGGCGTATGCCCGCAGGGCAGGAGGGCACACTTGTCACCGCCCTGACCGAGCTGACCCGCGGTGGCGCAGAGGTGGAGATCTCCGAGGCACAGTACGCGGCGTTTTGAATTGCGGCGCCCCCAGCGGGGTGAGGGTGCCCCGCCCGACGTCCCGCCCCCGCAGCCGTGAAAAAACTTCAAAAAAATTTCCACAAAAAAAGAGTGTTTCCCGCAGTTTTGTCGTATTTATAAATAGAAGCTGTAAAAAAGGGGGACATACCATGACGATCCGCGAAGAGACCGAAGCCATCGAACGCCGAACCTTGAGCCGTTATGCAACGTTGAGCGAAAACAGCCTGGGCCGCCGCACGCCGTTGGAAGATGACCCCATCCGCCCCTGTTTCCAGCGCGACCGGGATCGCATTCTGCACTGCAAGGCGTTCCGCCGCCTAAAGCAAAAGACCCAGGTCTTTCTCTCGCCGGAGGGCGACCACTACCGCACCCGCCTGACCCACACGCTGGAAGTTTCCCAGATCGCCCGCACGATCTCCCGCGCCCTGCGCCTGAACGAGGATTTGACCGAGGCCATCGCCCTGGGCCATGATCTGGGGCACACGCCCTTCGGCCACGCGGGGGAGCGGGCGCTGAACCGGCTGTGCCCGGGCGGCTTTACCCACTACCGCCAAAGCCTGCGGGTGGTGGATTACTTAGAGCGCGACGGCCAGGGCCTGAACCTGACCTGGGAGGTGCGCAATGGCATCGTGACCCACACGTCGGGCGCGTGGGCCCGCACACCGGAGGGCTGTGTTGTGCGCCGCGCCGACCACATTGCATTTTTGAACCACGACATCGAGGACGCTATCACCGCCGGTGTGCTGGACGCCCGCCAGCTGCCGCCCGAAGCCACCGCCGTGCTGGGCGCGACGAAATCCCAGCGCATCACGACGATGATAACCGATCTGATCGCCCACAGCGGGGAAGGGCAGATCAATTTTTCGCCCGAGGTCGAGGCCGCCTACGCGATTTTGAAGGACTTCATGTACTCGACGGTCTACGTTGACAAGGAGGCCAAGCGCGAGGAAAAAAAGGTGGACAAGCTCATCAGCGAGCTGTACACCCGCCTGAGCGACGAACCGGCCCTGATGCCAAATTTTTATATGCAGATCGCCTACAACGAGGGCGTTGACCGCGCCGTGACCGACTACATCAGCGGCATGAGCGATGAGTTTGCCACCCGCCTGTTTGAGGAACTGTTCGTGCCGCAAAAGTGGCATGTTTTGTAACCGCTGCGCCGTAGGGGCCGGGCATGCCCGGCCCTGCACAGATTGGCAGACGCAGCATTGCGGGAAAACCGCGGGCCGGGCATGCCCGGCCCCTACAATCTGACAAGGAGGTGCAGTCAACCCATGATCCCCCAGGAATACATACAGGAAGTCGTGCGGCGCAATGATATTGAAGAGATCATCGGCCAGTATGTGCAGCTGCGCCGCCGCGGGCGCACCGCCACCGGACTGTGCCCCTTCCATAACGAAAAAACGCCGTCCTTCGTCGTTTATCCCGATACCCAGAGCTTTTACTGTTTCGGCTGCGGCGCAGCGGGCGACGTCATCAGCTTTGTGCGCAAGTACAATAACCTCGGCTATGTCGAGGCCGTCAAACAGCTGGCCTCCCGCGCCGGAATGCCCCTGCCCGAGGAGGACGACCGCGAATCCCGCGCCCGCCAGCGTCTGCTGGAAATCAACCGCTGCGCCGCGCGGTATTTCTACGAGAACCTCAACGCCAAAACGCCGGAGGCTGCCATGGCCCGCCGCTACTGGAAAGAGAAGCGCGGCCTGTCCGACGCGGCCATCCGCCGCTTCGGCCTGGGCTATGCGCCCGATGATTTCGTCGGCCTGCTGCACTATTTAAAGCACCTTGGCTTCTCGGAAAGCGAACTCGAAACTTCCGGCCTTGTCAAGCGCAGCGCCAAGGGCAATCTCTACGATATCTTCCGCCACCGCGTCATGGTACCCATCATCGATGTGCGCGGGGCTATCATCGCCTTTGGCGGCCGCGTGCTGGATGATTCTAAGCCCAAGTACATCAACAGCCCGGAGACGATGGTTTACCACAAATCCCGCACGCTGTTTGCGCTGAACGTCGCAAAAAAATCCAAGTCCAAGCGCTACATCCTCTGCGAAGGCTATATGGACGTTATCTCAATGCACGAGGCCGGGTTCGACACGGCGGTCTGTGCCTGCGGAACGGCCCTGACAGCCGAGCAGGCCAAGCTGCTGAGCGAATACGCCGACGAGGTCGTATTGAGTTACGACTCCGACGAGGCGGGCCAGAAAGCCACCGAGCGCAGCCTGGGCATCATGGCCAATACGCCGATGAAAGTCAGCGTGTTAAGCTACCAGGGCGCGAAGGACCCCGACGAGTTCATCAAAAAATATGGCCGTGAGCGGTTTGAAATGCTCTTGAACGGCACGGCCAATCCCACCGAGTTCCAGCTGAAAAAGGCAAAATCCAAGTACGACCTGCGCAGCGACGATGGGCGGTTGAGCTACATCCGCGAGGCTATCGACATCCTGACCGAACGCGGCGTCAGCCCCACGGCACGGGATGTCTACGCCGGGCGGCTGGCCGACGAGACCGGCGTCTCCAAACAGGCCATCGTATCCCAGATGCAGGGCGCGGTGCGCACCGCCGAGCGCCGCAATTACCGCAAGGAACAGCGCGATTTATCCAAAGAGGGCATTGCCGCTGATATCCGTGTGCCCTACACCAGCAGCGGCGAGTCTGCCTTGGGCGCGGCCAGTGCGGCCCGGCAGCTGGCCGCGGCCCTGCTGCAAAAGCCAGAGGAAGCGCCCTACGTGCGCAGTCGCCTGGATATGGAGACGGTGCTTGACCCTGAAATGAAAACGGTGCTGAACGCCATCTTCCGCTGTGTGGACGAGCAGCTGCCGCTGAACCTGACGACCTTGCAGCAGATGCTGGACGACAAGGCCTTCGGGCAGATTGCCCTGGCTCAGGCGCAGAACCACGGTACGCCCCTGCAAAGACAGGATATTGATATGTACCTGGACCGTATGCAGACCGCCAAGCCCGCCAGCGAAAAGGTCAAGCAGATGGACGCTGACCAGTTCGCAAACTTCTTTGCCGATATCGGCAAGCGCAAGGGTGCCCACCAGCCGACGCCCGATGAATAACGCCATCCCACATCGTTGTTGAACAATATAAAACCAAAAGGAGAACCTACTTATGGCAGAAAAGAAAGACCCTATCCGTAATCTGATCGACAGCGGCCGCCGTGCAGGCAAGCTGACCAGCACCGAAATCAGCGACGCTATGGAAGAAGCCGGCAACGTCCTGGAAGTCGAAGCGATGGAAAAGCTCTATGAAGAGCTGGAAAGCAACGGCATTGAGGTCATCGACGACACCCCCGTCGAGGTGGACGACACCGTTGCCGCCCCGGATGACGGCGCCGACGATTACGAGGACGGCCTGACCGCCGACGGCATCACCATCGACGACCCCGTCAAAGTTTACTTAAAGGAGATTGGCCGCGTGCCGCTGTTGACCCCCGAGGAAGAAACCGAGCTGGCGCTGAAGATTCAGGCCGGCGGCCCCGAGGGCGAGAAGGCCAAGCAGCGTTTGAGCGAGGCCAACCTGCGTCTGGTCGTTTCCATCGCCAAGCGCTATGTCGGCCGCGGTATGCAGTTCCTGGATCTCATCCAGGAGGGCAACCTGGGTCTGATCAAGGCTGTGGAAAAGTTCGACCACACCAAGGGCTTCAAATTCTCCACCTATGCAACGTGGTGGATCCGCCAGGCCATCACCCGTGCCATCGCTGACCAGGCCCGCACCATCCGCATCCCGGTCCACATGGTCGAAACTATCAACAAGGTCAAGAAGGTGTCCAGCCAGCTGCTGCACGAGTGCGGCCACGACCCCAGCGCCGAGGAAATTGCCGAGCGCCTGGATATGCCGGTCGATAAGGTCCGCGAGATCATGCGCGTAGCTCAGGAGCCGGTCAGCCTGGAAACCCCCATCGGCGAGGAGGAGGACAGCCACCTGGGCGACTTCATCCCCGACGACGACGCCCCGGTCCCCGCCGAGGCCGCCAGCCAGACCCTGCTGAAAGAGCAGTTGGCTGATGTGCTCAAGACCCTGACCCCGCGTGAGGAAAAGGTCCTGCGCCTGCGCTTCGGCCTGGAGGATGGCCGCCCCCGCACGTTGGAAGAGGTCGGCAAGGAGTTCAACGTCACCCGTGAGCGTATCCGCCAGATCGAGGCCAAGGCCCTGCGCAAGCTGCGCCACCCCAGCCGCAGCAAAAAACTGCGTGACTTCCTGGATTAAGCCCCCAATTGCGGTATTTGGGCCTGAATGTGGTCATTCATACATCAAAAACGACGTTTCATCCGAAAAGGGTGGCAAACTCCACCCTGATGATGTAGAATCATGACAGAAAGTTCTTCAAGGAAAGGCTGCAGGCAGCACCCCCAACAAGGCGCTGCCCGCTGAAAATCAAGGAGGAAAATAGTATGATTTGTGTACATTGCGGACGCGATATCCCCAACGGAACGAAGTTCTGCCCCTTCTGCGGCCAGCCGGTCGCCGCTGACCGGCCCGCCGGTCAACCTGCGTTCAACATCCAGCCCGGCGCAAGCGTGCAGCCGCCGCAGCAGCCCCCGGTCATGGGCGCACAGCAGCCCATGGGCGGCCAGCCCGCAGCAGCCACCGCAACGGTGACGCCCAAAGCACCCATCGACCCCAAGAAGCTGGCTGTGCCGGTCGCTGTGGCGGCTGTCGTGGTTGTGGGCGGTGTGCTGATTGCCACCCATAAGCCCACCGTCAACCTGAACAAGTACATCACCCTGTCTGCCGAGGGCTACAACTCCATCGGCACGCTGGATGTCGAGTTCGACACCGACAAGCTGGAAAAGGATTACGGCAAAAAGATTGCCAAGAACTTCCAGAAGGCGATGAAGAACCACGAGGAGGACACCTACGGACTCAGCAACCTGGCCGGTTCCCTGTATGAGGGCAGCGAGACGAGCCTGTTCGTGACCTACTGCGCCGACGGCAGCGCCGACAAGACCCGCAACCTGAGCAACGGCGATGTTGTCACCTACACTTGGGACGGTGTCAATGAGCAGACCAAGAAGGAAGCCGAGGAAATGTTCGGCGTCAAGATCAAGTGCAGCGACGTGACCTACAAGGTCTCCGGCCTGACTGCTGTGAATACCTTTGATGCTTTCGACGGCGTCGAGGTCGAGTTCAACGGCATCTCCCCGGACGGCAGCGCCACGGTCAACACCCTGCCCACCGCCGAGGCCGCCAAGGGCCTGTACTACACGCTGGACGAGCAGTATAACCTCGCCAACGGCGACACCGTCACCGTGACCGTACACAGCAACCGCGACGATTTCAGCGACTGCATCGAGAAGTACGGCGCTATCCCCGCCGCCACTGAAAAGACCTACACGGTGGAAGGGCTGAACGAGTATGTCACCGATTCTGACGGTCTGACGGATTCCGTGCTGGTGAGCCTGCAGAACCAGGCCCAGGATGTGCTGAATGCACATATCGCAAAGAACTGGGACTCCGAGACGGAAACCTTCAACGGTATGAACTACCTGGGCTACTACATCCTGACCCCGAAGAGCAAGGACAACTACTGGGCAGAGAATGATATCATCATCCTCGCCTATCAGGTCAATGTACACGATTATTACCGCAAGGACAACGGCGAAACCTACGATGCGGATAACCCGTATTACTGGTATATCGCTTTCAACAACGTCAGCAAGGATGCCGACGGCAACATCGCCGGTGGCTTGGATGACTACGACACGCCTTCCAACAGAATCAACATTGATAGCGGTATCTCCAGCGGCTGGAGCAACCAGACCTGGTATTATTACGGCTATAAGACGCTAGACGAGCTGTATAGCAATGCTGTTACCCAGAATGTTGAGGACTACAACCATCAGGACAATGTCGGCTGATAACGGTCTGACACCAATCTGAAACCAACAGCCCCGCCTGCCCGGCGGGGCTGTTTTGCTGCCATGGGGTTGCATTTTGTGCTGGTATGTGATACACTTGCCCACGTATGAAAAAACTATAATGCGGAGGGAAATAGGAAAAATCATGAAAGAAAAAAACAGAAGCAGCTTCTCCGGTAAACTCGGCTTTGTGCTGTCGGCGGCCGGGGCATCGGTGGGGCTGGGCAATATCTGGCGGTTCCCGTACCTGGCGGCTAAATACGGCGGCGGTATTTTCCTGCTGATTTATATTGTGCTGGCGCTCACCTTCGGCTACACGATGATTATGGCTGAGACCGCCCTGGGCCGCATGACCCACAAAAGCCCGGTCAGCGCCTACGGCAGCTTTGCCAAGCCGGGCAAGAAAAACGGCTTTCTCGGCTTTGGCGGCTGGATCAACGCCATTATCCCGGTCTTGATCGTGCCGTACTACTCGGTCATCGGCGGCTGGGTCATCAAGTATCTGTTTGAGTATCTGCGCGGCAACGCCCAGGGCCTTGCACAGGATGACTATTTCAGCGCCTTCATTGCGGACGGAGCCTCGGCGGAGATTTGCTTTCTGCTGTTTGCGCTCTTCACGCTGGGCATCATCTTTGCAGGCGTACGCAACGGCGTCGAGCGCGTCTCCAGGATCATGATGCCGGTGCTGGTGGTGCTGTCGGTTATTATCGCGGTCTACTCGATCACGAGGCCCGGCGCGCTGGCGGGCGTGGCCTACTTCCTGGTGCCCAACCCGGACAACTTCTCCTGGATGACCGTGGTCACGGCCATGGGCCAGATGTTCTACTCGCTGTCCATCGCCATGGGCATTTTGGTCACGTTCGGTTCTTACATGAAAAAGGACGTCTCGATCGAGGAATCCACCGAACACGTCGAGATTTTTGACACGATCATCGCCATCATGGCGGGCCTTATGATCATCCCGGCGGTGTTTGCTTTCTCCGGCGGCGACCCGGGCACCTTACAGGCAGGCCCGGCGTTAATGTTCATTACCATCCCCAAGGTGTTTGCCAGCATGGGACTGGGCACGGTCGTCGGTGTGCTGTTCTTCCTGCTCGTACTGTTCGCGGCGGTCACAAGCTCGATTGCTCTGACCGAGAGCGCTGTCTCGACCTTTGAGGATGAGCTGGGCTGGGGCCGCAAAAAATCCACGGTGCTTGTTGGCGTCATCATGGTGGCGCTGGGTACGCTGTCCAGCCTGGGCTATGGCCCACTGGCGGGCGTGACCATCATCGGAATGCAGTTCCTTGACTTCTTCGACTTCCTGACCAACTCGGTCATGATGCCGATTGCGGCCATTGCTACCTGCCTGCTTGTCTCTCGCGTCATTGGCGTGGAGAAAATCGAGCAGGAGGTCGAGGTGGACGGTCAGCCCTTCCGCCGCAAGAGGATTTTTGCCTTCATGATCCGCTGGCTCTGCCCGATCTTTGCCGCCATCATCCTGGCCAGTTCGGTAGCCAACGCGTTTGGAATCATTAAGATGTGACAATAAAACAGCCTTCCCCCACAGGGGAAGGCTGTTCTTGTTGTAGGGGTCGGTGTCCTCGGCGACCCGGGAACGTTTCCGCAGCCGCTTACTTTTTTGCCGGGCTGTACCGCAAAACTTTCTCCGAAAAATTCTTACTGAAAAACTGCACGAACGGTCCCAGCCCAAACGCACAGATCAGTGTGCCCAGGCCAATCAGACCGCCCGACACAAATGTGATGACCGCACACAGCGCGTCGGTGAAAACACGGCAGCCGAAGTAGGGGACAGGGAGGCGGTCAGCCATCATCAGCGAGAGCGCGTCATAGGGCGCAACGCCTAAATCGGCCGTCTGGTACAGCGAACACCCAAACGCCACCACCAGCACACCCACGGCCACCCAGACCAGCTGTACAGGGAGCGTGTCCGCCGTGCCAAACACCCGGACAAGCGCGTCGTTCGTGAACGTCACAATAAACCCGATGCAAAAGCTGTTGATGATGGTGCCCAGCCCGATGTACCGCCGCCCCCAAATCAGCTGCGGTATAAACAGGAACAGGTTCATGAGCACATTCTCGATGCTGAACGGCAGACCGACCAACTCCGCCAGCCGCAGGTTCAGCGCACTGATGGAGTCGTTCCCCAGGTGCGAAAACTTGAATACCGCAATGCCGATGCCGATAATGACCACGCCTGCAATCATACCCAGGATGCGGCGCAGGCTGATTTTCTGACTGAGAATATTCATGTGCAAAACTTCCTTTTCTGTATCGCCCGACTTGAAGCCTCCCCTCAAGGGGAGCCTTATGGAGTTATTTATAATAACTATCCCGTAAAACGCACCCCTTTGTCAAGGGTAAACCTGTTTAAAATATCACACCTAACCTTGTGAAAACTGCCGAAACGGGCAGGTATAACCGCTGCGCCGGATTTGTCAAGTGCGGGGAAATGGTGCAAAATCAGCAAATTGCTGAAATTTTATTACACTGGCCCGGGCGTTCGACGCAAAGAAAAAAACTTCATAAAAAAGCCGAAAAACCCTTGACAGCAAGCCTTTTACCCTGTATACTGATACAGTATCACAAAAATGGAATAGAGCGCCCTAAAGGGATTTTGCGAAATCTGCAAAATCGAAAAGTTTGTGAAAAACGACGAATATGCCGCATTTTCACAGCATGCTTTCGGGTCGCTTTCGCCAACTTTGTCAATCTATGGAATAGGAGTGGTCGCGTTTTATGGTAAAGGTCAAGCCCGTACAAAACGGCAGAACGACCCGCATGAGCTTTTCCCGCATCAACGAAGTGATTGGTATGCCCAATCTGATCGAGATCCAGAAAAACTCTTACAACTGGTTCCTGGAGGAAGGCCTGCACGAGGTTTTCCACGACATTGCCGCGATCGAGGACTACACCGGCAACCTGGTGTTGGAGTTCGTTGATTATCGGCTGGACAAGAACCCCAAATATTCTATTAAAGAATGTAAAGAGCGGGATGCCACGTATGCGGCACCCCTGTACGTCACTGCCCGTCTGTTCAACAAGCAGACCGGTGAGGTGAAGGAGCAGGAGATTTTCATGGGCGACTTCCCGCTCATGACCGATGCCGGCACCTTTATTTCCAACGGTGCAGAGCGTGCGATCGTCTCTCAGCTGGTCCGTTCTCCCGGTGTTTTCTATGGTTCCAGCAAGGACCGTACCGGCAAGGACCTGTTTACCGCCACCATGAACCCCAACCGCGGCGCATGGCTGGAGTATGAGACGGATTCCTCCGATGTGTACTATGTCCGCATCGATAAGAACCGCAAGCTGCCGGTCACCACGCTGCTGCGTGCCCTGGGCCTGTCCACCGACGAGCAGATCAAGCAGTTCTTCGGCGACTCTGAGCCGAAGATCAACGCCTCTCTCGAGAAGGACATCACCAACAACACCGAGGAAGGCCTGCTGGAGGTTTACCGCAAGCTGCGCCCCGGCGAGCCCCCGACGGTCGAGAACTCCCGCGCCCATCTGAACAACCTGTTCTTCGACCCGCGCCGCTACGACCTGGCTCGTTTCGGCCGCTACAAGATGAACAACAAGCTCAGCCTGACCCGCCGCATTGCCGGCTACAAGGCTGCTGAGGATATCATTGCCCCCCTGACCGGCGAACTGCTGGCCGCCAAGGGCGAGAAGATCAACATGGCCAAGGCTGAGGAAATCGACAACGCCGGTGTCACCCGCGTCGTCATCCTGGTCGAGAAGAAGGGCGAGGAGCCGCGTCCGTTCATCGTCATTTCCAACGGCTGCGTCAACGCCCAGAATTTCTTCAGTTTTGACGTTGAGGCCGAGGCCGGTGTCAACGAGCGTGCCAACTTCGCCGAGATCCGTAAGATCCTCGACACCACCTCCGACGTGGAAGAGCAGAAGGAGTTGCTGCGCCAGAACCACGATGTTCTGATCAGCCGCACCGTCACCGTCGATGACATCTTCGCTTCCGTCAACTACCTGCTGGGCCTGGATCACGGCATCGGCACCACCGATGAGATCGACCACCTGGGCAACCGCCGCGTCCGCAGCGTCGGTGAGCTGCTGCAGAACCAGTTCCGCATCGGCTTCTCCCGCATGGAGCGCGTCATCCGTGAGCGCATGACCCTGCAGAACCAGGAGAACGGCGAAATCACCCCGCAAAGCCTGGTCAACATCCGCCCGGTCGTCGCCGCTATCAAGGAGTTCATCGGTTCCAGCCCGCTGTCCCAGTTCATGGACCAGAACAACCCTCTGGCCGAGCTGACCCACAAGCGTCGTCTGTCTGCTCTGGGCCCCGGTGGTCTGTCCCGTGACCGCGCAGGCTTCGAGGTCCGCGACGTTCACTACACCCACTATGGCCGTCTGTGCCCCATCGAGACGCCTGAAGGCCCGAACATCGGTTTGATTTCCTACCTGGCTACCTACGCCAAGATCAACAAGTACGGCTTTGTCGAGGCCCCCTACCGCAAGGTGGACAAGGCTACCGGCACCGTCACCGATGAAGTTATCTATATGACCGCCGACGAGGAGGACGAGTACATCGTCGCCCAGGCCAACGAGCCGCTGGACGAGAACAACCACTTCGTCCGTACCCGCGTTTCTGGCCGTCACCGCAACGATATCCAGGAGTTCGACGCTTCTCAGGTCGATTTCATGGACGTTTCTCCCCGCATGATGGTTTCCGTCGCTACGGCTTGCATTCCGTTCCTGGAGAATGATGACTGTAACCGTGCTCTGATGGGCTCCAACATGCAGCGCCAGGCTGTGCCTCTGATGGTCACCCAGCAGCCGCTGGTCGCCACCGGCATGGAGTACAAGGCTGCCACCGACTCCGGTGTCTGCGTCCTGGCCGCCCGCGACGGCACGGTTGAGTATGTGGATGCTGAAAAGGTCGTTGTCCGCTGCGCAGACGGTTCTGCCGATACCTACGAACTCATCAAGTTCATGCGCTCCAACCAGGGCAACTGCAACAACCAGCGCCCCATCGTCAACGTGGGCGAGACCGTCAAGGCCGGCGACGTGCTGGCGGACGGCCCCGCGACCCGCAACGGCGAGATCAGTCTGGGCAAGAACGCCCTGGTCGGCTTCATGACCTGGGAAGGCTACAACTACGAGGATGCCGTTCTGCTGAACGAGAAGCTTGTCCGCGAGGATGTCTACACCTCCATCCATATCGAAGAGTACGAGACCGAGGCCCGCGACACCAAGCTCGGACCTGAGGAAATCACCCGCGATATCCCGAACGTCGGCGACGACGCTCTGAAAGATCTGGACGACCGCGGCATCATCCGCATCGGTGCTGAGGTCAAGACCGGCGACATCCTCGTCGGTAAGGTCACCCCGAAGGGCGAGACCGAGCTGACCGCCGAGGAACGCCTGCTGCGCGCCATCTTCGGCGAGAAGGCCCGCGAAGTCCGTGACACCTCCCTGCGCGTGCCCCACGGCGCCTACGGCATCGTTGTTGACGTCAAGGTCTTTACCCCCGAGAACAGCGACGAGCTGCAGCCCGGCGTGCGTATGTGCGTGCGCTGCTATATCGCCCAGAAGCGTAAGATCAGCGTCGGCGATAAGATGGCCGGCCGTCACGGCAACAAGGGCGTTGTTTCCCGCATCCTGCCGCAGGAGGATATGCCCTTCCTGCCCGATGGCACCCCGTTGGACATCGTGCTGAACCCCCTGGGCGTTCCTTCCCGTATGAACATCGGTCAGGTGCTGGAAGTCAACCTGGGCTATGTCGCCAAGGCGCTGGGCTGGAAGGTCCAGACCCCCGTTTTCGACGGCGCACACGAGTCCGACCTGCGTGACTGCTTCGCCGAGGCCCGCGAAAAGTGGCATGGCGAGAACGCCCCCGAGTACCCGACCCACCTCGACCGCTTGATGGGCGAGAAGGGCCACGTCATCGACTTCTCCAAGATCGATCTGACCGACGACGGCAAGACCACCGTTTACGACGGCCGTACCGGCGAGCAGTTCCCCAACAAGGTCACGGTAGGCTATATGTACTACCTCAAGCTGCATCACCTGGTTGACGATAAGATTCACGCACGTTCCACCGGCCCCTACTCCATGGTCACCCAGCAGCCTCTGGGCGGCAAGGCACAGTTCGGCGGCCAGCGCTTCGGCGAGATGGAAGTCTGGGCGCTGGAAGCCTACGGCGCCGCTTACACCCTGCAGGAGATCCTGACCATCAAGTCCGACGATGTCGTGGGCCGTGTAAAGACCTACGAGGCCATCGTCAAGGGCGAGCCGATCCCGCGCCCCGGTATCCCCGAGAGCTTCCGCGTTATGCTCAAAGAGCTGCAGAGCCTGGGCCTGGATATCGTTGTGCAGGATAAGGAAGGCAACGCCGTCGATATGCGTCAAGAGTTTGACGATGATGACAGCAGCTTTGAGAACAATGACTACGACCTGGGCGACAACGTCATGGTCGAAAGTGAGCTGCAGGACGATTACAGCGTCAAGGATGCCGACGAAGGCTTTGACGATGATCTGGACGAGGATGCAGGCCCCACGGCTGACGACCTCGCTGCGATCGAGTCTGATTCCTTCGACGACTGATTGAGAGTGTATCGTGTGTCATATTGAATTTGAGAGGGTTCGCTGAATGGAAAATAAAGAATTCGATTCTATTAAGATCGGCCTTGCCTCCCCGGACCAGATCCGTGCCTGGAGCTACGGCGAGGTCACCAAGCCCGAAACCATCAACTACCGCACCCTGAAGCCGGAGCGCGACGGCCTGTACTGCGAGCGCATTTTTGGACCTACCAAGGACTGGGAGTGCCACTGCGGCAAGTAC
>QWCH01004119.1_pt1 | contig 13816 bp, 12 predicted proteins | sample 1972671 | NCBI WGS metagenome assembly QWCH01 (sample SAMN09866713, study PRJNA288562) | Human gut metagenome isolate term3_stool, whole genome shotgun sequencing... | isolation source: gut | host: Homo sapiens | place: USA: California | reverse complement strand
ACTTCTATCTTAAAACAAAGGGAGCTCTTTTTCTATCTTCATTCTCGCCATAGGCTTCTTTTGAACCACTCGCCTAGCGAGTGGTTTTCTATATACAAAGAAAAGCTGCCCCGGATCTGCACTGCACAGGCCAGGTCACGCTCCACAATGCTTTGCAGAGCACTGATTTGGGAAAGCCGCATCACGATATTAGGCGGGCAGCCTATTGAATCCAGCCGGGAAGTAAGCTCCCGTTCCCGCTGGAGGTATTTGCTGAGCATAGCCAGCGGCAGCAGACGCAGGTCCTCTGTTTTGATGCTTTTTCGCTGGGCCAGTGGGTTTTGCTTGGAAACATAAAGCACCTGCTCCGCCCGTCCCAGTGACAGAATATCACAGTTTTCGGTATCGTAGCAGATATCCGTTGTAAAGATGACATCGATCGAACCTTCCGCCAGCAGGGCCCTTGCTTCCAGATTATTTTTCTCGGTGGCCGCCAGCGTGATATTGGGGTAATTTTCGTGGAACTTTTGATAGAAATCCGGGAAAATTCTTTGCGAGGTAAAGGGGGTCAGGCCGACATTCACGATTTGGCGCTTCGGGCCCTCCGCCAACTGTTGGGCTACCTGCTCGATGGCGCAGATGCGGCCCAGCACCTCATTGATCCGATCATAGATGATCTTTCCATCATCCGTCAGCTCCAGGCCTGTGGTGGTGTGTGTAAAAAGCACAATGCCCAATTCCTGCTCCAGCGCATTGATGGAGCGGGAAATGGCTGTACGGGAGATGAAAAGCTCATCCGCCGCCTTGGTCACGCTGTGGAATTCGCATACCGCCTTGAAATACCGTAGTTGTAGCAATGTCATTGTCTGCCCATCCTTTCCCCGCTGTATAGCAGGGGGCCAAGCCCCCTGCTATACATCAAGTCTATCAGATAATCCTCCGTCCGGCAACCGCCAGGACTGTTGTCATCTGTCGTTCTTGCTCAGAACATCATCCCGCAGATAACCGGCAGCCAGATTGCCGAAAGCAGGCAAAGGATCACTTGGATGATTGCATTGGATTTTGGCATATCCGCCATTTCATAGTAGCCATAGCCGTAGGTCAGCAGCGGCACTACATCAATGGGGAACAGGAAGCAGCAGGTGGCGCACATTACGGTAGTGCAGATGAGCATAACAGGGCTCATATTGGCCGCAGCAGCAACCGCCACCAGCGGAACTGCCAGGGTAGTGACCAGCGTAGGGCCTACCGGCATGACAATAAGGATGAGGAAGCCGATGAGCGCCAGAACAAAGACAAATACGAAGTCGGAGGTGGCAATGGAGCTCAGATCCATAATGCTGGTAAGCCACTTTACCACGCCGTTGGTACGCAGCAGGCCGGTAAGGCCGATGAGGGTACCCAGCATGAAGAAGGCGGTCCAGTTGACTTCCTTAACGAAATCCTTCCAGCCAAAGACGCCAACACCGGGCAGCATCATGATGCCAACACCTACCATGGCGACTACCATGATATTGAAGAAGCTGAACCAGGTGCCCAGGATCCAGCAGATGAGCATAGCAGCGATGATCACACAGACACGAATCTCATCCTTGCCGATCTTCTCCGGAATCTCCAGCTTGCTGAGGTAATGATGGATGGCATCCTGGGTGAGCTCTGCGGGCTTAAAGACCGCGCGGATGATGAAGTAAGCCGCAATAAATGCCACAATGGCGATAGGCCCAAAGATAGCGACCCAATCCAGGAAGGTGACATTCACGCTAGCCAGGTTCTCCAGATAGGTGATGGCAATGACATTCACCGCGCCGCCGGCGGGAGTGATCATACCACCGATCATGGAAGCGGTGGGCAGGGCGATGAGCATACAGCGGCCGGTGCGCTTGCGCTCGTCCTCATTTTCATAGATGCTGAGGAAATCCAGCACCAGCGGGATGAACGCCGAGCAGGCGGCGATATTGGAAACGATGGAAGAAAGCAGGCCGCAGCACAGCATGATAGCCAGCAGAACAGTATTGACATTTCTGCCCGCTTTGGTGATGATGCCGCGCATCAAGCGGCGGGAAAGGGGCACTCTGGTCACGGCACAGGTCAGGCCAAAGCTTGCCAGCATAAAGAAGGCACTTTGGTTCTGGAAGCCAGCCAGCGCAGCCGCAGGCGTTTCCACACAGCCGCAGATATACATAAGCGGAATGACCAGCATGCACAGTACGCCGATGGGCAGACCGCCGGTGAGCATACAGACGATGGTAGCCAGCAGCAGGCCCAGCGAATTGCGGCCCGCCGCAGTCAAGGTCTCAGAGGTGGGGATAAAGAACATTGCCACGAGGATCAGGATAAAAAGCGCTAAACCAATATTATTTTTTACAGATCTGGTTTCTTTTGCGTTAGCCATTTATTTTTCCTCCCTTTCATTGGAATGTATATCAAATGATTCGATCAAAGGCAGAGACTTTCAAACAATGCGGTCAGGTTTGCCGCGTTTTCCAGCTGGGCCGTTTCGGCTATTACCTTTTCGGCCTTATAGTCGGGCAGGATGCAGTTAGCGCCCAGGCGGAAACGGTCCTGGATCTCCTCATCGGTCAGGCGGTAGCCATCCTTATTGGTGCCGCGGGAATAATCCACCGATTCGGTGTATACCTGACCGCCTACGGTCACCTCCACCCGGCCGTACCAGCTCAGGGGATCCTTGCGGCGCAGCTCGGCATACTCTGGCGCCACATGCATGGTCACCTTTTTGGCAAAGGCTAGCAGCCGCGGGTCATTCAGTGCGATCTTATCCTGCCAGGCCGGGCCGGGCTTGTACCCAAAGGCCTCCAGCGCCATAGCGATGGGTCCGCTGAACTGCACATCTACCTGATTAGCCACGGAATACTGATCGGGATTCGCCACAAAGGCCGCGGTATGGCAGTCGATCGCCTCGATCTGCTCCGGGGAGAAGTGGTATTTTTCCTGCAGGATCGCAAAGGCATCCAGCACACTGTGGAGGTAGCGGCACACAGGGTATGGTTTATAGTGATACTCGGTAAAGAACCAGCGGGAGCCCAGTTCCTCCACTACCTTTTCGGGGTCCCATACATCCGGCTCCCGGCAGTAAATATGCGGGAAGCCGTATTCACTATCCAGGGTATACTCATTTCCGGTATAGCCCAGCTCGGCCATCTCGGCCGCCTGCACCGCGCCCTGGGCCATCCAAGAAACCGGCACATATTTGATCATGGACTTGGGGGAAGTAGATTCCCAGTCGCGGCAGACGCCCAGCGAGCAGTAATAGGCCGCGATGCCGATGGCATTGCGCATCTGCTTCTCGTTCAGCTTCATCAGCATACCGCAGCCCACCGCGGCGCCGATGATATGCTCATTGCTGTTGCCGAAGAAGTCCGGAGTCTTGCCGTATTTCATAATGGACTTTGTCATAATGCTAAGCAGCACGCGGGAAAGCCGCCGGGCTACCTCCTGGCCGACACACAGTGCCGCCAGCAGCTCCTTGCCGGTGGAACCGCGCTCCTCCGCCACTGCCAGAATGGCAGGGATCACGATGGGCGGCACATGGGGCACAGGGTCCATATCCAGGCCGTTCCACAGCTCCGCATTGCAGAAAGCCGCCACAGCCGCGGAAGATTTTCCGCCTACGCCAATCAAGCTCGCCGCACCATTGCTCCCCTGCCGGCGTGCAAACATTATACCGATCTTGCCCTTATCGGAAGCAATGCCGCCCAGCGCGTTTCCCAGGCCATCCAGCAGTACCCGCTTGGATTCATGGATCACTTCCGCCGGGATCTTATCATAATCGGCATATTCCAACGCAAATTTTACAAATTCATCGGTGACATTCCTCATATTGCAGTCGCCTTTCTTTCTTATGTTCTATCCATGGACAAATATATTGTATCTTGTCAAAGTTCATAAAATCAAGAAGAAGAAATGATACAAACTTGTGTAGTTTTTGTTTCATGGCTATAAAAAAGACTCTCCCCTGCGGAAGAGTCTCCTATTTTTATTCAATTTAACGGTTACCGGCTGGAATAATTGGTATAACTGACAAAGCCATCATACAGCTTACCCAGATATTCGAAGCTCTTGCCGGTACCGATGGCCACTGCCTCGATGGGATTTTCGGCCAAATGCGCCCGGATGCGCACCCGGCTGGTAATGAGCTTATCCAAACCATCCAGCATAGCGCCGCCGCCGGTCATCAGCAGGCCGTTTTTCTCAATATCCGCCACCAGCTCGGGCGGGGTCTGCTCCATCACCGATTGCAGCGCCGTGATGATGCGCTCCACCTCGATGCGCAGCGGCATCTCCAGCTCGTAGCTGGAAAGGGTGATCTTCTGCGGCAGGCCGGTCACCAGGTTGCGGCCCTTCACCTCTATGACCTTTTCAGGCTGGCCCTCAGTCCATACAGTGCCGATCTCCCGTTTGACGCGGTCGGCGGTAGAATCACCAATGAGAACATTGTAGGTGCTGCGCACATACCGCACGATGGCCGCGTTCATCTTGTTGCCGGCCATCTTCACCGAGCTCTTGCAGACGATGCCGTTTAGGGAAAGCACTGCGATATCACTGGTGCCGCCGCCGATATCCAGCACCACGATGCCGCCGGGACGGGTAATATCCATCCCCGCGCCAATGGCAGCCGCGACCGGCTCCTCAATGAGGTAAACATTGCGGGCGCCGCTGGACATCACCGTATCGATGACGGAACGGGATTCCACCTCGGTAACGGCGCTGGGCACACAAACGCAGACGCGGGGCTTAAAGACCCGGCTGGGGTTCACCTTGGCAAAGAAGTGCTTGAGCATCTGCTCGGTCACCTCATAATCACTGATGACGCCATCCTCCAGGGGGCGCACCACCCGGATATCCGAAGCAGTCTTGCCCAGCATCGTGTAGGCTTCATCGCCCACGGCCAGCACCTGCCCGTTGCGCTCGTCCATCGCCACTATGGAAGGCTCCCGCAGAACAATGCCTTTTCCGGCTATATAGATCAGGGTCGTAGCGGTACCCAGGTCAATTCCGATATCATTTGCAAACACCTTGATATTCCCTCATTTCGCTGTAGCTTTGGCCGCCGAGGCGACCTTTCCCATTTATGAATTTATCATACCATTATCATCTGATAATGTCAAAGCCGGGGCGGCACATTTCGCAGTAAATTCACAATTTACCCTTTATTGCCCTCTAGTTTTTTGCCCACCGGCCGGGGGGTACGCAGCACCGCCGCAGCAGTCACGCTTTCGGCGCCCTGCGCCAGCAGGAGCGCGGCGCAGTTTTCCAGCGTTGCCCCGGTGGTAATAATGTCGTCAATGAGCAGAATATGCTCACCGGGCGGCAGCTTCCTTTCCCCGGCCCGGTAGCTTTCCTTCGCCAGCGTGATGCGGGCCGCCCGGCCCGCCGCCGCGTGGGCGGTCGCTCGGCCATCCCGGGCCAGTACTCCCTCCCGCAGCGGCAGCCCCAGCTCCTTCGCCAGGTACTGCGCCAGCAGTTTGGATTGATTATACCCCCGGTGGCGTTCCCGCTCCGGCGGCATGGGCACATAGGTCACAGCCGTCAGCTGCGGCAGCAGGCCGCTTTGCCGCACCGCTTCCGTCAGCATCCCGCCAAAAAGCGGCAGGCTTTCCCGCACGCCCTCAAATTTCAGCTGCTCCATCCCGGCGCGAAAGGCCCCCTCATACCGGGCGCACCATAGTATTCCCCGGCAGCCGAATACCTCCGGCTCCCAGAAAAATTCCCCTGCCTGCGGCTGTTGCTTCTGGCAGCTCTCACACAGCAGTTCCTCCCAGCCGCACAGCGTCCCGCACAGCAGGCACCGCGGCGGGTACAGCAGGTTGGTCACTATTTCCCGCAGCGTCACATGGTCACTCATCGCACATCTCCTGCAGCATCTCTTTTTGATTGGTATAGCGCAGGGTGCGACGGTTATTCTGCACCATGGCATACACCGTTTCCTTTTGTCCGGTCATAATAAGCAGCTTTCTCGCCCTTGTTACGGCGGTATACAGCAAATTGCGGTAATGCAGCTTGGGGTGGCGGCGCTCCAGCGGCATCACCACAGCCTCAAATTCGCTGCCCTGGCTTTTGTGCACCGTCACGGCATAGGCGTGCTCCAGCTGGTCCTGGTTCTCAAAGGAATAGGTCGCCAGCTTTTCCTCAAACCGTACCTGAATGGTCTTGCTGCCGGGGTCCAGCATCTCAATAATGCCCATATCTCCATTAAAAATACCGGTCCCGGCGGTACCATCCGGCTGCTGCCATATGATATCGTAGTTATTGCGGATCTGCATCACCTTATCGCCCTCCCGCAGTGTGCGGCCCATCAGGGTGGCTTCGCCTTTGCCGCGTTCGGGCGGATTCAGTTTTCCTTGCAAAAGGCGATTCAATTCCCGGGTGCCCAGCGGGCCCTGCTTGGCCGGGGTAATGACCTGGATATCCCGCAGCGGATCGTATCCATAGCTTTTTGGCAGGCGGCGGCTGACAAGATCCACCACCAGCCGCTGCTGGGCAAAGGCATCCGGCTGCTCCAGGAAGAAGAAATCCCCAGTACGGCAGCCAAGGTCCGGCATCTCGCCCCGCACAATAGCGTGAGCGTTGGTAACGATCAGACTTTCCGCCGCCTGGCGGAATACCCGTTCCAGATGAATACAGGGCACCAGCCCGCTTTGGATAAGATCCCGCAGAACATTGCCGGCGGAAACGGAAGGCAGCTGGTCGCTGTCCCCCACCATAATAAGCCGGGCGCCCAGCCGCATCCCGCGCAGCAGGTGCTCCATCAGCAGGGTATCCACCATCGACATTTCATCCACGATGACCGCATCGGCGGGCAGGGGGTTCTTTTCCCCGCGCTTAAAGGTCAGCACCTCGGTTTTTGGCTCCACCTCCAGCAGCCGGTGGATGGTACTGGCCTCCCGCCCGGTGATCTCCGCCATGCGCTTGGCGGCACGGCCGGTGGGGGCCGCCAGCGCCACCTTTTCGCCCCGCTGCTCCAGCAGCGCCAGGATGCCCCGCAGAGTGGTGGTCTTGCCGGTGCCGGGGCCGCCGGTCAGGATAAACAGACGGCTCTGCACCGCTTCGGCAATGGCGCGGCGCTGCACCGGGTCGTAGGTAATGCCCTGTGCCTGCTCCAGCTCGTCCAGCTCGTCCTCCATTGGCTCCAGCCGGGGCGGCTGTAATTGCAGCGCAATGCACACCCGGCTGGCCACATAGCTTTCCGCCCGGTACAGCGGCTGCAGGTAGATGTATTCCTTCTCCCCCACGGCATAGGCCGCCAGGGTGTTGTCTTCTATCAGTGTTGCCAGGGTATTCTCCAGTCCCTCCGGCGCCGCCTGCAAAAATTCCGTGGCAAGAGAAAGCAGCTTTCCTTTGGGCAGACAGGTGTGGCCGCTGCGGCTATTGACCCGCAGGATGTACTGCAAGCCCGCCCCCAGGCGGCAGGGGTCCTCCCCCGCCACACCAAAGTGCGCCGCCATACGGTCCGCCTCCTCAAATTCCACCCCGATCTCCTCGCAGCAGAGAGCGTAAGGGTCACTTTTCAGCACATCGGCGGTATTGGCGCCCCAGCGCCGCCAGGCTTTTATCGCCGTCGCGGCCGGCAGCCCCAGGGAAGCCAGCAGGCTCATCACGCTGCGGATGCCGAACTGCCGCTGGTATTCCTCCCCTATTTTTCGGGCCTTTTCAGCCGAGATGCCCCGCACCTCAGTCAGCCGTTCCGGTTCCTTTTCTATGATGGTGAGGGTATCATCACCGAAGCGTGCCACAATGCGCCCCGCCAGCGCGGGGCCCAGACCCTTTACCGCCCCGGAGGATAAGTACTTGCGGATGGCCCCGGCCGTTGCAGGCAGGGTGCGCTCTATAAGCTCCGCGCGGAACTGCACCCCGTAGGTGCCGTGCACCTTATAGCTGCCAGTTGCGGTAATTTCTTCCCCCTCGGCGATCTCCGGCACCTCGCCCACCACTGTCACAGGGTCACCGTCCACATCCACCAGCAGCACGGTAAAGCCGCTTTCTTCGTTGTGGTAGGTCACATCCTCCACCGTCCCGGAGATCTTTTCCAGCTCCTGTTCCATTGCTTTGCGGCTCACCGTCCTTTCCTTTTGGTATGCGCAAATCCGCTTTTGGCGGCTAAAATCGGTGCTGGCGGCGTCGCCGCCCCTTGACAGGCATCAGCCCGCCTTCACCGGGCATCAGCCTGCCTGCGGGCCGCCTTCTTGCCATCCCTCGGTTTTCCCCGCCGGGGGCGGGGGCTGCCCCTGCCCCCCGATCTTCTCTATCATACACCATTTTTCTGCCTGGGGCAAATCCAAAGTATCAATATTCCGGTCCCGGCAGTACCGCCGGCAGATCTCCCGTGCCTCCGGCTCCAGCGGCAGCAGCACGGTGCAGGGCAGCCCGCCCGTTTCTCCGCGGTGCAGCAGGCGGCAGCAGCCTATCAAGCTGCTTTCGGTATAGTCGGCGTCCTCCGGCACCCGCAGGTACAGTCGGCAGCCCTGTGGCACTTTGGGCGGGGCGATCAGATCCACCAGCACCGCCACCACCCGCACCAGCCCGATGATTGCCAAATATCCTGCCAACAGCCATAAAATTTCCTTCAGCACAATGGATCACCTCCCGCCATCCTATGCCCGCGGTTGATTTTTGCCCCGATTGCGGGTATAATAAAAGAACTATTCTGCATTTTATCCTATAAAAAGACAGGAGCTTACGCTATGGCCAGTAATAAATACAAAAAACGCCGGATCGGGTTCGTCATCCTGCTGCTCCTCCTGCTGCTCATTGCGGTGGGGGTCATCACGGTGACGGGCGAGATAAACGGCGGCAAAAAAACCGGCGAGACCGTTACCGTTTCCATTGCGCAGGGCAGCGGTACCTCCGCCATCGCCCAAGAGCTGAAGGACGCCGGCCTGATCGGCAATACCACCCTCTTTAAGCTGTACAGCCGCACCCATGGTGGGGATGGAAACTACCAGTACGGCGACTTCACGCTGGAAAAAGGCAGCAGCTATCAGGAGCTCATCGATGCCCTCTGCTCCACTGTCAGCTACCGGGAAACGGTGACCCTCACCCTGCCGGAGGGCTGGAATTCCTTCCAGATGGCAAAAGCCGCGGCCGAAGCCGGCCTGTGTACCGAGGAAGAATACCTGGCCGCCGCCAATGCCATCGATTATGACTTTGACTGGCTGAGCGAGGTAAGCACCGATGAGTGCAAGCTGACAGTGCTGGAGGGCTTCCTGTATCCTGAGACCTACTCCTTCTACACCGATGCCACCGCACGGGATATCGTCACCACCCAGCTGCGGGAGTTCGAGAAAAAGGTGCTGACCGAGGAAAACAAAGCAGCCCTAAAGGACAGCGGCTTTACCCTGGAGGAATGGGTCATCTTCGCCTCCATCGTGCAGAAGGAAAGCGCCAGTGTGGAGGAGATGTACAATGTTTCCTCGGTATTCCACAACCGCCTTTCCAATGCCAGCGAATACCCCATGCTGCAAAGCTGCACCACCAATAATTTCATCTGGGACTATGTGGAGCCCTACTACAATGACAATGTGCCACAGGCGGTGCTGGATGCCTACGATACCTATGACCGCAACGGTCTGCCCATCGGCGCCATCGCCAATGCGGGTCTCGACGCCTTCGATGCCTCCCTGCACCCCAATGATACCCCCTATTACTTCTTTGTCACCGATGTGGAATACACCCACTACTACGCCGTCACCTATCAGCAGCACCTTGCCAATATCGAAAAGGCCAAGGCCGTGAATGCCAAGCATGGCATCAATGGGCTGGTAACCGGCTAAAAAAATAAAATAATTTGCGGCATTTCTATCTTTTCTTGAAATCCTTGCAGGGAATTCACAGAAATGCCGCACTTTATTTACAGGGCCGTGTTGCAAACCGGCTTTGCCGTTCGTTATAGTAAACATAAGGGGGCTTTCTCTTGCAGGGGAAGGCCCCGACAGCAAAGTGCCCGAAAAGAGCCGACCCCGCCGGCCGGAAAAACCGCGGGCTGCCGTTTCTCTTTCGGGCAGCAAAAAAGAAGGAGGACCCCATGAAAAAATCACTTCGTTCCCTACTGGCCTTTCTCATTGCGGCCACAGTGCTGTGCTGCATCGCCATGGCGGATACCGGCCCCAAGCCCAGCGCCAGCTTCACCTTTACCGGTATGCCCGATGAGGATTACTATGTCACCATGCTGTCCCGGGTGGACACTTACGGCCCTCATCGGGTCCATCAGCCGGGAAGCGAGATCCCCGGTTATGTGCTGGAGCAGGGTGAGGACGACCCCGCCTATCCCGCATGGCAGAAATTCGTGGACTACAAGGACCCCGACGGCTACTATTTCCTCGAGGATCTGTTCGAGCAGTGCCACGGTGACGATGAAGCGGCGTGGCACTACTATCCGCCGCAGCGCTTTAAGCTGCTGCTTTATTTCCCCGAAAGCGATGTTTTCCTGTGCAGCAGCATTACCGAGCGGTATGCCTTCGATAGCCTTTACGCGCTGGATCTGGGCGGTCGGTCGCCTGCCGAGCTTGCCGCGCTGACCCTTACCGATGCCGACGGCAATCCCCTTGATGCTGGGAGCGCCGGAGAGATCACCCTGGATAAAAGCGACGGCACCCGCCAGCAGCTCATCGGCTTCCTCGGGCGTCTGGGCATCACCCTCGTCATCGAGCTGGCGCTGGCGTGGGGCTGGAAATACCGCAAGGGCAGCCAGCTTTTGTTCATCGGCGTCGCCAATCTCGTCACCCAGTGCCTGCTGAACGCCTCCCTGCTGTACTGGGGCGCCCGGGAGACCAGCCGCGGGGCCATCATCTTCTGGTACATCCTGCTGGAGCTGGCGGTCACCGGCATTGAGGCTGCCGCCTATGCCTACCTGCTGCCCGGCACCGACCGCAAGGACCCTGCCGTGCGCCGCCATGCCGCCGTCTATGCCATTGCCGCCAATGTGCTGTCGTTCCTTGGTGGGCTGGCACTTTCGGAGCTCTTCCCGATCCTGTTCTAAACTGAATCCCTCTCCAAAAGAGGAGCCGCCCGGCTCCTCTTTTTCGGTGCTTGACAAATCCCTCCCCCTGCATTACAATAGCACTAATTTGAGAATAAGTTTCAAATTCAAATTCTCCGATAGGAGGAACCTCCATGAAAGAAAGCTATCAAACCCGCCAGGGCGCTTTGATTCTGCAAACCATGCAGAATCTTGCCGGCCCCGTCACCGCCGAGGCCCTTTGTGCCATCCTGCGGGAGCAAAGGGTCAGCAAGGCCACCGTTTACCGCCACCTGGAGCGCCTGACGGCCGCCGGGCAGCTGCGTCGCTTCTCCCCCGCGGAGGGTGCGGCCGCCTGCTACCAATATGTCGGCGACCACCACGACTGCCACCTGCACCCCCACATGGTGTGCGAGTGCTGCGGGCGGCTGTTCCACTTGGATTGCAGCCAACTGGAGGCACTCTCGGAACACATCCGGGAGCACCACGGCTTTTTGCTGGATTATAAAAATACCATTCTCTACGGCGTATGCGCCGCCTGCCTGGCAAAGGAGGAAACCCCATGACCCTGATTCAATGCTGCGATCTTTCGCTGGGGTACGAGGGCAAGTGCGTCCTCTCCCATCTAGAGCTTTCAGTGCAGGAGGGGGATTACCTTGCCATCGTGGGCGAAAACGGTGCGGGCAAATCCACCCTGCTCAAAGGCATCCTGGGATTGATCCGCCCCACCGGCGGGCATATTCACTTCCACCTGCCGCCTAAGGAGATTGGTTATCTGCCCCAGCAAACGCCCATCCAGCGGGATTTCCCCGCCTCGGTCATGGAGGTCGTCCTCAGCGGCCTGCTGGCTTCCAAGGGCTACGCGCCCTTCTACACCCGCGCCGACCGCGAGACCGCCCTTAGCAAGCTGCGCCTGCTGGGGGCGGAGGACCTGGCAAACCGCTGCTACCGGGAGCTTTCCGGCGGGCAGCAGCAGCGGGTGCTGCTGGCACGGGCCCTGTGCGCCGCCGGCCGCCTGCTGCTTATGGATGAGCCCTTTACCGGGCTGGACCCCACCGTCACCAATGAGCTGTACGATGTGGTGGACAAGCTGAACCACGAGCAGGGCGTCACCGTCATCATGGTCACCCATGATGTCCCGGAGGCCCTGCGCCATGCCAGCCGCATCCTGCACCTGGGGGCGGAGCATTTTGACGGCACAGCGGAGGAATACCGCCAAAGTCCCCTCTACCGCCGTCTGATGGGAGGTGAAAGCCATGCATGATCTCCTTTCCGGCCTGTTTTCCTATCCCTTTATCCAGCGGGCGCTCATCGCCGGTACACTGGTGGCGCTCTGCTCGGCGCTCTTAGGGGTCAGCCTGGTCCTCAAGCGCTATTCCATGATCGGCGATGGGCTTTCCCATGTAGGCTTCGGCGCTATGGCGGTGGCAATGGCACTGGGGGCTGCCCCATTGGCCGTTGCCTTGCCGGTCGTTATCCTGGCCGCGTTTTTCCTGCTGCGTCTCAGCCGCGGCAGCCGTCTGGCCGGGGATAGTGCCATTGCACTGGTTTCCAGCGGAGCGCTGGCCATTGGCGTGGTGGCTACCTCCCTCAGCAGCGGCAGCAATGTGGATGTAATGAACTACCTCTTCGGCAGCATCCTTACCATGACCGCCGCCGATGTAAAGCTGGCTGTCCTGCTTTCGCTGGCTGTATTGCTGTTGTTCCTGCTGCTGTACCACCGCATCTTTGCCGTCACCTTCGATGAGACCTTTGCACGCGCCACCGGCATCCGCGCCAATCTCTACAATATGGTACTGGCCCTACTCACTGCCGTTACCATTGTCATCGGCATGCGCCTGATGGGTACCCTGCTCATCTCCAGCCTTATCATCTTCCCGGCGCTCAGCGCCATGCGCATCAGCCGCAGCTTTCTCGGCGTGACGGTCGGGGCGGCTGTGCTTTCGGTGGTCTGCTTCTGGGTGGGGGTACTGGCCTCTTTCCTGCTTTCCACCCCCACCGGCGCCAGCGTCGTCCTGGTGGATCTGGCTGTCTTTTTGCTGCTTTCCCTCTACGGTCTGCTGCGCCGCCGCAAATAACGCAAAGTGAGTGCTGCATTTTTGCAGCCGGTATAGTATAATATAGCTTAGAGCCTGCTTATGGGGCCCGCAGGGCACCGCTCCGCGGTGCGACGGGCTTCGCCCGTCCCCGGCGGCTGCGCCGCCGGCCCTGCGGACCCCACCCTGCCCCCTGCATCTATCCTCCCTACCCGAAAGGAGCCACCCCCATGACCGATATCAACCGCCGTAATACCAGCGAGATCAGCGAGCTTTCCCGCGCCGTCTTTGAAAATCCGCAGGTCTTTGTCGACCGTGCCGAGAGCCGCTTCCGTGACCAGCTGCGCGGCATGACCGAAAAAGTAGCGACCAGCGGCAGTCACATCGTGCTGCTGTGCGGCCCCTCCTCCTCCGGCAAAACCACCACCGCCAATCTTCTCGTCTCCGATCTTTCGGCACTGGGACGGCGGGCGGTGCGCATCTCGCTGGATGATTTTTACCGTAACCGGGATGTGATGCCCCTGTGGGAGGACGGCACCAAGAATTTTGAATCCATCGAAGGCTTGGATCTGGAATGCTTCAGCACCAGCGTCAATACCCTGATGCGGGAGGGCCACGCCGAATTCCCCATCTTCGATTTTACCGAGGGCCGGCGCTCCCCCCTCTCCCGCCCCATGGAGTACGATGAAAACACCATCCTCATTTTTGAGGGCATCCACGCCCTGCAGCCGCAGCTGCGTCAGGGCCTGGCCAGCAGCAATTTCGGCATCTACATCCACCCCAATACCAGCTATGTGGATCAGGATGGCCACACCCTGCTGGATGCCCG
>QWCH01004109.1_pt1 | contig 13843 bp, 12 predicted proteins | sample 1972671 | NCBI WGS metagenome assembly QWCH01 (sample SAMN09866713, study PRJNA288562) | Human gut metagenome isolate term3_stool, whole genome shotgun sequencing... | isolation source: gut | host: Homo sapiens | place: USA: California | reverse complement strand
TTTCGGCTCCGGCCGGGGACGTGGCGTTCGCCAGGCGTTATCTGGATGTGGAGGGCGACGCCGATTTCACGCGGCGTTTTATCCGCGCAGCGCTGGCAAGCGTTTCGGACACCGCCGTTATTCCCATGCCGGACTGGCTGGGCCTTGGCGCCGAGGCGCGCATCAACACGCCCTCCACGCTGGGCGGCAACTGGCTGTGGCGCATGGACCCCGCCGCACTGACGGACGCTCTGGCGGCCGATATTCTGGCTTTGACGAAGCTGTACGGCCGCTGCTGATCCGCACCTTCTCCTTTTCCTTTTTCTTAAAACGAAAGCGCGTCCCGCACGGCTGAACAGCCGGCTGGGCGCGCTTTCGCTTTGTGTTTTTCTTTTTCCGAATGCCTGTATACTTTTCCCTGTATTAACAGATAATAGTATCATGCATCAGAAATTGGGAGGCAGCAATTATGAAAGCAACCGGCATCGTGCGCCGTATCGACGACCTTGGGCGTGTGGTCATCCCCAAGGAAATACGCCGAACCCAGCTCATCCGCATGGGCGACCCGCTGGAGATCTTCGTCTCCGGCGCGGGCGAGGTGATCTTCAAGAAATACAGCCCCATCGGGGAACTTTCGGCCTTTGCCGCAAGCTATGCGGAGGTGCTCTACAAAGCGGCGGGCGCGTCCGTCGCCATTGCGGACCGGGACCGCGTGGTGGCTGCGGCCGGAGCAGCGCGGGACGCCGTTGAAAGATCTCTCGCTCCCGTTTATACCCGCGCGGTAGAGCAGCGCCGTCTGTTCACGGCGGCGGACGCCGCCAGCGCCCTGCCCCTGTGCGAGGGCGTGGACACAAGCGCCACAGCCCTGATGCCCATTTTGTGCAACGGAGACCTCATCGGCAGCGTGGCGCTGACGGGCAGCATGCCCGACGAAGCCATGGTGCTGCTGGTAAAGGTAGCCGCCGCATTTCTGGGCAAGCAGATGGAAGAATAGCGGACGTCCTATGCAGCCCCTGTAAGCTTCTTTCCGCGGCCAAAGGCGGCGCGCCCCGTGCACGGGGCGCGCCGCCTTCGTGTTTTTGCGTTTTTTCACAGCGATCGTCAATTGAAAACTTGGACAAACGTATTTTCGCTCAGCTGCTCCGGCAGCAGGGCCGGCACATAGGCGTAGGTCACGCTCTTGTAGCCTTCCGGGTCTCCGTCGTCAAAAAAAGGCGCTTCGCCGTCCGGGCTGTCGATCAAAAAGCAGTAAACGGGCTGGATGGTATCCATCAGGCGGCTCCGGTAATAGGTGATCTCCCAATGCAGGATATTCACCGCACCGCCGTCGTAACCGCCCTGCGTGCCGCCGATCCAGGCCTCACCGGCCATCAGCGCGCCCTTTGCGTCGTCCAGCGTGCGCAGGGCATAGGTGCCCAGCACCTGTGGTTCCAGCGGGAACGTCACAGCGGTCAGGTCCCCTTCCGGCGCGGAAAGCTGGATGCGCCGGAAGCTGTAATTGTACAGCTTTTGCGCCAGCGTGTCCGAAGCGCTCCCCGCTTCATAAAACGCACTGATGGCCGTACTGTACTCTTTGTAGATATTATAATCGCCCGTGGATTCAAACGCAGGATTTTCCAGCGTCACAAACTTCGCGCCGAAATGATCGTAGAAATAGCGGTACAGCGCTTCGCCGGACAGCCCTTTCGGCGCAGCCAATAAGTTATCCCCCTGTTCATACCGGTAAAAACGTACCTCCTGCCCGTTTAGGGAATAGCTTACGCCGTCCGCCTTGCCGCTGGCATAGGGGCTGTAATACACCGTGTCCGGCGGGCCGGAGGTATCGTATGAAAACGCCTCCAGCGTGCCGCCCAGTTTGGCCGCCGTGTCCTCCAGCGCCGCGCGCATCTCTGCTTCTCCGTCCGGCACCGCATACACAGGCAGCTCTGTGGGCAGTTCCCCGGCAGGCAGGTCATAGGTGGGGTTCGCGCCCGCCAGGTCCGCATCCGTCCGGACGGTAATATCTCCCATGCCCATACCGCCGCCTTCCGCGGCGAACAGCAGCCTGCCCTCCTTGCGCGCGCCGGCCTGCGCGTCCTCCGTTGTCTCCGGCGCTGCCGCCGCAGAGCTTGCCGTGCCCGCTGTGTCCTGCGCTGCGGCGACGCGGGGCGCCTGTTCCGTCTCCTGGCCCTCGTCCGCCGCGCCCCCGGCGCTCTGCAGACTGTACTGCGCGGGGGCGGCGCTGCCCGCCGGGCGCATCGCCACGCCCCAGAACCAGGCCGCCGGCACCGCCAGCAGCGCCACCGCCGCCGCGACGGGCAGTGCCGCGCGGCGCAGGCGCGGATGTTTTTTGCCCGAAACGCGCAGTGCCGGCCGCCCGGCCGCGCCCGGCGCTTCCTGCTCCGCCTCGGCGGCGCGCATTTTGGCCAGCGTGTCGGTCATCCATTCCTCGCTGGGGGCCAGCTTGCCGAACGCGGAGATATAATCGTCTTTATACATCGTCAAACTCCCCCTTCAAAGCAGTTTTCAATAATTTGCGCGCCCGCGCAAGCTGCGAGAGCACCGTGTTCTGCGGCATTTCCAGAATGGCCGCGATCTCACCGGTGGCATAACCCTCAATATAATATAAGTAGATGACCTGCCTGTATTTTTTCGGCAGGCGGTTCACCGCCTCCACTACGGCGGTCTCGTCGGGGGTGAAGGGCGTGTCCGGGAAATCATCCTCCAGGCCGGTCGTTTTGCGCTGCCAGGCACTGCGAAAAAAGCTCTTGCAGCGGTTGATGGTCACCCGCAGCAGCCAGGCCTTTTCATGCTCGGCGCTCTCAAACGCAGGTTTTGCCTTTACATAGCTGATGAACACCTCCTGGGCGATGTCCTCCGCGTCCTCTTTGTTTTTCACCATGGCATACGCCGCGGCAAATACCGTGGCGGCGTAGCGCTCCAAAACTTCCTCGGCGCCGGCGCATACGGCAGCGTCGCTCATACCCCTTCCCCCTTTCACCAAAGGATCCTCACATTTTTCATACGAATGAGCCGCGCGGATTATTGCACGGCTCTTTCGGTTCATTGTAACACAAAAGCATTCGAACGCAAAGAAGCGGCGGAGCCCCAACGCGCCCCGCCGCTTTATTCAAAACCCCTCCGGAATGCTCAGCTCTTTGAAAATGTGAAGCTCGCGGGCAGCTTTGCCGCGCGGGACACCGGCTGCCAGATCAGCAGCGCCAGGTAATAGTCTACCATGCTGTGCACCACTGTGCCCACGCCCACAAGACCCAGCACCGTGGAGACGAACGTCCCCTCCATCGTCATGCCCGAAAACCAAAACGCCGTCACCACAACGGCTTCCAGAACGCCATGGATCACGCCCATCACCAGCCCGAACAGGAAAATACTCAGGCCGTTTTTCATCACAGCGGTTTTTTTCGCCAGCAGGAACGCGCCTATGGCCACAAACACCACCTGGCTGAGCGCTCGCAGCACCACCACGGGCGGAAAGCCCGCCAGCAGGAAGCCCAGTGTCGCGCCCAGCTCCACTGTGAGCGCCACCGCAGGCGAGATGAACATGGCAATGAAAATCGCCACATGGCTGCCCAGCGTGAAACTCATGGGCCCCAGCTGTATCTTTACAGGCGAGATCATCGGGATCAATATGGCGATGGCGCACAGCAGCGCGGCCACGCACATTCTCTGAATGCGTACAGTATTTTTGGCTGCGGACATAAACAGGTTCCTCCCCAACATCCACTGTGCAGACACCACACACGACATGTGTCTTGACACATATTTTTTCTATACTATACGCGCTCGGGGCCCCTGCGTCAACCGCAGGCGGCAAATTCCCCTTTTTCCACCAAAAATAATGCCGCCGGAAACACTGTGTTTGGGCAACACGCCTTGCCGTTCCTGCGGCGGGGCGGCCCTATACGCCGCCCCGTGTCTGCGCGGCATACCGCGCGTGCGCGTCTAACCACCGGGCGACGCCGTCCTCGTCGTTTGCGCCGATGACGCCCGTGGCGACGGCCTTCAGCACATCTGCGGCGTTCGCCACAGCATATGCCTCGTCGGCGGCCTCAAACAGGTCCACGTCATTTTCCCCGTCCCCGAACACGACCAGCCGCCCGCATCCGAGGCTGCTTTTCAGCCACAGGGCCGCACTGGCCTTGGAGGCCGCTTTCGGCATGATCTCCAGCCACTGCTCCCGGGTGTACAGATCCACCTGGAACACACAATGATATTGCTCCCGGTATTTTTCATAAAGAGGCAGCAGCTTTTCCCTCTCGTCAATACAGGTGAAGTAAAAAATATCCCCCGCACGCAGTGTGCGCCGCGTTGCGACGGGGTTCGCCCTTCTGTCGTTTTTCCGCGTCTCAAGGAACGCCCGCATTCCCCGCGTACACCGGGCAGGCAGATAGGAAAACATCTCTCTGCCCCCGGCCACCGCATAGACGATGGGGAACACGCCGCACGCCTCCAGTTCGTCCAGGATCTCCGCCGCTTCCCCGCCGAAAAAATTCATCTGTAAAAACGAGCCGTCCCGGTTGTCCGCCACTGCTGCGCCGTTGTAAACGATCAGCGGTATTTCAGCTTCCAGCCCGGCCGTCACCTTCCGCGCCGTCTGGAACGACCGCGCCGTGGCATAGGAAAACAGCATGCCTTCCCCCACCAGCCGGTTGACCGTCCGGTTGGTATACCCGGATGTCCTTTCGTCGCTGCGCAGCAGGGTACCGTCCAGATCGGATACATACAAAGTCCTCATCGCGTCCTCCCGTCCGAGGGCTCCCGCAAAACCGCAGGCGCGCCGGGCATCCTACCGCCCGGCGCAGCAAGCCTCGTCATTTTTCCAGGCCCATCAGATATCCCTTCTCCTCCAGTGCGGCCAGCACCCGCGCTTTGCGCGCCTCGTCCGGGCACACGAGCGTGTGCAGATGGATGTCTCCCGTCAGGCTGCACAGGGGGCTGCGCGCCGTTTTTCTGCAGGGCATCCCAAAAAACGTCCGCATCATAACGGCTGAATACCTGCAGCTGGCCCGAAAGCTGGCCGTACACCGGGTGCTCCACGGTCACATCCAGCACGCCGCACCCGCAGTCCGCCACGGTATACAGCTCGTCCAGCAGGCCGTCCAGGCCGTGACGGCATGCCACGGTGCAGCGCACGCCGCCGCCCTCCTGTCCGCCGCCCAGCACATAGCCGCGCGGCGTAGCTACAATGGGCGAGCCCGCCGCCCGCAGCAGCGCCACATCCCCCACCACGACCTGCCGGCTCACGCCAAGGCGCGCCGCCAGCGCGGCCGCGCTCACCGGGCCGGACGCCCCGGCCAATGCCTGCAATATCTCATCTCTGCGCCGGGCCGCCGTCATGGGCCGCGCCTCCCTCCGTGCTTCTCCGCAAGGCGGCACACGCCGCCGTTTGAGGCCAGTATAGCATGTTTCCGGCAAAAAAACAAAACGAAAATGCCGGTATTCACAGCACGTTTACAAACGCGCTTGAATTTTGTCATATTCCGGCGTTACAATAGAAGATACAGTGAGGAGTTGAAGCATATGAACGAGCAACCCAAACCCAATAAAAAGCCCTTCTTTTACTATGCGATGATCGCGATGCTCATCCTGATGCTGCTGAACGCGTTTGTGTTCCCCAGCCTGATGACCCCGCGCGTGACGGAAGTAAGCTATGACAAGTTCCTGGACATGCTTTCGGGCGGCCAGGTGACCGTGGTGGAGCTGCAGGAAAACGAGCGTGAGCTTTATTTCAAAGCTGCAGATGAAAACGGGGCGGAACGGATCTACTCCACGGGCGTGTTCCCGGACGCGGACCTGCAAAAGCGCCTGTCCGAGAGCGGCGTCACCTTTTCCGCCGTGGCTCCGCAGGAAAACAGCACCCTGATGAATTTCCTGTTCACCTGGATCTTCCCCACGCTCATCCTGATCCTTCCCATGGTGCTGTTGTGGCGTATGATGCAAAAGCGCATGGGCGACGGCAGCAATATGATGTCCTTCGGCATGGGCAAGAGTAACGCCAAGATGTACGTGGCCGCTCAGACGGGCAAGACCTTTGCCGACGTGGCCGGGCAGGAGGAGGCCAAGGAAGCGCTGGAGGAGATCGTGGATTTCCTGCACAATCCGGATAAATACCGCAGCGTGGGCGCCGTAATGCCCAAGGGCGTTCTGCTTGTCGGCCCTCCGGGCACCGGCAAGACGCTGCTGGCCAAGGCTGTGGCCGGCGAGGCCAATGTGCCGTTTTTCTCCATCGCGGGCAGCGAGTTTGTGGAGATGTTCGTGGGACAGGGCGCGGCCCGTGTGCGCGACCTGTTCAAACAGGCGAAAGAAAAGGCCCCCTGCATCGTGTTCATCGACGAGATCGACACCATCGGCAAAAAGCGTGACGGCAGCGGCATCGCGGGCAACGACGAACGCGAGCAGACGCTCAACCAGCTGCTCAGCGAGATGGACGGCTTCGACGGCTCGTCCGGCGTCGTCATTCTGGCGGCAACCAACCGTCCCGAAACGCTGGACAAAGCGCTTCTGCGCCCCGGCCGTTTCGACCGCCGTGTGCCCGTCGAACTGCCGGACCTGCAGGGCCGCGAGGCCATTCTGCGTGTCCATGCCAAGGACGTGATGATGGCCGACGACATTGATTATAAGGCCGTGGCGCGGGCCACCTCCGGCGCGTCCGGCGCAGAGCTTGCCAACCTTATCAACGAAGCCGCGCTGCGCGCCGTCAAGTGCAACCGCCGCATCGTCACACAGGAAGACCTGACGGAATCCGTAGACGTGGTGGTGGCGGGCTACCAGCGCAAGAACGCAGTGCTTTCGCCCCATGAAAAAGAGATCGTCGCCTATCACGAAATCGGCCATGCTCTGGTTGCCGCGCTGCAGTCCAATTCCGCGCCCGTGACCAAGATCACCATCGTGCCGCGCACCTCGGGCGCGCTGGGCTATACGATGCAGACGCCGGAGGCCGACACGGTGCTGCTCTCCAAGGAAGAGGCGCTGGCGAAGATCGCCACGCTGACGGGCGGGCGCAGCGCCGAGGAGCTGATCTTCGGCAGCGTCACCAGCGGCGCGTCCAACGACATCGAGCAGGCAACCAAGCTGGCCCGCAGCATGGTAACGCGCCTGGGCATGAGCGAAACATTCGATATGACGGCGCTGGAGACCGTGAGCAACCAGTATCTTGGCGGCGACGCGGCCCTGGCGTGCAGTGCCGAGACCGCCACCAAGATCGACAAAGAGGTGGTGGAGATCATCCGTACAGCCCACGAAAAGGCCATCGGCATTTTGAAAGACAACCTGGATAAGCTGCACGAGCTTGCCAAATATTTGCTGGAAAAAGAAACCATCACCGGCGATGAATTTATGGCGATCCTGAATCGGTAAAAAATAAACGGCAGGACGCACAGCACCTGCGTATGACGACCGCACCGGTGCCGGGGCTTATCCTTTCGCTCTCCGTCCCCAGCATCATCACCTGCATCATCACTTCGGTCTACAACATGGCCGACACGTTCTTTGTGGCGCAGCTGGGCACGGTCGCCGTAGCGGCGGTGGGCGTTGTCTTTTCCATATCCTCGGTGCTCTCTGCACTGGGCTTCTGGATGGGCACGGGCGGCAGCAGCCTTGTCAGCCTGTATCTGGGCGCGCGGGAAAAGGAAAAGGCGCACTGCGCCGCCAGTACGGGCTTTTTTCTTGCTTTGGGGCTGGGCGGCGTGATCGCTGCGGGCGGGCTGCTGGCGCTGCAGCCGCTGATGCGCCTGCTGGGCAGTACCGATACCATCCTGCCCGAAGCCGAGGCTTACGCCGTTCCCATCCTGCTGGCTGCGCCTTTCCAATGCTCCAGCCTGGCGCTGGCGCAGTGCCTGCGCGCCGAGGGAAAAAGCAAGGAGAGCATGGCCGGGCAGCTTGCAGGCGGGCTTTTGAACATTGTGCTGGACCCTCTGTTCATTTACACGCTGGGCATGGGCATCCGGGGTGCGGGCGCGGCCACGGCGCTCAGCCAGGTGATGGTGTGGGCCGCGCTGCTGTGGTTCTATGTGCGCGGCAAAACATCCGTGCGCATTTCGGTGCGGCAGGTGGCCCGCACCCCGCAGATGGTGAAGCTGATTTTCACCACAGGCTTTCCCAGCCTGTGCCGTCACTGCGGCAACGCGCTGGCCACCATCGTGCTCAACCGCGCAGCGGGCGGCTTTGGAGACGCTGCCATCGCCGCGTTCAGCATCGCATCCCGCGTCTCGGGGCTGGCGCTCTCCGTGTCCATCGGCTTTGTGCAGGGGCTTCAGCCCGTGGCGGGCTACGCCCACGGCAGCAAAGACCACGCGCGGCTGAAAAGCGCGTTCCGCTTCTGCTGCGCCGCCAGTATGTCCGCTCTGACGGCACTGGCCGTGATCATTGCCGCAGCCGCGCCATGGATCGTGCGCATGCTCAGCCCCAGCGACGGCGGCCTTGTGGAAACCGGTGCGGCCGTGCTGCGCGCCACCAGCATCGCACTGCCGTTCACCACGTTCATCAACTGCACGGGCACGCTGTTCCAGGCCATACGGGAAAGCGCGCGCAGCAGCGCGCTGGTTCTTGGCAAACAGGTGTGCATCTACATCCCGCTGCTGCTGGCCCTGCCCCGCGCCTGGAGCATGAACGGCCTGATGGCCGCAATGCCGCTGGCCGACGCTCTGGGCTTCCTTGCCGCGCTGTGGATGGCCCGCAGCTATTTTCGCCGCGCGCAGCACGCTGCGGCGCTGTAAAGAGCCAATTTTCAGCGAGGTGGCTCTGTCGGGCAAGAGCGGTAAAATGATACTTTTACTTTTTGGGATGCTGCCAAAGATGCAGGCGGGTATCTATTGGTTGTCCCAAGGAGCACTGCAAAAATATTTTGGATTCCGGCAAAGGTACACCTGTGCATTATACAAGGTTATAGATACCGTAAAAAACTTTAAATCATTTGACAAAAAATACAGTTGTAAAAGCATAAATTCGTCAAACGCCAGCGATGAAAACGCAGGACAAAATGCACCATATTTCCACATTCATAGTATACCAAGAGCGGAAAAAGACCGCACCGAATGTTCGCTTGAAGAAATATAGAAAAAAATTGCAATCCACCGACTCCCAGCTGCCTTCTGGAATCCAAAATCCGACGCACAGGATGCGAAGCACCAGAAAACTATTTTACGCCTGGGAGAAGTGTTTGAGAAATATTTTTAGCCTCAAAAAACTCTCGCCGCCCGGCTGTTGCAGCTTCCGGACGGCGGGGTTTTTTTATTTTTCCTGCGGCTGCTCTGTTTCCTGCTCCGTCGCAGCCTCTGCCGCGGTTCCCTTCTCCGGCTTCTCCTCCGCCTGTGCGGTGGCTTCGGCCTGCTCCGTCGCTTCCTCCGCGGCAGCCGCCTGCGCGGCGTCCGCGGCCTCCTCCACCGCCTGCGCGCCGGCGGCCACGGTTTCCTTTACGCGCTCCAGCAGGTCCTCCGCGCCGTCGCGCAGACGGCCCGCAACGGCAGGAGCCTCCTCAGCCACATATCCGGCAAACGCCGAGCCAGCGTCCGCCACCGCGTCGCCCGCTTCATACAGCGCGTCTCCGGCGTCGTGCAGCGCCCCTTTCAGCTCCACGGTATCCACGCCCGCTTTCTCGGCAGTGCCTGTCACCACTTCCTTTACCTTTGCGCCCGCGTCGCTCAGCACGCCGCCCGCCGCGCGGGCAATATCCTCCAGCACGCTGCCCGCGGGTACGTCCTGCGGCTCGGCCCCGGCGGCTGCCGCCGCAGCGTCGGCCGCTTTGTTTTCCTCATATTTTTGGGCCACCTTCAATGCGGCGAAAGCGGCGCCCGCCGTTACGCCAAGGCCCAGCAAGCCTTTTAAAAATCCCATAACTCTACGCTCCTTTACAGCAAAATGGGCAACCGCCCGCCCTGCGTCACCGCCCGGCGGGCTTCCTTGCTTTCATTATAGATTCCCCGCGCCGGTTTGCCAAGCATTTCGCGGCATGTCACAAAAAGTTTGCAATTCGTTCCCGGTTTGGCCGCAAATGCGCCGTTTCGCGGCGGCTTATGCCTGCGTGCGCTCGATCTCCCGGATGCGCGCAAAGCCTTCGTGTACCATACCGGCTTTGTCCGGCGTCATGCCGTCGCACCAGTCGCTGTCCACAAATGCCAGCGCCATACGCCCGGCCACCGCGGGGGTCACGACTTTTTCGCCCATGGCCATCACGTTCGCGTTTGTGATGCGCCGCAGCTCGGCGGCAGTATATTCGCTTTCACAGGCCACGGCGTATACGCCGCGAAACTTGCCGGCCGTCATGCACACGCCGGCGCCGCTTCCGCACATCACAAAACCGCGCTCATACGCGCCGCTCTGAATGGCGCGCGCCAAAAGCTCGCCCGCCTCGTAATAGCGCACGGTCTCATCCTCCCGCTGCTGGCCAACGTCCGTAACGTCGTGGCCCGCCTCCCGCAGCACCTGTTTGACATGCTCTTTCAAACGGAATCCCGACGCATCGGATGCAATGGCGATTTTCATACAAAAACTCCTTTCGACGGTGTGCCGCCGTTTGTTTTCAGCAATTTCGCACAGCCGTGCCGCTTTTTATCTTATCTTAAAAAACCGCATGATGCGGTAGCCGATGTAGCGGAACACATCCGCCGCCAGCCACAGCTCGATGAGCGCGTAATGGGGCAGATTGCTCCAGCGGAATTTCGGCTTTTTCACTTTCGGGATGGCCCGGAACGCCTCCCGCGCGCCTTTGATGTACGGCGTCCAGAAGCCCCGCAGCCCGAACACCAGAATTTTGAGCAGATAGCCCAGCGCAAGCGGGATAAAATTCAGAAGGAGCATGCCCAGCGGCATATTTTTGTAGGGCAGCAGAATGCTGTTGCGCCCGCTCTGCACGCTTTTGAATTCGTTGTACCGCACTGCGCCCGTCGTCGCGCCGCAGATGTGGTAGCACTTGGCCGCCGGGCAATACAGGTTTTTATAACCCAGACTGTTTGCCCGCCAGCTGATGTCCACATCCTCGAAATAAGCAAAAAACAGCTCGTCGAACAGACCTATCTCATCCAAAATGCTTTTGCGGTACAGGCTGGCCCCTCCGCAGGCGGAAAAAACGCGCCCAGGCTTTGTATAACGCCGCCAGTACATGCCGTCGCCCCGCTTGCACGCCCACCCGAACAGCGTGACATAATCCCCCGCATCGTCACAGATGTCCCGTTCAAAATGCCGGATCATCAGGCTTTGCACCGCAAAAGCGCGCGGCTCGGCATCCGCCATGGCAATGAGCTGTGCCAGCCAGTCCGGCTGTGCAAAGGCATCGTTGTTGAACAGCACCACATATTCGCCTTTTGCCAGGCCGATGCCCGTGTTCACCGCTGCGGAAAAGCCGGTGTTTGTCTGGTTCTCCACCAGCGTGTAGCCCGAGCGGCCCATATAGCTGCGGGCAATGGCCAGGCTCTCGTCTGTGGAGCCGTTGTCGATGATGATAAGTTCAAAGTCCTGCTCCGTCTGCGCCCAGATCGATTCAATGGAATCGCGCAGCCAGCCCGCGCCGTTCAGATTCGGTATTACAATACTTGCTTTCAAAAGCGTGGTCTCCTTTGATGAAACGTGCTATACTGTTGTTGACGCATGTTTTGGGTTGTACACGCGGTGCGCAGCCGCAGCAGCGGCGGCCTGAGATTATTATAACATGACGCCGCGAAGCGGCCTCGGCAAAACCGCACTTGCTGCGGTTTTGCATGTTTCAATGTCCCCAGGCCCATGCGCGCCAGCGCATCCGCGTGTGCTGCGCACACGCGCAGCCGCGGCAGCGGCGAGCCTGAGATTATTATGCCACAAGCGTCACGTTTTCGCAACGCCGAACTGCGGTTCTATTTTTATAGAAAAGGAGCCTGTCCCATGTACGATGTAACGACCGCGAAGCTGTTCCTGCTGGATATGGACGGCACGTTTTATCTGGATGATACGCTGCTGCCCGGCGCGCTGGAGTTTCTGGCACTGTGCCGCGCCACCGGACGGCAGTTTGCGTTTTTAACGAACAATTCCTCCAAAAGCAAAGCAGACTATCTTGCGAAGCTCACGCGCCTGGGCGCGGACGTTACCGAACATGACATTTTCACTTCCGGTGATGCAACGCTGCTGTATTTGGCGGAAAACGGGTTTCCCAAAGATATCCTGCTCATCGGCACGCCCAGTCTGGAGGCGCAGTTCGCGGCGGAAGGCTACACAGTGCGGGCTGCGAAGCCCCGCGCCGTGGTGCTGGGCTTCGACACCACCATCACCTATGATAAACTGAGGCTGCTGTGTGACGCTGTGCGCGCCGGCCTGCCCTACATTGCGACACACCCGGATTACAACTGCCCGGTCGCAGGAGGCTTTATCCCGGACATCGGTGCGGTGATCGCCTTTGTAAAAGCAAGCACCGGGCGGGACCCGGATGCCGTCATCGGGAAGCCAAATGCCTACATCGCCCGCGCCGCTGCACACAAATACGGCGTTTCTCTGGAAGACGTATGCATGGTGGGCGACCGCCTTTACACCGATATTGCACTGGGCGCCTGCGGCTGCGGCACCGCGCTGGTGCTGTGCGGTGAAACAACGCCGGAGGCTCTGGCCGCAGGCAGCGTCACGCCCGGCGTCGTGTGCGCCGATTTGGCCGCGTTGGGCAGACTGCTGTAGCCGGTGCGGTCCAATATACCACCGGGAGGACTGCTGTCATGGAATACGCGCAGCGCATCGGCGCACGCATCGCGCGCCTGCGCACGGAAAAGCATCTTACACAGGGACAGCTTGCCCAGGCCGCAGGCGTGCCGCGCGACGCGCTCGCCCGCTGGGAAGCCGGCGGCGGGCTGCCGGGCAGAGCTGAGCTGACGGCTCTGGCCCGGCCGCTCGGCACGACGGCGGCGGCACTTCTGAACGCGGACGAAGACGAACCGGACGAAGCGCCCGTCGGCTTCCTTACATTTCCGCGTACCGAGCAGGCATGGCGCGCCCAAGCCCGCTGTATGCGCGGCAGCGGGCCGCGCACGGCCTATGCGCTGGCGGCGCTGTGCTGTACCGTCTGCGCTGCTTTGAGCCGCGCCTGGCTGTTCGGCTCCGTGCGTATGGCCTGCACCGGCTTTTTTCTGGCCGCGGCTGCATTTTGTCTGTGGGGCTGTGCGGACGGCCCGCTGCGGCTGCGGCTGCGGGCCGCCTGCAAAGGAGATTTTGCGGCCGTTCAGGCAGCCGTATACCCCACCCACTGCCGCTGGCATCAAAACGGAGAACCTTACCGGCTGGAGCACGCCGACTTGATGGGTGCCTGGGAACTGCCCGACGGGTTCGTGCTTCAATGGGAAGGCCCTCCCCTCTTTGTCCACCACAGCGACGCACAAGCTGTGCGGTATATCCTTTCCCGCTCCTACGGCGTGCCGTACCGCGTCCTCAGGCCCCGGCGGGAGCCGTTTTGGGCACTGTGCGCCTGTACGGCGGGCCTGGCAATCTCCCTCTGGCTGAGCGGCGGCGGTCTGCGGCTCCTGCGGCAGAGCTTCGCCCCCTCTGCACCGCTGCCGGATGCTCCGCAGTCTGCCGCCGTACCGGATTTTTCCAGCACAAACGGCCCTTGCTTTGCCGCCGCGGACGGAGGCGTTTGGTTCACGGCGGGGCACGGCTCCGCTGTTTCGCCGGAAACGACCCGTGCTCTCTTTACCGGGGCAGGCCGCATTTTGGCCGCTGAAACCGGCTCCAAGGTGCAGGCTGTACTGTATGCGTCCGGCCCGCTGGATTGCAGTGTCAGCGTCACGCCGGACGAAGGCGTCACATGGTTCGGTCAGTCCCTCACCGCGCTGGACCGTCCTGTCGAATACGCAAAGCTGGAGTTTCTGACGCCGGAGCTGGGCTTTGCGGCGGTGGGCACGCAGCATTCCCCGGGCGG
>QWCH01004106.1_pt1 | contig 13852 bp, 12 predicted proteins | sample 1972671 | NCBI WGS metagenome assembly QWCH01 (sample SAMN09866713, study PRJNA288562) | Human gut metagenome isolate term3_stool, whole genome shotgun sequencing... | isolation source: gut | host: Homo sapiens | place: USA: California | reverse complement strand
TTGCGTAATCACTTAGATTTAAGATTTCGCCAGTCCCAACAACTTCAGCAACCGGGATAATCGTCTTATCTACAGCATCTACCGATTCTTTACAAGAATGGAAGATAAAAGATAGGAGGAATAAAATGGATATATACTTCATACTGCCTTCATCTTAATGTTACTACCATCAACACCGGATTATCGTCCGATTTCAATTTTCCTGCCACAGCCTTTAATTCAAAGGACGGATTAGATAACTGTGTATAAGCAGTCAAAAATTCATCCGCGGAACATGATGTAATCATTTCTTCCTTTGAAGAAATGTACTTAGGCCAAAAAACAGGACCATCGTCCAAGTCATTGCGAAAACCCAATTTATGTTTGACTGGCTGGTTTAACAAAGTCAATTTACCGGTCTGTTTATCAAACACTCCATAGACAGTCACATTCACCAATTTCCGTTTCATCCGTACCCCTTGCCCGATACCACCTAATTCATATTCATATTTTTCCGGAGCGTTCCGACCACAATGGAATTGTAAAAACAAATATTGATCTGATTCCATTATTGCTGTTTGCGGAAAAACATAATGTATCTGATCATAATCTTTCCGGAATGAAGACAACCATTCCATGGGGGCTTTATATTTCCCAAAATCGAATCGAAAAGCAACCTGCATGTCTTGTTTTTCATTGAACGTAAAGATCGTGTCATCCCAATCGCGCCAATAACGAATCTGTTCTTTATAACGATAGATCCTGCCATCCGACGTCCCCCAACTTCCTTTATCGATCCCCATTTTTTCTTGTCCAAAATAATTAGGATACAATTTTATCGTATGATTGTCGGACCTAAACAATATCGCTTTGTAAAGGCGATGTAGAGGAGAAACCAATGGAGACAAATATACACTATCGCTTATCTGAGCAGTTCTCCATCTGAAAACTTTATCCGGACAGATTGGAACTTCAATAATCTTTTTCAAGTTCCCATCAGAATCATATTCAATGCATTTCTGATCATGATCCAGTAAGACTCTATTTACCTTTGGATTAACATCAACCGATCTGATTGTGGTGTATTCTTCCGGTCCCTGACCTTGTTGTCCAACTGATTTGATAAACGTCCCATTTTCATCAAAAAGTAAACACCGAGACGTCAAGCCCGGACGAGAATCTATTACGACATACGCAGATTCCAGTTTACGAATAGAACCGATATTTGTAATCAAGACTGAATCATTCGTTTCCAGCGGAATATACTTCACAGACTTGGCATAATCGCTTAGATTTAAGATTTCGCCAGTCCCAACAACTTCAGCAACCGGGATAATCGTTTTGTCTTTAATTTCTCTTTTGCCAGAGCAAGATAGAAATATAATAAATAAAAATATCCAATACTTATTCATAGGCTCATCTCCTATTTACAATGGAGGAAGATAAATACACTTTCCTCTATTTATTAAACAATAAAAAAACTATCTACAATCAACAGCAACTTTCTACCTTTCTTGCTCCGAAAGTCCAAGTATTTCAGGACTCCTAATACAGGCACAACAATTAAGATCAAACGTTCCATATCTTCATCCCTTTACATTATTTCTTCACCCTTGCCACCACCAATATCGGGTTATCGTCAAACTTCACATCCTGCAAGTTTTCAGGGATATCAATGATTTCCGCATTTTCTTCCACAAAGTCAAGCCACTCCGAGGCAGACCAATAACCGGCGACATTCCCATCTTCATCCATATAACGGGGACATAAAGGCGGATAGTTGCCATCCCGGAAATGGATACCCCCATCTTCTTTCGAACACAAAACCGTCGACGTCTTTTCTTTATTATAAAAACCAACCCCTTCACCAAAATCTCCGGCCCGATAAGTAAACAACAAATAATGGCCATATTCCATAAAACAGTTCAAGCTACAATAGTCAAGGATTCTAAATTCCGGAGAATCCATATTTTCGTATGGGAACCTTTTCTGGTTAAAATGAAAGACACAACGAGTTTGCAAGCAGGTATCTTTCACCGTATAAATCGTATCCATCACGATTCCGCTGTAAAAACATAAATCATTCTTATAATGATAAAAATTTCCAGACGGATAATAAAACTTATCCATATTCTTTTTCGAATAGAGCAACCTGTTCGGATACAATCTGACAGACTCCCCGCTTTTATTGAAAACTGTAATTTTGTATTTTATATCACCTGTGACATTATTAATATATCCCATATAAAGGGAATCACTCAAACGGTAAGGATTACTCACTCCACCTGCGAATTTCACTTTTGTAAAACGAGGTTTTTTCACCCTTTCTTCTACTTCATTTGTCACAATATCGACTCCTATCCACGCATTTTCTTTATCGGCATACATCAGATTCTTCTCTTTGCAAAAAGTTCCTCCGACAAGAAAATATTCGTCCGGCCCCTGTCCTCTTTTTCCTACGTTATGAATAAAACTGCCATCTTTCCGATCAAACAAACGGGCTCCTACAAAAAAATTCGTCAGTAGGAGATAATCATCTGTAATCCCTGAAATTTCCGGATATTCTTGCAATAAACAATCCTGAGTAGTCTCCAACGGGATGATTTCTATTTTGTCAAAAAGCTCATCCATATAGATACGCCTTTTTTCGGCTGCATAGAAATCAATCTCCACGGGTGCATCTTCATCTACATTCCTTTCAGAATCGCTACACGAACCAAACAGGACTAAAAATAATATAAGACAATACCATTTCATAAAACATTGTTTTTTTTAGAGACATATCAAATACACCTTCTTTGTCATAAATAAATATTTTAGATAAAACAAAAACATACAAGTTTATCTTTTAGGATGAATTATGAAAACAACCGGATTGTCATCATTCTTCACATCAAATTGATTTTTATACTCAGGAATCTCTTGAATCATATGGTTAAAATCTTCTGATGATATGTATCCATACAGTTCATCATTTATATTTATACCACGTATATATAATTGTAATCCAGAATCATTAAATCCATATCTATATATAGTACTTGCTTTATCAGGAATTATAACAGATGTCTCCTTTTTTTTCTTATCATAATATCCAGTAGACATTTTATTGTACAGCGAAAATTCAAAAAAAAGATATCGTTCTGTTTCAAAAACACATTCAAACGCTATTTTATCCTTATGATTGTAAAATTCAAATCGTTCCCTGTCTGTCATTTTTTTATTTCCCGAATCAAAAAATAAATAAGGAGCTAAAGAGTCTGATTTTACTTGATAAATCGTGTCAGAAATCATCTCAAAGAAAAACAGATTCTCATTTCTTACATAAAAAATACCCGGAAAGAGAAAGGGCTGTTTAGGGGAAATACTACTAAATCTATAATTAGGATAGGTTTGCTTTACATTTCCCGATTTATCAAAAACAACAATACGAATAGAATCTCTTCCTTTCATGTTATTAACAAAACTTATATACTTATCAGAATCTATCGTATGAAAATTATGAATACCGTCCTTATAACACCATTCATGCAAATTTTGCATATTCGGTCTTTTTATCTCTGATACTTTTTTTCCTGTTGTTATATCATATCCTAACCATTTAGACATTCCTTTATTCGCATATAAAATATTTTCTTTTTCATCAAATGAATAGCATGGCCAATTAGTATACTCATCAGGTCCCTCTCCTGGTACAGCTATAATCCGCACAAAATGACCAGTCTTCCGATCAAACAAATAACGTCCTGCCACAATATACGACTCTGTTACATAAAGCATAAAAGATTCATCTAACAAATAATTCTGATTTGTTTCTATAGGAATATATTCAACTCTATCTGCAATATCTTCTATCTGCAAAATAGACACACTAACAGACTGATCCACAACGATCTTCTTTCCATCATTTGTATCTTCTTGTAATTTACAAGAAGACACAAACAAAAAGAGTACGAAAAATATACTATATTTCATACTATTATCACTAAGAAACCATTCCCACATATCTGCAATTAGCTAATCCACTACCAGGACATTTTTCCAATTGCCTGTCCCAAGGTGCATTTACATCACATGGAGGCTGCTTCTTTACTTTGATTTCTGATAATCGTTTCATGATTTTACGATTTAAAAGTTAAACAATATATAATACAAATTAATACGACTGTAGATTATAAATAAAACAATACATACACAATAAAAAACATCTATTCGACAATCACAGCAATCGGGTTACTTTCGTCAGGTAAATCAGACAAGAGTTTCCGTACTTGATTATCTTTTTTAGAAGGATTATCTTCGATCCATTCTTTCACTTCGGTTACGTCCAATAATCCGGCCAATTCACCTTTGGCGGTTGCAGTTTGGAAAGATTTAATAAAAAGCCCGTTTACCGAATCGCTTATCTTTCCTTTCTCCATGACCTTAACCTTTCCATTTCCTTTATCATAAATACCCCAGTACGTTTCGTCTTTGCCCAATCCTTTATAGTTAATCTCATAATAATTGGTTTGGAAAACAAAAAACAGGACTTTTTCACCCTCCAACACATAGTTGAAAGCAATCTTATCCTCGTTCCCTTCCGGATTATACCGCTCTTCATAAGGCCAATGCCTGAAACCTAAGTCAAAAACATATCGAGGTTCCAACAACTGATCCGATACACAATAAATGGTATCGTTAAAGTTTTCTTTAAAATAGACTTGATCATCGAATGCCCATAAACAAGGTTCTTTTGTATAATCAAAGACGACTTTGTCGTTTTTCAAATACAAAATCAGGCAACGAGTAGAAACAGGAATATTTCCATACCCTCCCAAAAAAATTGGTGTCCTGAAGAGTTCAAAAGGTATCGTATCATCTTGATTCACGATTTCACTTTGTACCTTTTTATTCGGGACATTATATGAAAAGATTTTGTCTTCATACTTGTTGAATAGAGTTTTTGAGTAAAAATACAAATTGCCTCCGTTTCCGATTATAGACAATCCTTGCAACCTTGACATCCCTTCCGGCAGATTGATGTGCTCCAACGGATTTCCATCCGCATCAAAACGTAAAATCCGTTGACCTTCTGTCTGGATATAGATGATGCCCGACACATCGTCCGTCCAAAAAACAGGAAGACCATCCTGCAATAGATATTCATCCGCCCCTTGCCCGATCTTCCCGATGCATCTGATAAATTTACCGGTCTTACGATCGAACATTTTTACCGGTTGCTCACGAGAGCCAACAAGCAATTTATCTTTCAATATCCTGATATAAGCCCTATCTCCTATCAGAGACTCATCTGTTGTTTCCAATGACACATAATCAATATGATACCCGATGTCCTCCACCGAAATTTCTTCAAGTTGTTCCAATGCTTGACTCAAGTCGATAGCCATGTCCTTTTTGTCCATTTTTTTGCTTGAACAAGCACACCCTGTTACCGCCAGTATGATGAATATGATTTTCTTCATGATTAATTTTTTATATATAATGTCATTTTGTCATCAAATAGAGATATTAAGAACTATGATTTTATATAAATAATTCGTATAATAGGATTACTATCAAAGTCAACATTGATATTTATTGGCATTTTAGATTTTTTCTTTTTCCAATCCAACCATTTTTCTGCAGATACAACATCGACCAATTCGGCATTAGTAGCCATAACAGGATGTATCTCTCCTAAAAAATCCATATCGTCTATAAACCCAGAATTATGTTTTCGCGTACTTTGCAAACTACCTGTTTTTTTATCATATACACATTGATATGTCTCTTTAGGTACAAAAGTACCATTCACTTGGCAATCATAAATTATATATTTTTTAGTCTCCATAAAATAAGACATATATATTTGATTTTCAGAAAAATAATATTGACGCTGATACTTTTTTTGAATTTCACTCCAATCAAAAACAATATGTGGTGCCAGATTATAATCTTTCAACAAAAATACCGTATCATTTCCTTGGTATTGCTTGAAATATGTACCTCCTCTATATTCATAGTAAACACCGTGAAAAAACGGTCTATCACAACCAACGAGGTCATAAGTTACATAATTAGGAAATTCTTTCAACACCTTTCCTGTCGAATTAAAAACAACGAGCTTCGTTTTTATTTTACCAGTTATATTATTAACATATCCTATAAAAAGAGAATCTTGATAAGGCCAAGGATTACTGATAAAATTATACTTATGATATACAGAAACAGGTTTTCTTATTTTGCATATACTCTTCTTTGTCTTTATATGAATACCCTCCCAATACTTGTCATTATTAATATAAAGTATGTCATTTTTCAAGCCGTATTGATCCTCACATTTGATTACAAACTCTCCCGGAGCCTGCCCTCTTCTTGTTATCTGATGTATATATCGCCCTGTTTTCCTATCAAACAAATAGGCAGCCTCAAACATCGATACCACAACTATATATTTATCCGTAACATAATAACGGGACGATGGACGCAACAAACATTCCGACGTTGTCTCCAATGATACATATTCTATCTTTGAAGCAAAAGAACTCAAAGGTATAGCACTTTCTTTCGCCTTTCGATTGTCTACAACAAAGACGGATTGTGAATACAAATTAAATGCTATGAAAAGAAAACACACAATGATTTTCATGTTTTTTTACTTTTGTTTAATTACAAGAGCTGCGTAAAAGCCGCTCTACTTAACATTCGATGTAGGGCGATCGGCCACGACAAGAGCAATCATACCCAAAACCACTCCATACGTTACACCATGCACAAGCCAATGTTAGAGGAAAAGCTCGAAGTTATAACCAAATGGTTTATTATGCGTTCTATTATATCCATATATATTTTTAACCAAGCACTTGCTATTATTTATTTTTATTAATATCCATTTCAGGCCAGAGCAAATAATTCAAGAATAGTCTCTAAAACATCTTCATATTTGTCTCTAAACCTGAAATGAAAGCTAAATTCAAAAACAGAACGAAAGCTATAGATTCTTTGCTATTATATCATCTATTTCCTTTATTGCTTTTTTCACTCGTTCCTGATCAGTAGCACCACCGGCTTTCAAGAATACAACATTCCCTTTTTTATCAATTACGATATTAGTGGGAAATCCTTGATTGAAATTCATTTTCGAAGCATAATCTCTCGATATATGACATACCTTATAAGGAAGTTTATACTTTCTAACTGTTTTTTTTGCATCCGTATAAGAATCTGTCGTGAAGGAAATAAACTGAAAATTCTGATCGTCTTTATATCTTTCATACATCGACTTAAGCTCTTCAAACTCTGCAATACAAGGAGCACAAGTTTCAAACCAGAAGTTTAAGAAAGTAACCTTTCCAGGTAACATCTTTTCACTAATTGTATCGCCTTCCATTGTCACAGATACAAAAGCGGGATATTTTTTGCCGATATAAGTCTGCCGAATACTATCCTGTTCCTTGATAAATCGGTTTAACCCCGTATTAAAATCCTGAGCTAACATTGATTCTGTCAAAAAAAACAGGATAAGCAATAAAAATCCTTTCATTTTTTTATTTAGCAAGATATCCCCATTGATAAACAAAATCCAGATGAACATGGTGTATCACAGGACATAACATTGTCCTGAATAGCAACGAGCACTTGCTAATTCACCGCCAATTCCACCATTGATTTGCTTCAACTCTTCGTCAGACAATCTTTTTCCGACTTTAATTTCACTCAACTTTTTCATGTTTTTACTTTTTTATTTGTTTATAAAAAGAGGCATGGCCTGCGGGAGTAATAAAGCTCGCTTGCTGTCTTCCCGACGGCACATGCCTCTTGCGCGTTGTTGTTGTTATGTGTATCGCGCTTTCTTGCCGATTTGTTATTTAGCCGGCGTTTCTTCGCCTACCTTCAACGGGGTGATATTGTTTTCAGCGCCCGGATAACCGATGTTCTGGTTGATTACACCACCTGTATTTGTCGAGATTGCGGTATTCGGAATCGGCCACAAAATATGGTGGACACTGATACGGTATTTTCCATAAGCAATTTCAACGCCGTCACGGAAAAAGTTATTATGTGTCATCATCCAGTCATACCAGAAGTTATACCCCATTTCTTTCACATTAGAACCTGTTCCGCCGGGGCCTGATATATTATCCAGTTTATAAACACGGCCACCGAAAACTTCACAGGATTTACCCAGTTTAGCATAAGTGTAAGCTATACGAACCAACTCTACATGACGGTTTTCTTCGTAATACAATTCACGGGCACGCTCTGCGAGAATTGCACCGATATTAATCTCAGATGCTGTCAAAGGTTCTGCACCGGCACGCTCACGAACAACATTCAGCATATTGGCAGCTTCCTGTGGTTGGTCTTTCCAATAATAACATTCGCCTAACATCAGATAGACTTCTGCCGAACGATAGATATACCAAGGAGTTTCCCCTCCGCTACGGTCTGTTGCCTTTGTTGGATCCGGAACAAAGATTTTGTAATGCGGCCACATGAACCAACAGCGTACAGAGTCGGAAACACTTATATTAACAGGACGTACCAAATGCTTACCATACCATTCCGACTTACTTTTCAACCCCGGTTCGTTATAATACAAATCAGTCATACGTCGCCAGCTATCATGGTTATTAGGACCACGAAGGTCATTCTTCTCTTTATCGGTCCAGATTTCATACTGGTAATAATTTGTCGGACGGCAAGTTCCGATGCCACGGCCAACATTAAAATCATTATCTATTTCTGTCTCTTTATCTGCAGAAGCCGGTGAAATAGCGGTTCCAGTTTCCCCGGCAGGTGTCATGATCGCAGCACCTTTCGCCCAATAAGGAGTTGCATTACGCATGGTTTGTATCCTGTCTCGACCTTCCACATCCGGATAGGAAACAACATACATCAAGCCTTCCGTATTCGACATGTCCATCTTTGCCTCTACACTATGCAAGTCATGCATCAGGTTCGTATTCGGCTTTGTCTTGTTTGTCGTAAAACGGCTCGTCATCAACGGATTATTTGCAACGATTTCTTTCCCGACTTCAATTGCCCGATCAAATTCACCCAAGCACATGTAAATTTTCATCAATAAGACTCCACAGGCAGCCTTTGATGTTTTGCCACGATCAACTTTCTCCGGAACCCATTGCCAGGCAAACTCCATATCAGACTTGCACTGTTCAAGAATACTCCAGCGGTCGTGTGAATAGAAGTCCAGTTTCGGAGAGGTAATTTCTTTATCGAGAAAAGGCACATCCCCAAACTGATGAGTCAGCTTATAATAGCGATAGGCGCGCTGGAAATAGGCTGCACCCAAAACGGCATTCCGTTCCGCTTCATCTTTAAACGTAGCGGCATCCAGGCGGCTAATTACGATATTGGCATATTTGATACCTTTAAACCCTTCATCCCAATACCATTTCATTTTATTTTTAGCATCACTTCTCGATTGAGTCGGAATCATGTAATTATCAAAATCAACGAGAGAACCGCTTTCATCCGTCTTTCCATGGACCGCGATATCCGAAGTGTACATTTCTGTTAAAATCGGAGATAAATCACCGAAGTACTCATGCCTCATATTACGCTCGCAAGCAACAATAGCTGCGTATAAACCATTTGCATCCACATAGGTATTTTCCGGCGTATAGAACGAAAGAGGCTTCGGATCCAACCAACTTTCTTTACAACCGGTCGTCAGTAAAGGTAATATAGCTAACGCTCCTATTACACATTTCTTTATATGTTTATTCTTTTTCATATTTCTGATTATTCTTTTATTAAAGAGTAAAGTTAACACTAAGATTATAGGATCTCATTGTATAATCGCCGCCTTCTACGTCACCGAATGACCAATTTGAAATCACAAACGGATTGCGGGCACTTAAAGAAAGACGCATATTCTGCACCTTAAACTTGCTCAGGAAGGTCTTCGGCACATTATAAGACAAAGTGATGTTTTCCATACGGACAAACGTCTTCTTTACATAATGGCTACCTAAATTATAGGAACCGATACGTCCGTAGTCGTTTGTAGGATTATCGATTGTCCAACGCGGTAAATCGACAATTGAATATCGGTCATACGTACCACCGGTATTTGCCGCGCGATTGAATGTTCCATATTGTCCGACATGGGAGTATACCATAAAAGAAAAACTGAAGTCTTTATAACTGAATTCATTTCTCCATGACCAGTAGAAACGGGGAGTCGTATATCCCTGGAACACCTTGTCGTCGTCATTCATCACACCATCATTGTTTTGATCGATATACCGGAAGTCACCTGGTTTACAACCATATTTGGCTGCTTCTTCTTCTTCACCCAATTGCCATACGCCTTTTCCTTCATAATCCCAGATCTGGTCGGGATCATGGCCGATAAACCATTTGTTTCCAATATCATCTGCTTCCTTCTGTCCAATGACATTACCATCTTTATCCAAAACATCAACCATGTCACCATACAATTTTTTCAATTTACGACGGTTAAAGGAGAAAGTTCCGGAAGAGGTCCACATAAAGTCATTCGTACTGATGACATCACCATTCAAAGATAATTCAAACCCTTTATTTGCCAATTTACCCAAATTAGCCTTAACGTCTGCAAAACCTAAAATAGAAGGCAAAGAACGGTTGACCAACAAATCCTGAGTTTCAGTCATATAAGTTTCAACAGAACCTCTCAGGCGATCTCCCAACATTGAGAAATCCAAACCAATGTTGTAAGAAGCCGTGCGCTCCCACTTCAAATCGGCATTAGCCATACGGCTAACATAAATTTGTGATGTGATATATATGTTCCCGTTCTGATCGATATAGGGATGTAAGCCGGAAGTAAGACTTGCCAATGCATCGTACTGGCCGATATCGCGGTTTCCGTTCTGCCCCCATGAGAAACGCAACTTTCCATAATTCAACCAATTGCTTGCCGGTTCCAGGAACTTCTCGGATGTGAAAACCCATCCTAAGGCAACAGCAGGGAAAGTGGCACGCGGATTCGCCTGTCCGAAGGCAGAATAACCGTCACGACGAACAGATGCAGTCAACATATATTTATCTTTGAAAGAATAGAAGACACGTCCCATCAGAGCATCACCCGTTTTGTATTTATCTTCACTGGAGACAACCGGAACTGTTCCGGCCCCGATATTATGATAGCCAAGGACATCACTCGGTGAAAACTGTGTATTTTTTGCAGTTGTGCTCCAATACTGTTCTTTTTCAGCATTAGCCAGGAAAGTAGCTTCGAGTCTATGGTCTTTTCCAAAGTCCATTTTCCAACGGACAATATTATCCAGCAACCAACCGAATGTTTTCTGATTGGTACGTTCCGAGTTACCTCCTTCTCCAGCCCACTCGGGATGTTGGGATGATTTATGGTTATAATATTCATACCATTTATAAGTCGGAGTAAAGTTCATCTGATATTCGAAACCGAAAGGCAATTTCACTATACCATATATATTAGCATTCAAAGTATGCGTAATTTTTTTACGATCGGTATACAGATTGTCAAAAAACGGGTTCTTCGAATTATTATCACCATTAGGATACATCCGGTACGGGCTCTCCAAATCATCTATATCATTAGTTGTATATGGTGAATTACGTTCGCGCTGAACGGCATCTGCGGCTAATGCACTTTCATCTTTGGTTGCAAAAGAAGAAGTCAAACCAATTGTCAGGAAGCTATTTACTTTAGATTCTAAGTTCAAACGGGTACGGAACGTCTTGTACCAATCACCTGTCTGAATCCCGTCACGATCTGCATAGCCTAAAGACCAGTAATATGAAAAATCGTCCGTGCGATTTGATACACTTGCCGTATAATCTTGCTGAAGACCTGTCTGAAAAATATAATCATCCCAATCAGTCTCTATCCCATTCAAGTAATTCTCTACTTCAATATTTTTAAAGTTCAAACGGGACAACCAGGTTGTAATCATCTGCTCATTGGAGGGTAAAGATGTAGCAGGAGTCGACTGATCGTAGTTATACCATGATAAAGGATCTATTCCGCTATTACTCAACAACCTCGGATCGGTATACATACCCGGTTTAGCGGCTAACTCTTCCTTTGTCAGCAGGCTTTCAGAATATTCCTGTCGAAACTTGATAAAACCGGCACCATCAACAACAGATGGTATGCGGGAAGGCTGCACCAAACCCAGATTGGTATTAAAATTAACCACTGGTTTTGAGGTCTTACCTTTTTTAGTCGTAATTGCAATTACACCATTTGCTGCTTTTGCTCCATAAACAGCAACGGAGCTGGCATCTTTCAATACATCAACAGATTGGATATCTATTGGATTTATATCGGAAAGATCTCCATTAAAAATAACACCATCCAAAACATATAGCGGACTGGATCCGGCTGTCAATGTATTTTTTCCACGAATCTGAACATCCCCTGTCCCTGCTGCATTCGTAGACATTTTAATTGATAAACCGGCTGCATTTGCACGCAGAAGATCCTGAACAGAACGAGGACTTTCTTTCTCCAAGTTTTCTGTTCTTACAGAAGAAATCGCCCCGGTCAAATCCTTTTTCTTAGCCGTACCGTAACCGATTACTACCACTTCTTCCAATTCCTCAGAATCTTCTTTCATGGTCAAATTAATCACTTTTCGATTGGATACCGGTATTTCCTGAGTCAAATAACCGATATAGGAAAAGACTAAAATGGGGTTTTTTCCTGTTACAGTAACACTGTACTTTCCATCTATATCCGTGATAGAACCATTTGTTGTTCCTTTTTCCATCACGTTCACGCCAATCAACGCTTCGCCAGATTGGTCTTTCACAACTCCCGTTACGGTTAATCCTTGGGCATTCGCATAGCACACAAATACACTCGCGATCAACAATATAAACACAAAACGGGATACAAGATTAAATACTTGTTTTCTCATACGCTCATTTAAATTGGTATTAAAAATTCAGTTAGTAAAACTCTTTTTATTTTTGGCCCCTTTATTGTGTACGTCCACACAAACTATTTAAAACACACATGATATCATCCGCTATCCATAATAATAAATGTTTAAGATTCAACACAATATACATTTTTACTGCCACACAAAATGACTAAAAAAAACGTACGTTTTTTTTAGTCATTTCGCTAAAGCTATTTTTACGTAATATATATATAGGCTTGTCCTAAGATATAGTTGTAAGTTATTGTATAGTAATTTATTGAAGAAAAAAAAGAAAAAAATCAAAGAAAGTTTTCATTATTCAACATAAGTTAATATCTTTGGCGAAAATAAACGTACGTTTTTTTTAGTCATTTTAAAAGATATAGCATATTGATTTCCAGGTAATTAACCACGATGCGAAAACGGAAAAACACAAAGTCGACCACGTTCGCCACACAACCACATAACACACTAAATACAAACATCTTACACCATACACCAAGGCTCACACGATAATCATTAGGGATAAACACAAGGATGAGGTAGGTGATGCAGATCAGTTTAAACCTGGCAAGTTTCGAATCTTCCGAAAACCTGAAAATTACAATAACCCCCTGTTTCGGTCGTTTTTCTATTTCGTCTGAAATTTTGATCAATTTTGGATTGACTTTTTTCATGGTTTTAACCTGATCGGATGACAATAAATAAAATGAAGTGCCGAGCCCATTCCAAAAAATGTGCAATTTGATAGCCGAGAACTGAATACGGCAGCAAAGTGATAAACCTTAACTCCCGGAGAATCGAATATTTGAAAATAAAACGGACGGCGTTCCGAATATCCCAAGGAAAATTAGGGGCTTTTTTGCCCTTATGACGGTCCTCTTTTCAATTACGACCGTCCAAATCGCCATTACGACCGTGCTAATCTTCGCGAGGTGCCGAGTGCACTACACATTAGCACGGTCGTAATG
>QWCH01005332.1_pt1 | contig 13904 bp, 9 predicted proteins | sample 1972671 | NCBI WGS metagenome assembly QWCH01 (sample SAMN09866713, study PRJNA288562) | Human gut metagenome isolate term3_stool, whole genome shotgun sequencing... | isolation source: gut | host: Homo sapiens | place: USA: California | reverse complement strand
TCTGCTTCTTTGTCGATGATGCCGCCTTCTTTTACATAGTGAGTCACATCGGCGATATGTACGCCTACTTCCCACAATCCGTCTTTGATGGGGCGGATCGAAAGTGCGTCGTCGAAGTCCTTGGCGTCTTTCGGGTCGATGGTGAAAGTCGTTACCTTACGGAAGTCTTCGCGTCTGGCTATCTCTTCCGGAGTAATTTCTGCGGGGATCTTATCAGCTGCTGTTTCTACCGCTTTCGGATATACGTAGGGCAGGCCGAACTCAGCGAGGATGGCGTGCATTTCTGTTGTATTGTCTCCTGCTACCCCGAGGATGTCGATCACTTGTCCGATAGGATTCTTTGCTTTGTCGGGCCATTCGGTTACTTTCACGATTGCCTTGTCACCGGTTTTTCCTCCTTTCAGCTTCTCTTTCGGGATGAAGATGTCGTTGGCAAGCGTACGGTTTTCCGTAACTAAGAATGCATACGACTTGGCTACTTCCAGTGTACCTACAAAGGTGTCATTGGCACGTTCCAGAATCTCGATGACTTCTCCTTCCGCGTCTTTATTCTTCCGCTTGGCGTAGAAAGTGATCTTTACTTTGTCATTGTTCATGGCATGTGCCGAATTGCGTTCGGCAACAAAGATCGGATCGCCTCCACCTTCGGGGATAAATGAGTTCTTTCCGTTGCTCTTGCGTTGGAAGGTACCGATCATCTCCGTTCCGTGATTGTTGAGGCGGAACTTTCCTTTTTCAATTTCGGAAATATAATCGTCATCTGAAAGGTCGTGTAACAGGTCAGCGCATAGCATTTTCTGCGGATGGGTAGTGAGATGCAACTCCGAGAAAATATACTTCATACTAAGCGTTTCGCTGGGTTTGGCATGGAAAAAGTCTATCAATAACGCTGCCAGCTCTTTCTTACTCATTCTTTTGCCGGCCTTTTTCTCTTTCTTTTCTTTCTTTTTCGCCATAATGTATAGAATTGATTTATTTGAAAATTCTTTGATGGGAGTACAAAGTAAACAAATAGATGGGAGTACAAAGTAAACAAATATTTGAATTTGATAGTTATGAATTGGATAAAACTTTCGCTGACTTCGATAATTTCGTCCTTATTAAAATAAAAAGCATCCCTTCTGAATCACTTCGGTAGGAATGCTTATAAGAGAGAATATTACAAATGTAATGGACTGGTTAGAACACTTTATTTATGGTAAGGATTACGTATGCCAGCTTCTCTATTTCCTCGACATAAGAGCTTTCGCTTGCAGTGGAACTGGTGAATGTACTGATGCTGACACGAGTTACAAAATACTTGCCCCAATGCTTGCCGTCGTCGAACTCGAAACAATAATCTCCATTTTTATTCTGTGTCATGGGAGCTACGTAATCTACGATGTAATCCCAAGCGGGAGTTAATCTGCCATATCCCAAAGTCATAAACAAATGATATTCCTTTCCATCTATCGTTTCAGTTCCCAGATATTGTCCGGCATGGAAAGCCAGTTTATTGTTTTCATACTTTAGCTTTAACTCTCGTCCGAAAGGTAGATCGCCTTTCAGTATATACGTATTTTCTTCTGTCGGATCTTTGGTTAAAGTCGTCTTCAGATCAATATCATCCCAATTGGTGTCTGTGTATGTAAAGGTATATTCCCCTTCTATACACATCTGTTTGCAATCTAATGTTACGGTTTTCGTCCCGGATGATATTTTCACTTGAGTGGAACGTAAAGGAACATCACTTTTGGTACAATGGAAACTGATCGTATTTTCTTTCTGTTCATATTGAATCCAGTCATCATCCACGGTGACCTTGACTTCCAGACTGGATTGTACCTGCAATTCTATGGTTTCGCCATTGCCGAAGAATGAAAGCGGATCGGTCGATGAAACGATAAATATAGGTGCCAGTTGTGTGACCGGAAGCATCAGTTCGTAGCCGTCGGCAAGGATGGTAATAAGTGCTGTACGTCCTCCTATATCAATATTTTGTGGGACAGTGATATGGATGATATTCCCTTCTGCCTCTACTTTGCACCAATCTTTGTCTGAACTGACAGACAGATTGCCGGTAGATACTTCAATCGTACCGTTCCCGCCTTTAGCTTCGAAAGTGGTATCAGACTTGATAATGTATGCTTTCACCGGGCTATTGTCGTCGTTATCGCATGCAGCCGACAAGAGGCAAAGTAATAAAATGAAGTAGTGATATATTTGTTTCATAATCTTTGTTTTAGATGTTATTTTAGTTCAAACCAAACAGTTGGATTGGTAGTGCTGACGCATCTGATGCTATTGGGGGAATCTATCGCTGTATCTTCCAGGCGATAAGGTGAATTGGCTTCGATATAATCGGCAATAGATGTGCACCATGAATACCAGCTTATCATATAAGACTTGTCCTTGTTTATTTTGATATCCAGCAGATCCTTGTTTTCGCCGGTTGCTGTAAACTCACATCCGTAGCTGGGATAGTAGAACATAGTACCGCCATTGGAACCGAATGCGATGACAGTAGAACCGGAAGCATTGTCAAGATGATTTTTGCCTATATACATAATGAGGAACAATTCACCGGTATTTGCTTTATATCCGGCTTTTAATAGCTCGAACAGTTCATCATTCATGGCAGCTTGATTCTTATCTACGTTAAAATCAAAGATATACTGTGTTGTGGGATTCGTCAGAATCTTTATCCATGGAGCACGAAGAATGCTGGCTTTGGCATCGACTGCATTGATGGTTTTATCTTCTTTGTCCAATTTAAATTCATAAAGTGTCTCGCCATTGATGACTATGGGCTTATAAAACTTTATTCCACTTTTAGTGAAAAGAAAAGGAGCTTGCTGCTTTTCCGTATCACTAATTTCTGCGATGAACTGACGATTATCGTAATCTAAATCTAACGGATATTCTTTTCCGGCAATTTCAACTCTGTCATAAGGGGTACCGGCCATTAGTTGCTGGGTTTCCAGTATTCTCTCAAGCTCTTCTTTGGGAGATGATTCCATACGTGTCAGTATCATTGTGTTGCCATACTTCTTCCCTTTCATGATGAGCTTATCACCTTCTTGTCTCATAAAAACGAATTCGTAATCACCGGCATAGCCATCTGTGTCGATCATGCTCTTAGGCTCTGAGAAATAATGAAATATGGGGTTATAAGAGTCAAAACTCAATACGGGCCCTTGATCGGATATTAGTTTGTATGCCGAGGTTATTTCCGTACCGGCCGGATACAAGTCGACTCCGGCTAAGGTGAGTGACAAGTCCCCCATCATGACAGTTTCTCCATTCTGAAAAGTACAAAAATAAGTGTATCCTCCCATAGATTGTTTTATTTCCGGAAAGTACTCCATTTTCCAGCCATTCGGTGCATCTTGCAGTATCTTACTGTATTCCTGTAACTTTGCGTTGATTCTTTCAGCTGCCGGCAGGTCAAACAGATCTTTCTCGTCTTTTACGCACGATTGTAGGCAAAAGAGGAGGACGGCAAGTAATAAGTATATTATTTTTTTCATGTCTGTTGGTTTTAGAAGTTATCAAAATCGAGTGAATCAAGCTCTTTAGAACGACGCTGAATGATTTCACGTAACTTATCTACATCAATTCCCCATGTGTCAGCCATATAAATTCTGATATATTCCATTTTCTCCTGGATGATGGGGCCACCCGTTTCTCCGGCTTTATCCAACTGGCTTTTCCAGAAGTCGGCAGTATTGGTAATATATACAGCCAGTGTCTCTGCGAAATCTTCACGTGGCTCCGAACTTGCATAACCGTCTACAAATCCTTCTCTTAAAGCTGTTGTATTAGCCACGTTATACCAGTCTCCGCCTGTATAGCTTCCTTCAGAAATACGGTCGAATTCCGGGTCATAATTTTTAGTCTGATGCAGAATATGGGCAAACTCATGATGCATTGTCAGGAAGTAGTATTTATTCAGAAAAGCGGTGTTGATCTGAAGTTGGTTAACATAATAAAGTGTAACTTTGGTTCCTCCTTCTGCTGTTCCCACTATCATACCATTATCTTCGTAGGCAGCTGAGCCTATCAGGTGGATTACTTTAGGAATATAGGCGCGTGTGAAATTAACTCCCGCTATCTCGTCATACGTTTCAATCCAGAGATGCTTGATGATTTTGGCGAGTTTTTTGGCTTTGTCTATTTCAGCAGGTGCCAGTGTATAATCCATGGATGATTCGATATCTTCCATACGATATTTGAAGGCGATATTATAGGGATATGTGTAATTGTGCAGAAGCCATTGATCAAACTCTGTTTCAGCTACTTCCTCTTCTTCATCGAAAATACTGGTAGTGGTGGGTTCGTCTCCCTGGCAGGACCATAAGCTGCCTATTACGAACAAATTGATTATATAAAAAGCTATTTTTCTCATATTCATACTTGTTAATGGATTATGTTATCTGGGATTAGCTTCCATTCCGGCATTGATTACATCTTGCGGTATCTGAATGGCACGACGTTTGTCATTTGCCGGCATTTTATCATTCACTGTGATTTCACCGTTGTAGACGGTACGGCGGTAAATCTCAATGCCATATCGTTTCACGTCAAACCAGCGTAGCCCTTCATGCATCGTCAGGATACGGCGCATATGCAGAATTGCCTGAATAAAGTTTTCCTGTTCTCCGGATTCTATCGTGAAATCGGGGTGTAACTCCTTTTTGGGAGTAGGATCTTCCGGAGTATAGTATTTCATATCTCCATAGAATTTGCTGATACTTGCACGGTCTATTGTCTTTTCACTCTTTGTAAAAGCATGTAGCCAGATGGACAGGTCTTCTGTTGCTTTGTCGAAGTCTTTTTTCATGGCATATGCTTCCGCCCGGCATAGTAGAATCTCATCTGTGGTGAATGCCGGATACATGATGTGGTTGTAACCGATACCATTTACAGGATCGGACATTTCAAAGTAGCTGTACATTTTATTCATGATCACTTTCGTCGTTCCCTGAAACTCCGGTATGTCATAATAGTAGGTATCTTTATCTCCCCAAGGACCATTTGCCTGACAGCTTTCTGTTGTAGAGATTTTATTGTTGTGTGTGTATTTCTCCCCTACGTGATATGGACCATGTATGTAGGCCCAGGAGGAACGGCAGGCAATGACCAGCAGAGTTGCTTTGTTTCTTTCGCTGACAAATTCATTGCTGCGGATAGCGCCGTTGCCGCTTAGTTTTCCTGCCTTCTGCCAGTCTCTCAACATAGCGGATGGGTTGGAGGTGAGTACTTTTTCGGCATATTCAATGACTTTGTCATAGTTCCGGTAATAGAGATTGAAACGGCAGGCAAATGCATAAGCAGCTTTTTTATTGAAGTGATATTTGGGTACTTCATAAGCGGCATCATCGATTAAGGGCAGTCCTTCTTCTATATCCTTGTTGATCCTTTTATAGGTTTCTGCCACACTCAAACGTTCATAACTGGGTAAAACAGTCGTTTCCGGTTCGGTAGCATAAAAGACTCCAAGATCCTTAGTACTGTTTGTTTCGCTATAGTGCTGGCAGAATACATTGACCAATATAAAATGTGCGTATGCCCGGCATAATAGCGCTTCTCCTTTTTGTGGATTGAGACTAGCTGGATTTCCCATCTTTTCAATGGCTTTCAGTGCCTGGTTGCAGGTAGCAACAGCTAAATAACAGTCTTCCCACAAAGCTTCGGGGCTGTCATTTTCAATTTCGGTTGCATTCTTCCAGGTAGCGAGTTGCTCTTGGAGCAGATTGTAGGAAGTCCAGGTACCTCCATTGTTATCTGTGTTGTCCGAAGTCATTTCTCCTATCATGGCAAAGGAAGTGATAGGATAGGCAGAAACCAGCAATTTGGCAATAGCCTGTTCTGTATTCAAGTCAGTCCGGTTGTCTGGCAGTTCGTCAAGATAGTTGCTGCAAGAGCTTGCAAGCAGTATGATAGCTGGTAGTACTGCTGAAAGTAATATATGTTTCTTTTTCATCATTTCATTCCATTTAGTTATAAACCTAATCTAAGCGTTAATGTAAACTGTTTGGGGACCGGAGTGGCCACACCTCCCGAACGGAAGAATTCAGGATCCTGACCATTCAGTTTCGAGTCGGCATATAACAGGCATAGGTTGGTAGCCTGTAATTTCAGTGACAAGCTGTTCAAGTGAAGCGAGGTTAACCATGTTTGTGGGAAATCATATGAAAGTGATACTTCTTTCATTCGGATAAAACCACCGTCGGCTACACGTGCATCCGAATAGTTGTACGAGTTGTAAGCTGTTTTCAGATAGCGGTCTTTTTCGCTTTGGCGTCTGTTGGCAATAACCGGTATGTTAGTTGTAGCTTCGTCTCCAGGGATAACCCAACGGTTCTTATATTCTTTCGGCATGGCGGTCAGATCCGTATATTTATTGCTGAATACAGGGTCCAGTCTGATTTTATTTCCAAATGAATAGGTCAGGAATATATTCAGACGGAAGTTTTTATAACGGAATATATTGCCGAAGCTACCTGTGATTGTTGGATCGGTTGGTCCTTCATATATCAGGAAATCTACGTTCTCACGTTCCTGGAAGTTGATATCGGTTACAGTAACGCTTCCATCCGAATTACGGAACATGGGGAAGCCGTCTTCATTCAATCCGAGGAAGGGAATGGAGAATAGTCCACGTACCGGATAACCCTCACGGGCAAATCCTGAACCTGTAACAAGGTCAATGATGGATGCGTTCGATTTCAGATCTGTCACTTCATTTTTGGAGTTGGAGAAAATGAAGTCAGAGTTCCAGTCAAAGTCCTTTGTTACAATGTTTTTAGTCGATAAGGTAAATTCAATACCATGTGATTTCATGGAGGCTATATTAGCCATCTTTGCTATTTTTCCGCCTACTCCCTGTGAATTGACAATTCCGATCAAGTCGAAATTATTACGTGAGTACCAGTCTGCACTCAAATTAATCCGATTGTCCAGAAATCCCATATCCACACCGATGTTCAGTTCATGCTTTTTCTCATAGGTCAGTTCGCTGTTCTCCAAGTCTACCAGATACATTCCGCTTTCTTGCACATTTGTGAAAGGACGGTAGGGTTTGAAACTTTTCAGTATCATCATCGAATTACTGACATCAGCAGGTCCACGGTCTGCTGTCAGGGAGTAAGACGTTTTTAGTGTAAAGTGTGAGAGTATCGGTTCCACAGCCTTGAAGAACGATTCTTCATGAATGTTCCACGCTGCGGCAATATTCCATGTTGGCAGCCATCTTGATTTACGTGCTTTACCCAGTTTGTTGGTTCCTTCATAACGGATGGTTCCGTTGAGGGTGTATTTGCCTTGAAAGGAATAAGTACCATTGGCAAAGAAAGCTACATTGCGTGCGCGGGTATCATTGACCGAATAATAGTCGGTGCCTTCCTCAATGCTCTTTTTGAAAAACTGGTAAGTATAAAATGGAATGGCTCCCATCGTATATTGCATTCCCCATCCATTGAAGAAAGTTTTATTACGGTCAATTGAGTTTGTTTCAGTACCTAGAAACAAGTTTGTGATATGGCTTTCTCCGAAAGAGTGGTTATAATTGGCTGTAGCACGGAAATCATATCCTACCATTTTATAATCAGTCTTCTGATAAATACCACCTTGCGGGAGAATGGATATCGGCAGGGCATACGGATCGTCCGGATTGGTGTAGAGGAATGGATTTTTATCACGAATGGTAGCATCGCCCATAGCGCGGTAAGCTTGTGCCTGGTTCGAGTTGTCTGTGATGAAATGTTCTTGAGAGGTTGTCTGATACTTGACGGCTCCCAATGCGCTTAACTCCAGTCCTTGTATTGGTTTCCATTTTAATTCACTTTGGAATTTCATGTCTACTACATGAAGGTTCATATAATTGTTATCCAATTCGTACATGATATTGAACGGAGAATAATTCCGGGTATAAAATTCGTCCGGAGACAGTGTTCTGGAAGTGTTCAGTGCATAACTGTAAGGGTTAATATCAAAATCACGTCTTACTTCACCATAGACAGGGTCAATACTCTGACTAAGTGTTCCGGGAGCTCTTTGTTTACGGTAAGAAGCTGATGATATAAGATTGATCGAAAGAGTTTTACTGATATTGAACGTAGCGTTCAGATTGGCTGTGTAGCGGTTTACAGAACTTTGCTGTGTCCATCCCGGATCTACTAATGCACTTAGAGAAGCGTAGAAAGAGGCTTTTTCGGTGCCACTACTCAGACTGACGGAATGATTATGCATAATATTGGTACGGAATAGTTCGTCAAACCAGTCTGTGTTTCTCATTTCCGCTGATTTCAGATACTCTCTTTGAGTTTTAGCGATATTCATTAAAGCAAACTGTCCGGTTACCGGATCGTATGTATTCATTAGCTGGTACATTTTGCCATACACACCGCTGTCTGCGGCACGATACGTCTCGGCAAAGTTGAGCCATCCTTTCTTTTGCATTTCTTTATATACCCCCATTTGTTCCTGTGAATTCATAATATTGAATTCCGAATAGCTGGGTTTCAAGCGGATACTATACTCACCCGTATAATTGATCCGGCTGATTCCTGCCTTTCCTTTTTTAGTGGTGACCACAATCACACCTGCCATAGCCCGTGCACCATATATGGAAGTTGCTGAACCGTCTTTCAGTATTTGAAAGCTTTCTATATCGTCTGCATTTAGTCCTGCAATAGCCGAACTGATCAGTGTTACGGCATCACCAGATGAAAGCTGGTCGGCACTTACCTCTGTGACATCTTCCATCACTACTCCGTCTACTACCCATAAAGGTTTTGAACTGCCATAAATAGAAGTAGCTCCACGAACGCGGATTTTAGGGGCTGTACCGAACGAACCTGATACATTCTGTACAGAGACACCTGCTGCACGTCCTTCTAAAGCACGGCTGATTTCCGGCATACCGTCAATTTTTACATTATCGGCAGATAACTGTGCGGTAGCACCGGTAAACATTCGTTTATCCATCCGCTGCATACCGGTCACTACAACTTCAGAAAGCGACTGTACATCAGATTCCAAAGTCACTTTCATATCTGGAGTGGGGGAAAGATCCTGAGGAGTCATTCCAATGTATGAAAACTGGAGCGTGGCGTTGCTGGGAACTTTCTCCATTAGGAATTTACCGTCTATATCCGTCAGTACACCGGTTTTAGTTCCTTTGATAAGGACAGTAGCGCCAATCAAAGGCTGTCCGTCATCACCGGAAATGACGACACCTTTCACATTGAATATTTTGGCTTGTTTGGAAGGACCTTTAGGAGTGATAGTGATAAATTGATTCTCAATATGATACTCCAATGGTTTGTCAGTGAGAATAATGTCAAGAGCCTGTTCGATGGCTTTGTCTTTAATGACACCCGAAACAGTGTATTTCTTGACGTCGTCATACGTGAAAAGGATTTTATACCCTGAAATCTTTTCCAGACGTTTTAGCACGGACGGTAGCCGTTCGTTACTAATTTCAATCGTGATTTTCTTTTGTGGTTGTGTCTGGGCATTTACCTGGTCGGGCAAAGAGCATAATGCGCATAGAAAACACACGATGAGTAGCTTCCAAATTTTTCTCATACCTTTGATTTTAATAACACAATTTGAATATGTTTATATACCTAATGCGTATGAGCGGATTTTTTGGATACCCCTTTTGCGAATTATTTTTTGATAAAAGTGATAATTTGTTTCTTATTGCATGAATTTGTTATACTTATGCATTGTAATGTCAGTCTATAGTAATCGTGTTGCCTTGCAAAGTGACTGTGACCTTTTTCATTCTATTAAGTAACGAGATCGTATGTTCCAGGTCTTTGGTACGATCAGATGAAAAGTGCATTTTATAGTTCATCGCTTCTTTGTTTCTGAACTCTATATTTACATTGTACCAACGTCCCAAATTCTGCATAATATCTTTAAGGGTGGTGTCATCAAAGTAGAAATAGCCATCTTTCCAGTAGACATAAGAATCCAGGTCAACTTCGGTAAGAATGAAATTTCCGTCTGGTTGTAAGTGTGCGTCTTCTCCCGGATAAAGTCTGGTGAAGGCACCGCCTTGGGTATTACTGACTTCTACTTTACCGTTGATAAGTACGACATGAGTATCTTCCGGAGTATAACTGCGTATGTTGAATTCCGTACCTAAAACTCGTGTTTGAACAGTTCTGGTTTTCACAATGAAAGGACGTTTGGCATCTTTGGCTACTTTAAAATATGCCTCACCTTCTAATGATACTATACGTTCATTGCCGATAAACGCTGTTGGGTACACAAAATTAGTATTGGCGTTCAGCCAGACTTCGGTTCCGTCACATAGTACAACTTTAAAGTTCTCCCCCCGTGGGATGGTTAGTACATGTGTCTGTGTAATGGTTGAGACAACTTGTCTATAGTCTAATTCTTTCTTTTCGGATTGGGCGGCAATAGCTTTAGGCAGAATCTGACTATTTGACTGTTTTTGATCTAATACAACCTTTTCTCCGTTATTTTCTTGCAAGGTAATATGCTGAGGTGTTGTATCGGCAGTGAATACAGTAATAGGAGCAGCAGGAGGATTCGTTACACTATTGATGAAATAATAAGCTCCGAATATAATGGCAATCATGGCAGCAATCCCAATCCCTGTTTTCCATCGGATAGACCGCATCTTTACTGTGTGATGTTTCTGCTTGAACCGTCCCAGTTCAATTTCCACATCAGGCAACTCAATTCCTCTTTTATGTTGCAAAAAAAGGCTGCTATCCATTATATCGCGACAGGCTTGCAAGCCTTCTTCATCTTCGAGTATTTCTTGAAGCTGTCGATCGCTTATTTCTGTAGAGCACTCCATTATATCGAGTGCTTTCTTTACAGATTCTTCCGTGCTATTTATATTGTCAATATTCTTGTTCATTGTTGTTGAGACTATATCAATCTTGTTTATACTACGTTTGATCAATTATATATAGACACCCTATTTATGATTTTTTTGCACATTCCTCACGAATTACCTGTAATGCTTTTACAATATGTTTCCTTACTGCGCTGACACTGATATTCAGATCTTCAGCCACTTCCTGATACTTTTTACGCTGGATATAACATTCTTCCAGAATATGTCTTGTATGTGGAGTCAGCTTTTCCATCGCCCGGCTGATAGATAACATCCTTTCATCTTGCTCCTGATATTCTGTTTCGACATAAGTTTTTGTCAGTTCGGAATATAGCTGTATGTATTGCTCATGTATATTTTGATGGCGTAAGAAATCAATGCTTTTGTTGCGGACATACACGTATAAATAAGATTTTGCTGTAGCTTTATCTATTTTCGCATAGTTATTCCATATGAATTCGAAGGCATCACTGACGATATCTTTACTAGCCTCCATATTATTTATTAAATGAAATGCATAATAATAAAGTTGAGGATAATACTCTTTAAAAAGATAATCGAAATCTGCTTTGTCTTCCACTTGATTTGAATGTGTTGAATAGTAAATAAATTGCGTTGCAAATAAACAAATAATAATTGAGAAAATAATTGAGAAATGCAAAATGGCTTTTATTTTATATTTATTGTATCTTTGTAGCATCATTCTTTTCTTATACATTGAGGTTATAATTAATGGAGAGCATCTTAATAACAGGAGCAAGCGGATTTATAGGAAGTTTTATTGTCGAAGAGGCATTAAAACGAAAGTTTGGTGTGTGGGTGGGGATTCGTCCCACCAGCAGCAAAAAGTACTTGAAGAACCGGAAGATCCATTTTCTGGAACTGGACTTTGCTCATCCCAATGAATTGCGTGCCCAACTCTCCGGACATAAAGGAACCTATAATAAGTTTGACTATATCATCCATTGTGCGGGAGTCACGAAATGTCCGGATAAGAATACTTTTGATTATGTGAATTATCTCCAGACCAAATACTTTATTGATACCCTGAAAGCGTTGAATATGGTTCCGAAGCAATTCATCTATATCAGTACGCTGAGTGTATTCGGACCTGTACGCGAAAAAGATTATTCGCCGATAGAAGCCGGTGATGTCCCGATGCCAAATACTGCTTATGGTCTTAGCAAGCTTAAGGCTGAACTTTATATTCAGAGTATTCCCGGTTTCCCTTATGTTATTTATCGCCCTACAGGAGTTTACGGTCCTCGTGAACTGGATTATTTCCTGATGGCGAAGTCCATCCGGCAGCATGTTGACTTCTCTGTCGGCTTCCGGCGGCAGGACCTGACTTTTGTTTATGTAAAAGACATTGTGCAGGCCATCTTTTTAGGAATAGAAAAAAAAGTGACTAGAAGAGCCTATTTTCTGACTGACGGGAAGGTGTATAATAGTCGTGTATTTTCGGACTTAATACAAAAAGAACTGGGTAATCCGTTTGTTATTCATGTGAAATGTCCATTAATTGTGCTAAAAGTTATATCTTTGCTCGCTGAATTCATTGCAACACGTTCCGGCAAGAGCAGTACGCTGAATTCTGATAAATATAAAATAATGAAACAACGTAACTGGCAATGTGATATAACCCCTGCCATTAATGAGTTAGGGTATGCTCCCGAATATGACTTGGAGAAGGGAGTCCGTGAAACCATTGACTGGTATAAAAACGAAGGATGGCTTTAGACTTATTTAAGCGAGTGGAAACCCGGAAGGGGTTGTTTGCTGTGGAGAAGATAACATTGATTTATAATCTGTTGACCTCCATTTTGATTCTGTTCCTGTTTCAGCGAATGGATCATCCATGGCACATGTTGCTGGATAGGGCGATGATCGCTGCAATGACTTTTCTGCTGATGTATCTTTATCGGCTGGCTCCTTGCAAGTTTTCGGCGTTTGTACGTGTTGCTATTCAGATGAGCCTGCTTTCCTACTGGTATCCGGATACGTTTGAGTTTAACCGGTTCTTTCCGAATCTCGACCATGTGTTTGCCATAACCGAGCAGTTTATCTTCAATGGGCAACCTGCTATCTGGTTCTGTCATACATTCCCGCATCTTTTGGTCAGTGAAGCATTCAATATGGGATATTTCTTTTATTATCCGATGATGCTCATTGTGACGGTGTTTTATTTTATCTATAAGTTTGAATGGTTTGAGAAGATGTCGTTTGTACTGGTAACTTCTTTCTTTATCTATTATCTGATTTATATCTTTGTTCCGGTAGCAGGGCCGCAGTTCTACTTCCCAGCTATAGGTTTTGATAATGTATCTAAAGGAATTTTCCCGGCCATCGGCGATTATTTCAATAACAATCAGGAGTTACTTCCCGGTCCGGGCTATCAACATGGCTTCTTTTACAGTTTGGTAGAAGGTTCGCAGCAAGTGGGAGAGCGTCCTACGGCAGCTTTCCCCAGTTCGCATGTCGGTATTTCTACCATTCTTATGATTATGGCATGGCGTGGAAGTAAGAAGTTGTTTGCCTGTCTGATCCCTTTCTATATGCTGCTTTGCGGGGCTACAGTATATATTCAGGCACACTACGTTATCGATGCGATCGTAGGTTTCTTCTCTGCATTCTTGTTGTATGTTGTGGCGACGTGGATGTTCAAGAAGTGGTTTGCGCAGCCGATGTTTAAGTAAAACTAATCTAAAAGAGAATTTACTTTTTCAGGAATTGTTTCGAATATCCGGAACAATTCTTCTTTCGTTTCTGCCCGCAACATGGCAATACGAGTCTCTTTAAAATTAGGAATCCCTTTGAATAACGGACTGGCAGCCAAGTGGCGGCGCACGTGCAAGATGCCCCTGCGTTCATCAAGCAGATTCACACTGTCAATCACTTCCTGGCGAAGTACCTCCATACACCATTCAAAGCTGAGTGGCGGCAATTCCTCCCCCGTTTCCAGATAATGCTTTACTTCCTTGAATATCCAGGGACGTCCGAAGCTGGCACGACCGATCATGACTGCATCTACTCCGTA
>QWCH01004083.1_pt1 | contig 13937 bp, 12 predicted proteins | sample 1972671 | NCBI WGS metagenome assembly QWCH01 (sample SAMN09866713, study PRJNA288562) | Human gut metagenome isolate term3_stool, whole genome shotgun sequencing... | isolation source: gut | host: Homo sapiens | place: USA: California | reverse complement strand
CTTAAAGGGTCTGGGTACATCCATCGTTCCTGCTCTGGATCTTCTGAACTTGAAATAGGTACAGTTTATGCTGGAGAGTTTGGAATTAGCCTTTTTTCAGATATAGATAGGTATTCTTTAGAGGATTCCAAATTAGAACTTTTTTACCATCAAGAATTAGAAAATAAAAAGATAGAAACCATACCAATGGGAATATTTGATGTTACTGAGGCAAATAGGTCTAAGAAAATATTAGAACTAAAAGGCTATGACTATATGCTTAGGTTTGATAAGAATTTCCCAGTGACAGATACCTTTGGTACAGCTTTTGAATTACTAAGTCTTACATGCGAGAAGTGTAAGGTAGAACTGGGAATGACAGAAGATGAGGTAAAAGCTTTTGTAAATGGAGAGGAAGTTCTGGCAATTTATCAAGACCATGATATTGAAACTTATAGGGACTTTATTCACTATGTAGCATCTACTCTTGGTGCTTTTGCTGGGGTCTCTCGTGATGGGAAATTGGTTTTAAAAAAGTATGCAGAAAGCATATCGACCGAAATTAAAACGAGAGAAAGATTTTCTTCATCAATATCAGATTTCAAAACAAGATATACAGCCATCAACTCAACAAATGCAAAGACCAAAATAGCTGAATACTATTCTTTAGAAAATGATGATGGATTAACTATGAACCTTGGAATAAATCCTTTAATGCAATTAGGACTTCCAGAAAAAAGAAAAAGAATGTGTGAGGCTCTTCTTACTGAAATTTGTAAGATTCACCACACACCTTTTGATATGGTAACCATAGGAGACCCAAGTCTTGATGTAGGAGACAGAATAGCTATTTCTTACGAAGAAGAAAAGATTGAAGGACTTATTACTGACATAGAGTACAAGATAAATGGTAAGCATAGGATTTTAGGAGTTGGGAAAAATCCCTATTTATCCAAGGCGAAAAGCAAGAATGATAAAAATATAGTAGGACTGTTAAATCAAATTGAATCTGAAAAATTAGTAGTTCATGCTTATTCAAATTATTCTGCCTTTAATCTTTCTACAACAGATACACCAATAATTCGTATAGAATTTGCCTCCAATAAAGAAACGGAGGCAATTTTTAATGCCTCTATTTTGTTAAATATAATTTGCGACACTGAAGAAAAAACTAGAAAGATATCTAGAAAGCTTAAGAAACAAGTAGAGGTTTCAAATAATGAAGGAAAATCCTATGATCCTCCAAAGTACGAAGAAAAAGAAGAAGTAGAGGAATTAGACTTTATTGAAAACATAGAAATACCAACAAGGCTAGTTGTTACTTATGTTTTGAATGATACGAAAATAGAGCATCACATTCCAAAAGAAACTTACTTAAGTGGTGACCACATTTTAAATCTTTTTTACCCATTAACCAAACTTCAGGAAAAGACTATGAACAACTTCTCGGTCCTTATTAGGCTTGAATCAGGACAAGCTATGATAGGTAAAGATAATGCTATCGCAGCTATATCTGGTCAGTCTCTTGGTTCTACAGAAGCTTGGGATGGAAAGATTAAGATTGATGAATCCTGGAAGAGAATAGAACTTAGTCATTCATTCTTGCTTAGAAAATTGAAGGCTGAATACAAAGTAGAAAGACAAGTCCCAAGGCCACTAGTATTTAATGAAAAGGTAGGAAGATTTAAATATCAAGGATTAATGCTTGGAAAATATAAAGAAGAAATTACTACAGAATTTAAAGATAAGGAGGAAGAAAATGCTCAAGGGTAAATCAGTCATTGAACTAACTGATGTGAGGACAAATAGGAAGGAGATATATGAAGATGAAAACTTAATAACCAATGCAGTCCCAGATTTATTAAGACTGAATCCATCAGGACTTATGTATCCAGTCGGAGAGGAACTTGTAACAAAATTTCACGAAGAGATTTTTCCAATTGCCAATAAGTGCTATGGTGGAATCTTATTATTTGAAAACACTCTTGATGAAGATCCTAATAAAATTATTCCTCCATCAGATAATAAGATTATTGGATATGCTTCAAATGATGTTAATTCAACGGATGCATCAAAAAGAGGGTCGGCTAACTTAACAGAATCTACACCTATAGAAAATGGGTATAAATTTGTATGGGATTTTTCTACATCGCAAGCTAATGGAAGAATATCGTCACTGGCGTTGACTCATTATAGAGGAGGGAAATATTTCTATGGAGATACTCACGGAAGAGACCCGTTCCTACTTTTAAATAAAACAAAAATGAATTCTGATAGAAATATAACTGATATTTACCAAGGGTGTGTGGAATACGATATTGAAAACAGTACCATCATATCAATCTGGCCTAAAAACAAGACTTCTATAGACATCGTTAAACTTAGAGAATCAATAACAGACATTGGTTTAAATGATCCAATATTTACAAAGGGAAATTATCAAGAAGAAAGAATGATTGTAGATGCAAAGGAGTTTTTTGACAAAGTATATTATTGGAAAGAAACATGTTTTTATAATGGACCAGATGGTTATTGGTATGGATTTGGGACTAAGTACAATAAGTTAATAAGGATGAGAATTTCAAAAAAAGATTATTCTACTATTGTAGATGAATGGTCTTTAAATGACATTAGTTTATACAAACTTGGAGATTATAAGGACCAAGATTCCAGCTATTGTGAGAGAAGAGTATATAGCTGCATAAAAGACGGCTATCTATATGCTATTGGTGCTGGAAATGATGATAACTTGTTATACAAGATTAACATTAATAATCCTGTTGATATTAGCAAATTTGATCTAGAGTATGATATTCAAAGAATTACTTATTCTGGTGAATATATGTATTTATTTAATTGGGGAGATTATATTCTAGGGCATAAATTTTCAATAAATAAGAACGACGAGATTATTCGGAGAGATGATAAAACAGAGTACGAAGGTAGGAGCATTCCGTATTTAATGTCTACACCTATTCAGTTAGGGCCTTTAATGCTTGGTTATGGAGGCTATGAAAATTCGTTTTATAAACTTCTATTTCTTCATACTCCATATCTTGGAACAATTAATAACTTATCTAGTCCAATATTAAAAACGGCAGATAAGACAATGAAAATAACTTACACATTAACAGAGGAGGAATAAAATGAATAAGTTTTTAGAAATACTAAAAGTATGTTTTACAGCTATCGGAGGATGGTTGGGATTTTATCTTGGAAGTGTAGATGCTTTTATCTACACACTACTTGCTTTTGTAATTGCTGACTATCTAACAGGAGTTTTAAGAGCAGGAGTCGAAAGAAAGCTGTCCTCATCCATAGGATTTAAAGGGATAGCTAAAAAAATAATGATATTTATAGTTGTAGGGATAGGAAACCTGTGCGATGCATATTTAATTAAAGGTGATGGAACAATGATAAGAACAGCCATCATCTTTTTTTATATAGCAAATGAAGGGCTTTCTATTTTGGAAAACTCTGTAGCTTTAGGTTTGCCAGTACCAGAAAAATTAAAAGATATATTAAAACAATTCAAGGAGGAAAAATAAATGAGTAATAGTCCATTAGTACAAGCAAGAATTCTATCCCCTAACCATAGTGGAAGAAGGAATCAAAAGATTACTAAAATAGCTATACACCACGCAGCAGGGGTTATAAATGGTAGAAATCTTGCTGGGATATTTGTGCCAAGGTCAAGACGTGCATCAGCTAACTACAATTTAGGATCCGATGGAGTCATTGTTTTAGGAGTAGATGAAGCCAATAGAGCGTGGACAACTTCATCTTCCTGGTGTGACAACCGAGCAGTCACAATTGAAGTAGGGAACTCTACGAGGGGACCTCAATGGTTAGTTTCTGATTATGTTTTAAATAGACTAATTGATTTAGTAACAGACATCTGTAGGAGAAATGGAATCTATCCTTGTACCTATACTGGAGGTAAGGATGGTGTCCTTCAAAAACACGAATGGTATAAAAATACTAACTGTCCTGGACCATACCTTGGCAGCAAGTTTCCATATATAGCAAATGAAGTCAATGAAAGACTAAGAGGAAATAAGACTGTTAGCAAACCAACAGGTGGATTATATAGAGTTAGAAAATCTTGGTCTGATGTAAAAAGCCAGAAAGGTGCATTTAGAAATCTAGATAATGCCCAAAAATGTGCCGATAGATTTGGTTTACAAGTATTCGATGTTAATGGCAAGATAGTTTATCCAGTTGGAAAAACGATTGACCAATTAGCAAAAGAAGTTATAAGTGGAAAATGGGGGAATGGAGAAGAGAGAAAAAGAAGATTAAATGATGCTGGATATGATTATAAAGCAGTTCAGAGAAGAGTGAATCAATTAATTTAATATATAAAGTTAGAGGAATCAATTCTTATTTTTTATTATAGGCAACAATTGTTGACAATGCCGTTTTATTAACTTAAAATATAAAGGAATACATCAAAAATTAGAAAGAGGTAATTAAGCTAAGTGGGTAATAATATAAAGAAGATTAGAAAACAAAAGGGCATGACACAAGGTGATTTATCAGAAATGGTAGGCGTTACTAGACAATATATAAGTGATGTGGAGAATCTAAAAAAAATACCATCAGTCAAGATTGCGTTTGATATTTCAAAAGCACTTGGATCCAATATATACGAATTATTTTATTATTTAGGCTAATCTTATATAAGATAATATTTATCCTGGAGTTAAGTTATATACATCTAGTATAAATAGGTCAGTTATGTCTTATTGAGTTTAAATTAATCACGATTAAAAATATATATCCATTAAATTCTCTAGATTATTTTGAGTATTTAGTGAAATAAATTTAAAACTCATATTAATCTCTGTACAATTATGAAAATTTCACAGAGATTAATATGAGTTTTTACTTTTTAATGGTGTTACATTTAATTTTGAATCTATCAGATAATATTGATTTATAAATTTATGAAGTTCACATATTTTTATTATTTATTTTTATAATCTGGTTTATTCAAAAATTAATCAGATAATACTAAAAACTACTATTGATTAAAATAGATTGTTTGGTGTATAATTATGTCAACAATAGAGGACAAACATTATGTGTCTTAGGAGGTTTTTCATGTGTAGAAATAATTTAATTCAAATTATTAATAAGGAAATGAATAATAATACAGCAAAAAGATTAGGTACAATATTCGATACTGGAAATAGTAGCTACTTTTATGATACTGGAACAGGAAAAGTTATCACACTTGATAAAGAGTCTAAACATATTCTTAGTTCCATACTTAAGTCTACAAATGATTCAATAGAAAAAATTGACACAGATAGAAATTACTTGAATTATTTTTTAGATTTTATTGAACAAGAGAATTTATTACAAGCAATAGAGCCTCGTAGTTTTTCACATCAAAATCATTCGAAGTTTAAATTAGAAAAAATTTTAAATAATGAAATGGAACAGTTGATATTAAAGGTTACAGGCAGATGCAACTTTAGATGTAAGTATTGTATATATAATGAAGAGTTTCAGCATAATTGTAATTTTGAAAATGAAGATATGAGTTCAGAGATGGCCAAAAAAGCGGTAGATTTCTATTATGATCATTCATCAAATAGTAAATATACAGCTATAACTTTTTATGGAGGAGAACCTTTAATAAAGTTTGATTTAATAAAAGAAGTAATTGACTACTCCATTTATAAGTTTCGAGATAGATCAAACATGTTAAGTTTTTCATTAACATCTAATTTGTCACTTATAACTGAAGAGATGATTGATTATTTTATAAGTGTACCAAACTTTAATTTGGTTTGTAGTTTAGATGGTGATAGAGAAAGTCAAAATTCATATAGACAATTCGCTGATGGAACGAATACATTCGAAGTAGTATTTGAAAAATTTAAATTAATTTGTGACAAGGCAAATAAAGAACCTGATAGTTCATTTTCTTTATCAGCAAATATGGTTTTTACTCCACCGTATACATTTGAAAAATTAGATCGTGTCAATAATTTCTATTCAAGTTTAAATTTTCTACCTAAAGATTTCTCTATTATGATTACTTACCCAGATGAAGGTAGTTTAGATGATGGTGGCTTTTTACAAACACTAAAAGACGACGATAGATACATAAAGTACTTTGTGAATGAATCAGATTTAGTATACTCAGATCCACTACAACAATGGTCTGAGGAAAAAACCATGAAAAACAAAGGACTTGACTCAAATAATAAGAATAATTTATATTTTAACTATATCAAGAGTCAATTAATTAGAATTAATACTAGATACATATCTGACAATGTATCGGCCAACTATCCATTTAATGGATGTTGTTTACCAGGTATGCGTAGATTATATGTAGATACTAAGGGTGTTTTTTATCCCTGTGAAAGGGTTGGAAAGTCCCCTAGTATAGGCAATATAGATGATGGCTTAGATTATGAATCTATTGAAAAGTATTATATAAATGAATATGAGAGCTGTTCTCTAAAGTATTGTCAGAATTGTTGGGCAATAAGACTATGTGGAACATGTTATGCTGTAAATATGTTGGAGAATGGAATAGATAAAGATTACCATGAAAAGAAATGTGATTTAAATAGATTGAGAATAAAAAATCAATTGGCTTTTTATCATGAGGCTCTTGAAAAAGAATTGGATTTTTCTATTCTTAAAGATGAATTTTTGTATTAAAAAGGTATTAACTAGACAGATATTGCCTAGATAAGGAGGATTTTTATGTTAAAAGTTGTAGATCCTATGTATAAAAAAGAAGTTACTGATGATGTAGCATTTTCATGCAGATGCTATTGTAATGTTCAGGCACAAAACCATTCTACTGGTAAATCTGGTGCTTGGTGGCCTGGAGATTGTGGGTGTGCTTGTGCACCTGGAAATGTACGTAATCACAATTCAAATAGTGCTGTAGTTGGATAAAACACAATTAGTTTTAAGTTGAAAGTTTAGTAGTTTAACGCCTAAAAGGCAATTCTGTTTGGTTAATACATACATATTTTGAGGAGGTTAGTTTTGGAAATTACAGGAAGTAAAGTATTAAAAAAAATATCAAATGAGCCTATAATAAAGTCTGTTAATTTCAGTTTTAAAGAGGGGGTTAATGGCTTAATAGGAGCAAATGGTGCTGGAAAAACTACGCTAATTAGGTTAATTACAAAATATTACAAATTAACATCTGGAAAAATAAGAATCAATTTAGAAAATGATACTGATTTATTCAATAATGAAACGATGTATTATGATAATTTAGGATATTTACCACAGGATTTTAGAGGGATTGGTGAATTTACCGTAATCGAATTTTTAAATTATATAAAAAGGACAAAAAATATCTCTAATAAAAATAATACTGTTATAGGAGATTTAGTTGATACATTATCTCTTGATAAATTTCTAAAATATAAATTAAAAAATTTGTCAGGGGGAACTTTAAGAAGAGTTGGAGTTTTACAAGCTTTAATAAACAATCCAAAAATACTAATTCTTGATGAGCCAACGGCTGGTCTAGATCCAAGTGAACGTATTAATTTAAAGAATTATTTAAATGATATAGCTGAAAATAGGATAATCATTGTTTCAACTCATATAATACAAGACATAGAAGATATTGCTAATAATGTAGTAATTATAGATTCCGGAAAAGTTGTTTTAAATGAATGTGTGAATAAGGTTATAAGTTCCATGAACGGAAAGACATGGAGGGTTAAAACAGATGCTAAAACATTGCAGGTTCTTAGAGACAAATATCCGATAAGAAAAATTAAAGAAGATGAAAGTGGGTTTTATGAAGTAGTTTTATTATCTGAATCAAAGCCGATAGATAATTCAATAAAAATCAACGCAAATCTTGAAGATGTTTACTTGTATTACTCAGAAAAAAAGGATGATAGTTATGAATTTTGAATTTAGAAAACTATATAGAAACAAGCTATTTAAAATTTCAATTTTTTTGATCTTAATTTACATAGCTGTAATTTCTTTTAAAAACATAAATGCGAGAAATTATTATGTATATAGAAATGATGGTTTAAGTTATTTGACAGGATTATCCGCGACGAAAGCTGAAAAAAAAGATAGAAGTTCGATATATGGCAAATTTATTGATGAAGAATTTTTAAGCAAATATCTTTCTATACACAAAGATGTAATTAGTGGGAAATATGATAATTTAGATGATACATCAAGATATGCTAAGTATGAACAAAAATATAATGATATTATGATTTTAATAGCAAAGTCTTATGCTCCTTTTAATTCTTTTGATCTCAATATAGCTGATACCCTTTCTTTTGATGATCTTGATACATTTTATACTAATAGAAAAGCTAAGCTTAATACCTATTTAGATAAAACAGAATTTAAAAATTACAAATTTACCGATGGAGAAAAAAATTTTTTATTAAAAGAAAATGACAAATTAAAAACACCAATAGAATACACTTATTATAAAGGATGGGAGATTTTATTGAGCGATTTCTTTATAAGTTCAATATTGTTTGCCATATTTAGTAATGTGGTGGTTTCCAATACCTTTACAATGGACTATTCAAATAATATGAATGAAATTTTATTTGCTACAGTGGGTAAAAAAAGAATAATAAAAAATAAGATTAAGTCAGGCATATGGACAGGAGCTTTGATGTTTTTATTACCGCATTTACTCTATGCTTTTGTAATTCTATTATTATTTGGAATAGATGGATTTAATGCACCAATACAGCTATATCAAACGTATTGGAATAGTGTGTATAATTTAACTTTTTTACAGGCTTATTTGTTGATTCTGATGCTAGGAGTTTTAATAACAGTTTTTTCAATTATAATAAATATGATTGTTTCTATAATATCAAAAAAATCATTAATCTCAGTTTCGATAGTTTTAGTACTTAACTTTATCCCTTTAGTCTTATATGAAGGGGCAGGTAGAGTTCTAAAGAAAATATTATCTGTATCAATGATAAATTTATACAACGGGGAGTCTTTATTGATAAATTACAGGCCTATATTTAGGATTTTTAATATCCATATATTGCAAGCATATGCAATGGTGCCGATATGTTTAGTAATAATAATTATTTTTAGTATTATATTAAATATCCTTGCTATAAGAAATTATGAAAATTATAAATAATCATATGCTTATATTAGATAACCAAGGGTCAATTATTGTAGATTCTAAATCTAAGAACTATAGGATTTCTTTTATTATGAAAATTAGAGAACCTCATGATGGCTGGGCGCATTTGTTGGAACATTTTATTATAAATATGATTGAAAGTGAGGAATATTTCAATAAATCATTATTTATTGAAGGAAAGACTGATTATGTGAGTATAGAGATAATTATAGGAAAGATTGATGTATTTGAAGATTTGTTATTTATAATACAATCCTTTTTTTTCACACTTGGAATCATAAATAATAGTGAACTTTATGAAAGAAAAGTAGCAATAAGGACTAATATGTGTTTTATAGAATCTAAGAAGGAAGTGTTAAAGGAGATAGAAAAAAAGTTTCTTTCTAATAAGAGACAATTGAAAATTAATGAAGTTTTAATAAGTCAAAAACTAGATGAATTGCCCATAGGGAGTTCTAATTCAATAAGATCATGTAGTTTAAAGAAGATTAAAAAATATTTTCAACTTAATATTGTGGATATATTTTATATAGGAATTGTGAAGGATGTGTTGGAAAGTAAGAAAATACAAGAAAAAATTACGAGGTTGTACAGTGGAAAATATTGATGTCTATAGTTTTAATAAAATAAGAGACGATGAACTTTTTGAATTAAAAATCTTATTGGATATTGGTTCTGTAGTAGGTAATAAAGAGATAGAATTGTTATTTTTAATTTATGAAGAAATATTAAAGGACCGATTAAAAAAATTGCTAAAACATATAGATTTGAATACTATAAATTGCTTTATAAATTTTAATATAAAGGCAATAATGATAGGAAATATTTTTACTGAAATTAATATATGTTCTGATATAGATTTGTCCTCCATAATATTAGAAAAAGCAAATTCACTCATCTATGATGAAGCAGGAATTCGGGAATTCGATAAAGGATTAAACAATATAAGGGATTTTCTTAAGATGGATTTATCTGATACTTACTATTTGTTTAACTCATATTCGTTATTTTATAAGTATGGATTAATTCCGATAAATCACATAAATAAAGAAAAATTTGTTTTGCGTCTTGAAAATATCACTATAGAGTCCTACAATTTATTTCAGTCTCAATACATAAAAAATGCAAAGATAATTATTATTTCATAGTAGACTTTGGGGGATATATTATGAAGATGTATAAAAAAATCATTTTTATTATTAGGTATGTATACTTAAGTATTGGCCTTATGTATAAGGCGAGTAAAATCAGATTTTTGATTATACTAGTGAGTAGTATATTTTTGGGAATACTAAATTCTACTATAGTTATTGCTTATAAATATCTTATAGATGGGATTTCATTTTATATCAAACACTTTACTATTGATACGTACATATTTGTAAGAGCAGTTTGTGTATATTCAATGGTAAAGTTATTAATACGTGTTATTACGCAAATAAATGATTATTATAGTTTTCAATACTTTAATGAGCTAGATAAATTTTTTACTATAAATATAAGCAAAAAGATTAGCAGATTAAAGATGGAGAGTTTTGATAATTCGAAGACTTATAATTTAATACAAATGGTATACAAAGACTCTACTTCTAAAAATAAAATGATGTTAGATATAGTTATGGATATGATACGAAATCTTATTACAATGGTCAGTGTATCGTATATAATAATTAAGTTTAGTATGTTATGTTTTTTTGTTTGTATAGTTAGTTCAATTCTTAATATTATAAATGAATTTGATGCTTTAGAAAAACTATATAATGAATATAATAAACAAATAGAAAGTATTAGATATATTGAAATTTTAAAGTCTATTTTAACAAAGTATAATTGGATTGTCGAAACAAAAGTTTACAGTTCTGTCAAAATACTAATAGGTAAAATGACAATAATATATGACAATAATTTAAAGAATAATAAATCTATAAAATCAAAATATTTTAAGCGATCAATATGTATTTCAGTATTAGAAGAGATAACAAATACTGTAAATATAATTTTGATAATATTAAGATGTTCTAAACTTAAAATAAGTATTGGGTCAGCAATAATGTATTTTCAAACCATGGAATTAGTTAGGCAATCACTTACAAATTTATTTAGTTCAGTGGAGAGTTCATATGAGAGTTGTTTATATATTGAAAAGTATTTTGATTTAATGAATTTAAAAGAAAGTAATGAAGGAACTGTTAATTTGAATAGAAAAGTAGAACAAATCACTTTTGAAAATGTTAGTTTTCGATATCCAAACAGTAATAAATTTGCTTTGAAGAATTTTAATTATACTTTTAAAATAGGGAAAAATTATGGAATAATTGGTTTGAATGGATCAGGAAAAACAACTTTAACAAAATTAATTTTAGGTATGTATGACCCAACGGAGGGAGAAATTAAAGTCGATGGAGTATTAATTAATAATATAAATAAAAATAACTATTATAAATATTTTGATACAGTACATCAAGATTTTATAAAGTATCCATTTTCGTTAAGAGAAAATATAAGTATTGGAAGCTCGCATTCAGGAGAATATGAATTAATTTCTGATAATGGTATAAATGAGATCCTCTCGCAAATTAATATTTATAATAATGAAAAAGATAAACTGAACTTTGACTATGATAATGTACTTGATAAGAGTGTAGCTGGAGGGATTGAATTATCTGGAGGAGAATGGCAAAAAGTGGCTATAGCACGAGCCTTGTACAACAGATCTGAAATTCTGCTTCTGGATGAGCCAACATCATCTATAGATTCATTAACTGAAGAAAATATTTTTAATCTGATAAATAAAAATAATGGTGAAATAATGAATATTATAATATCGCATAGGTTGAGAAATCTTGTAAAAGTTGATGAAATAATATTGCTTGATCATGGTGTGATGGTTGCTAGTGGTTCTCATCAGACGCTTTTAAAGAATGAACTGTATAAAAAACTTTATAATAGTCAGGATTATAACATCTTAAACGACATAAAAAATTGACCAAAACATTCAGAAAACTGAGATTCCATTCAAGTGAATATTTCAAATGAAAAATAAAATATTTACAATTTCACTTATAACAATACTATCGTATAGTCCGATCTTTTTTGTAGGTAAATATCAATTATATGGATTTTTAGTGGAATTAAATTATATTGATAGTATATTTTATTATTTCCATTAGTATGGAATATATTTTTATTTTTATCTTTTTGATGATAAACCTTCTAGTTATGTAAGTATAATTTTCTTTATAATAGGAATCCTAGCGTCTTTATATTTTAAAAAAATATTCAAAAAATGATGTAAATTTATTATCAGATAAAAATAAATTAATACATAAAAATGCAATTAGCTATTTATACCTATTGGTACTTCAAAACGAAATACTAATAGGTTTTTTGTGTTCGATATTTTATTTTATACTTAAGAAAACTTCTTACTCAAAAACACTTCCTTTGTCCTAAGGAATATAGAGGAAAGGAAATTAAGGTTAAAAATAACCTTAATTTCTTTGCCTGTGATATAGGAGGTGGAGCATGAGAGTAGAAAAGCTTGAAGGTGAAAAAGAAGTTATAAAGACTGAATATACAGAGAGGGATTTAAAGGCAGAGCTTAACTTTTATCTATCGGATAAATTTATCCAAGACCTATTTCTTTTAGATGAAATTAGCCTTGAAGAATACAGAAAAGTTAGAAGAGAAAACATTAAAAAATTCAGGCCTATTCTTTCAGAATTATTGCTATAAGACTTGATATATACTCATTTGTACGGGAACATAGCACTAAGAGAAAGAGAGGTGAGACAATGAAAAAGATAACAAAAATAGAAGCGAATCAAAAGGAAGAATCTATATTAAGAGTTGCTGCCTATGCAAGAGTATCGACAGATGAGGAAGCTCAGCTTGTGAGTCTTAAAACGCAAAAGGCACACTACGAAAAGATGATAACAGAAAATAAATCATATACTTTTGCAGGTCTATACTTTGATGAAGGCATCACTGGAACCAAGAAAGAATGCAGGGATGGACTTCTAAAAATGTTAAAAGACTGTGAAGACGGAAAAGTAGACTTTATCCTAACTAAATCCATCTCAAGACTTGCAAGAAACACAACAGACTGTTTGGAAATAGTAAGAAGACTCCTTGATTTAAACATTGGCATCTATTTTGAAAAAGAAAACATTGATACCAGGACAATGGAAAGCGAGTTGATGTTATCCATACTTTCATCCCTTGCAGAAAGTGAGTCCAGGTCTATTTCAGAAAATAACAAATGGTCCATAAAGAAGAGATTTCAAAACGGAACCTTCATTATATCAAGCCCACCCTATGGCTATGAGAATATAGACGGAAAGATGGTAGTGAATGAAGAAGAAGGAAAAATAATAAAAGAAATATTTAAACAGTATCTTTCAGGTAAGGGAACGCATAAAATAGCAGAAGACTTAAATAGAAGAAAGATTAAAGGACAAAAAGGAGCTAAATGGCATGGGTCAACTATAAACGGAATCTTAAAAAATGAAAAATATATAGGTGATGTCATCTACCAAAAAACTTATACAGATGAAAATTATAATAGACATAAAAATAAGGGAGAAGAAGACCAGTATAAGATTATAGATAACCATGAAGCCATTGTAAGTAGAGAGGAATTTGAAAAAGTACAAGACCTAATAAAGATAAGGGCTATAGCAAAAGGAAATGGAGAAAACACTAAAAGATATCAAAATAGATATAGCCTATCGGGGAAAATCAAGTGTGGCGAGTGTGGTTCAAGCTTTAAAAGAAGACATCACTATAATGGCAAAGACAAATATATAGC
>QWCH01004082.1_pt1 | contig 13937 bp, 10 predicted proteins | sample 1972671 | NCBI WGS metagenome assembly QWCH01 (sample SAMN09866713, study PRJNA288562) | Human gut metagenome isolate term3_stool, whole genome shotgun sequencing... | isolation source: gut | host: Homo sapiens | place: USA: California | reverse complement strand
TGGAAGGCGTGGAGGGACTCGATGACATCGAGGTCAAAACGTGCTACATGGCGCTCAATAATCCCCATGCAAATGATGTGACATACGATCATTGCACCTTCCAGAACATGCGCAGCTGGGGAATGCTGGTTGCGGGCGAGGAGCTCACGGTGACAAACTGCACCTTTGATGGGACAAACCAGTCCCGTGCGATCTCTGTAGCCTATGGTACAATCGACAAGTGCACGATTACGGGGAACACCTTTGATCTGAGCGGCAGCGGAAGCGGAATTATGTTCAGCGACGCGGTGACCAAAACCTCCACCATCACGGTTGCGGATAACACATTCAAAAACTGCAGCCAGGAGGGCGGATACTGTGTCAATAATACCGGCGAGGTGGACGGAGAGCAGGTTGCTCCGATCACGGTCACAGGATCCACCTTTATCGACTGCACGAACAAGTATCTGAACCAGGTAAATGTGGAAGAAGCCGCAGCCTCTGATGCCGCTTATGTGGTGTCCGGAAACACAGAGACGTACTACGAGACGCTGGCAGAGGCGATCTCCGCCGCGCCCAGCGGTTCGGCTGTATATCTGCTGAAGGATATCAGTGAAACGGTTTCCGTCTCCAAGAACATCTCTATTTACACAAACGGCCATGCTTTCAGTGCGGCGAATATCCAGTGTGCCGCAAACTACTATGTGCGGCAGATCTCGGGAGGGTATGAGGTTTATTATTCTGCCCCATCCACCGGCTCTGGCGGCGACAGCGATCCCAGTTACTCCCCCATCCTGGATGTCGGCAACGGCGGCAGCGTGAAGGTGAATCCCCGGACTCCCGAGGAGGGCGACAAGGTGACCATCACCCCGGATCCCGACAGCGGCTATGAGGTGGACGAGGTCATCGTCACCGACCGGAATGGCCGGGAGATCGACGTCACCGCCAATCGGGACGGCACTTACACCTTTGAGCAGCCCCGCGGCCGGGTGACCATCGAAGTCACCTTCACCCGCACCGGAGAGAGCGCCTTCTTTACCGATGTGCCGGAGACCTTCTGGGCCTACGATGAGATCGCCTGGGCCTATGACAACGGCTACGTCAACGGCACCACGGCTACGACGTTCAGCCCCAACGGCAGCATCACCCGCCAGCAGGTGTGGATGATCCTGGCGCGGCTCAGCGGAAAGTCTCCCGCCAACATGGCAGAGGCACGCACCTGGGCCATGGACAACGGCATCTCCGACGGCACCAACCCCGGTGCGGCGGTGACCCGGCAGCAGCTGGTGGCCCTGCTGTACCGCTTTGCGGAACTGCGGAATTATGCCAACGGCCAGCGGGCCGATCTGAGCGCCTATCCGGATGCCGGCAGCGTGGCGGGGTACGCAGTGGAACCCCTGCAGTGGTCCGTGGCCAACGGCATCGTGGGCGGCACCAGCGCAGGGACGCTGAACCCCGCTGGAACAGCCACCCGCGCCCAGTTCGCGGTGATCCTTTATCGCTTCTGGAATCAGGTGGCCTGAGACAAATCAGAATAAGACAGCAGGGCGGAGAAATCCGCCCTGCTGCTTTTTTGAAAAAGAGAACCACCGGCAAAACCGATGGTTCCAAAAAGCTTTAGCCATGCCGAAAAAATATCCTCCTTTGGTAGAACAATGGAGGTCTGCCAACTGCTACAAGAACCAAAGGAGGAAATTGTGTGAGTACAAGGGGACAGAAATTATAGAGGAGAGGCGTACAAAGATCATGTTCACATATTGGAAGGTATCCCGCCCAAGTACAGCGTTTCACAGATTATGGGGTGTTGAAAGGGGAAAAATAGTCTGATGATCTATGAAAGCATGCGAACATGAGATAAATATGGAAACCGGCATTTCTGGCGTAGGGGATATGACGGCGCGAAGGCGGACCACATCTTCAACGGAACAGGGGATCAAGAATCGTACTGATGGAGAAGGGGCGCACCTATATATCGGATACCGGATATAGATTGCTGTTCAAAAGGGAGCAATGCGGATACTATCTCCCTATATACAGATGGTTCCAAAACCAGCCGGAACTGCTGCCCATATTCCGCCGGAGAGGGATGAGAGGCAGGGCCTGAACCATGCGGCAAGACCGGATCGGCCGATTGCCTTTTCCGGAAGGACTCTGTGCATCTTCTGCGGCCGGGGCAACAGACTAGGGATTGGGGGAAAGATCATGCTTGTTATGCAAACTCCATCTGCGTCTCAGACAGGAAACACAGATGGAGCTGTTTCATTCGGCGGCACTACTTTTTCAGATTCCCCGTTGCCGGGTTGTCGATCAACCTGCCCTCCTCTGTAAAACGGGAGCCGTGGCAGGGGCAATCCCACGTGTGCTCCTGCGGGTTCCATTTCAACGCGCAGCCGAGATGGGGACAACGCTTGGCGGAAGGGGTCAGGAGGTTGACCACGGCCTCGAAGCCATTGACCACCAATTGGGGGCGAAGAATCGTTCTGGAGGGGGAAAACACCTCGGCATAGGGGCTCTGCTTCCCTTGGACAAGATCGCACAGGACCATGGCCGATACCATGGCGGAGGTCATTCCCCACTTGTTGAAACCGGTGGCCACATACAGGTCGGATGCGCTGGCGGAATAGGGGCCGATATAGGGAACGCCGTCCAGAGACATGCAGTCCTGGGTAGCCCAGTGGGATGTCTCCGCGGCCTTGGGATAGTGCCGCTGGGCGAAATCCCGCAGTTCCTGCCAGGCCCCGCCCTGTTTTCCGGTGCGGTGGTCTCCGCCGCCTACCAGCAGCAAATTCTTGTAGTTGCGAAAGGACATACCCGTCTGGGCCTCGTCCACATACATGCCGTCTACATTCGGGGCGTTTTCCAGGGCAATCACATAGGAGCGGTGCTGATACAGTTTGGCAAAGAAGCTGCCGTGCTTATTCAAAAAGGGAAAATGGGTGGCTACAATTATTTTGTTTGCCGTGACTTTTCCATAATCCGTAATTGCAGTTGTTCCGACCAGCTCCCGCACCGGCGTGTGCTCGCAGATGTGCAGGCTCTTTGAAATCGCGGCGATCCATTTCAGCGGATGAAACTGGGCCTGGTTTGGATATCGAACTGCTCCGGCCACAGGGAAGGGGAGGGGGAGGCGGTCTGTAAATTCCCCAGGAACCCCCAGTTTTTCCAGGGCATCCAGCTCCCGTTCGATTTTCCGGCGGTCATTCAGAGAGTACACATAGGCAGTCTTTTCTTCAAAGTCGCAGTCCATGCCGCGGCACAGCTCCCGGTACTTCTGAAGGGCCGCTTCATTGGCATCAAGGTACTGTTTGGCCTGGTCAGCTCCAAATTTACGGATCAGCTTGTCATAGATCAGGCCGTGCTGGGAGGTGATTTTGGCGGTGGTGTTTTTGGTGATCCCGCCGCCAATCGTCTCAGCTTCCAAGAGCAGATAGAGGACTCCGGCCTGGTGCAGCAGATATGCACATAAAACCCCCGCTATCCCCCCGCCGATAATCAATACATCGGTCTTTGCATCCTGCTCCAGATGACCAAACCCTGTATGTCCGGACGTCTGTTCCCACAATGACTCCATATACGATCCTCCAAATGCGTAATTTAGAAATAGTGTTCTCCAAATCACGGGAACAATATGTGGAGGTTCGACACGATGGCTCTGGATGGAAGGGCGAGCCAACGGCTCCGATGTACACGCTCCCCCTGTACCGACGGAAAGACCCCGCAGATTGAAAGCCGTCATTTGCGCTTCCGCCATCCGGAAATTCCAGATGCAAGGAACAGCACTCAGCCCAGGCAGACACGGATCTGGACGGCGCATGGGAGGCGCTTTTGAAAAATCCGGCCAAAACGCAGCGCAGCGGCGCAAAGGCGGCGTTGTCCTGGAGCCTCATAAAAATTCCTTCCCGAAAAATAGTCTTGTGTTTGTGCTGCCGGTCAGCTTTGCTGTGCTTCCTGCTGCTTGCGGATATGAAAGCGGAGGCAGTCCAGACGCTCCAGCTGCGGCCTGATATACTGAATCGAAAGATGGAAAGCTGTCCCGACACAATCCGCCTCCGCAGCTGTCAATTCTTTGATAACTCTGGCCGGAAGCCCGGGCAATTCCTCTCTGGAGATACAGTGGCTCTATAAAGAGCTGCTGGAAAAGGAGGACGTTCAAAGCAAAGAGAACCGCTGTAAAGCAAAAAGACTTGTATGCAAAACAGTGCGGAATCTTCGCCAAATGCCGTCCCCCGCCATGGAAGTAGAGGCGGAACAGTCGCTCATCCGAACAACCCCGGCCAAGAGCTGCGCACACTGCGAAAGGCGGAGCGCAGGAGGTGAAGGACCTGACACCGGATCAGCTGACAGCGTTTTTTCAGAAGGCCGGGAAAAGCGGCGTGTATGAACGCTGCTACATGGACCTGGACAACCGGCCTGCGGCGGGGAGAGCTGTTGGGATTAAAATGGACAGGCATTGACTTCCAGAGAAAAACGCTCCGTATCCAGCGGCGTATCGCCCGGCAGAACGGGGGAAACGTGAAAACAGTCTCCGGAATGATGGGCCATTACAGCGCCGGATTCACGCTGGACACCTACGCCCACGTCACCAAAGACACCCAGATCCAGGCGGTAAACACGGTCAGCGGCATCCTGACAGCAGCGAGGAACTGATAGTAATGGTAGAAGTAGCCTGAAATTTCACCGGCCTGTGGCGTGATATGGGCAGAGACGAAGCGGGGGAAGGACCGGAGAAAAACAGAGAAGCCTGTGTTCTTAGAGAACACAGGCTTCTTGCTGGTACGCCCTGAGGGATTCGAACCCCCGGCCTTCTGGTCCGTAGCCAGACGCTCTATCCAGCTGAGCTAAGGGCGCACATCCTGTCCTGCCGGACAGCTTTATTATAATAGCATGTCTGATTTCAAAATGCAAGAGTTTTTTTGGATTTTTTATGTTAATTTTCAAACCCTTGTAAACGCCGGGGTTCTGTGCTAAAGTGGAGTTAAAGTTTTCATTCGGGAAAGAGAGAAGCGGACCATGGAGAACTACGCATTCAAAAGCGTCGCGTTCGGCGGATTCGACAAGCAGGATGTGATCCACTATATTGAGCAGACTGCCAAGGAGGCCGCCGCCGTCCAGGAGAGGCTGCAGAAGGAGAACGAGGACCTGCAGACAGAGGCGGACAGCCTGCGGACCCAGGTCCGGGAGCTGCAGACGCGGCTGGAGACGGAGACCGCCCTCCGGGAGCAGGCCCAGTCCGAGCTGGAGCAGGAGCGCACAGCCCGGCAGGGGCTGGAGGCATTCAAGCCGGAGGCTGAACGGCTGGCCGCTGAGCTGGAGCGGCTCCGGCCGGAGGCGGAGGCCTACGCCCAGTTCCGGGACCGGGTGGGGGACATCGAGTGCGACGCCCACAAACGGGCCGCTGAGCTGGAGGCGTCCACCACCGCCAGGCTGCGCCGCACGGTGGAGCTGTTCCGGGCCCAGTATGTGACGCTGATGTCCTCCTTCGAGTCCACCGCCTCCCATGTGACGGCGGAGCTGCGGAAAGTTGAGGTCAACCTGTCTCAGCTGCCCCGGGCGATGGACCAGGCGGGGACAGAACTGAACGAGTTGGCCACCCTGCTGGACCGGAGCACCAAGAAAGAGGAAAAAGAGCCGCGGGGTTGAGCACCGCCGGATCTGAACGCTCGAATGGTGAGCCGGTCGAAAAACATGCATTGGTCAAAGCCGGATTGAGCCCGCAGATCGACCGCAAAGACTTGGGCGCACTCCGCGGATAATTGCCCCCGAAGCTGCCTAAGATAAGACGAACGGGGAGACTGCCCTGGAAAGGAACGACGCGCTATAGACGACCATCCGGGTATTCCTGCCGCCGGCAAGCGGCGGCAGGGAGGCCCTGAAGCCATCCATTTCGCATAGAGAAGCCCCATGACAGGAAAGAGGTGAAGAAGATGCCACTGGAAGTCATCGAGAACATCACACGCGTGGAGGCGGATAACCGGGAGCGCAAGGCCTCCGCAGAAGCAAAGGCGAAACAGATCGTCGCCGATGCACAGCGGGACGGTCTTGCGCTCTTGCAGCAGACGCGGGCTGCCGCTGCGGACCGGGGGCGGGAGCTGCTCCGTCAGGCGGAGGCAAGAGCTGCGGCCAGAGGAGACGAGATCGGGCAAGAAGCCCAGGCGGAGGCGGAGCGCCTGCGCCGTGAGGCGGAGAAGCGGCTGGACATGGCTGCCGATCTCATTGTCGGAAGGGTTGTGAAAGACTGACATGGCCATTGTAAAGATGAAGAGGCTCCGGGTGATCGCCATGGCAGCCTGCCGGGAAGAGCTGCTGGGGCAGCTCCAGCGGCTGGGCTGTGTGGAGATCCGGGAGCCGGAGACCGCCGGGGAGGACTGGTCCGGCCTGCTGGAGCGGGAGAGCTCCCGCCTGGCGGAGGCCAAAGGCGCCCTGGCGGAGGTGAACACCGCCCTGGCCGCCATGCGGCGGTACGGACAGGTGAAGGACGGGCTGTTTGTCAAGCGCAGGCTCGTCACAGAGAAGGAGTTTCTGGGCGGTGGACTGGAGGCGCAGGCCAAAACCGTCACCCAAGACGTGGGGGAGCGGCTGCGGACCCTTTCCGGGATCCAGACCGAGATGTCCCGCCTTCAGGCTCGCCGGGCAGGGCTGCTGCCCTGGCAGGATCTGGACCTGCCGCTGGAGGCGGAGGGAACGGAGCACGTGCTCTCCCGCCTGGGGACCTGCCCCGCGGGAACGGACGTGGGCGCCCTGCGGCTAGAGTTGGAGGCGCTGCCTGCGGAGCTGCTGGAGATCAGCGCCGACAAGCAGCAGCGATACCTGCTGCTCCTCTGCCACCGGGCGGCGGAGGAGCCGGTAATGGAGGTCCTGCGGGCCCACGGCTTCAGCGCGGCTGCTTTTCCGGGGGTCACCGGCACGGCGGCAGCGGATCTGAAGCAGACCGACCGGCAGCTGGAGGAGCTCCAGCGCAGGCGGGAGGAGGCCGAGGCGGCCATTGCGGAGAGCGCCCGGGAGCGGGACATCCTGCGGACCTACGCGGACCGGCTGACAGCGGAGACCGCTCGGGAGAGCGCGGCGGAGCGGCTGCTTACCGACGGGACCATTGTCTTCTTCGAGGGATGGGCCCCGGCGGAGCGCATGGCGGACGTGAGCGCCCTGCTGGAGCGCCTGGGCTGTGCCTGGGAGGCGGCGGATCCCGCGCCGGAGGAGTATCCGGAGGTGCCGGTGAAGCTGAAGAACAACTGTCTGACCCGGCCGCTGAACATGGTGACGGAGATGTACTCCCTGCCTGCCTATGACAATGTGGACCCCAACCCCCTCATGGCGCCGTTTTTCATCCTCTTCTACGGTGTGATGATGGCGGATATGGGATACGGACTGCTGATGATGCTGGCCTCCGTCTTTGTCCTGCGGACATACCGCCCGAAGGGAACGATGCAGCACTTCTTCGGCCTGCTGGGCCTGTGCGGCATCAGCACCTTTGTGATGGGCGCCCTGACAGGCGGTTTCTTCGGCGATTTCCTCACCCAGCTGGCCCAGCTGATCCACCCGGAGAGCACGTTCGCCCTGCCAGCCCTGTTCACGCCGCTGGACGACACGCTGATGATTCTGGTGGGCGCCATGTGCCTGGGCTTTGTCCAGATCCTCACCGGCATGGTGATCAGCGTGGTAGGGAAACTGAAGCGCGGACAGTTCCTGGACGCGTTCTGGGAGGAGATCACCTGGTGGGTGGTCTTCGCCGGAATCGCGCTGGCAGTGCTGGGGGTGACGAACCTGGTGCTGTATGCGGGCATCGTGCTGGTGGTGGCCGGGCCTGTCATCAACGGAAAGGGATTCGGGAAGATCACCGGGATCTTCGGCTCCCTGTACAACCACGTGACCGGCTATTTCGGGGACATCCTGTCCTACTCCCGGCTGATGGCCCTGATGCTGTCCGGCAGCGTCATCGCTCAGGTGTTCAACACCTTGGGCGCCATCCCCGGCAACGTGGTGGTGTTCTTCATCGTCTCCATGGCGGGAAACGCCCTGAACTTCGCGCTGAATCTGCTGGGCTGCTACGTCCATGACCTGCGGCTCCAGTGCCTGGAGTTCTTTAAAAACTTCTATCAGGACGGCGGAAAGCCCTTCCGCCCCCTGGCGGTGGATACAAAATACGTGGATATTCAAAAAGACTGAGGAGGAATCGAGATATGGAGTTCTTTGAGGCATTCGGCGGTTTGGCATTGGGTCTGCTGGGCGCTGGTCTGGCAGCGGTCCTCTCGGGCATCGGGTCGGCCAAAGGCACCGGCATCGCAGGCGAGGCGGGCACGGGGCTTCTGTGCCAGGATCCCAGCAAGTTCGGCAAGGTGATGATCCTCCAGGTGATCCCCGGCACCCAGGGTCTGTACGGCCTGGTGGTGTGGTTCTTCGCGGTGTTCCGCATGGGGCTGCTGGACGGCACCGCCTTTGATATGACCGTGCAGGAGGGGCTGCGGTATTTCGTGGCCTGCCTGCCCATGGCGTTGGGCGGCCTGTTCTCTGCCATCGCCCAGGGCCGCGTGGCCGCCGGGTCCATCAACCTGCTGGCCAAGAAGCCCGACGACTGGTCTAAGGGCATGGTGCTGTGCATCACGGTGGAGTTCTATGCGATCCTGTCCCTGCTGGCCTCCATGCTCATGATTATCAACATCAGCGGCTGACCCTGGAGAAAGGGGACAGAGTATGAACGGTATCGACAAGATCACACAGCGGATCGGCGCGGACACCCAGGCGGAGATCGACCGCATCCTGGCGGACGCCGCCGCCCAGGCGGAGGCCGCGGCCGACAAGTTCCGCACCCAGGCGGAGGCCGAGGACCGGGACCTGCTGGCAAAGAGCGAGAGGGCCGCGGCGGAGCGGGAGGAGCGCCTTGTCAGCGCCGCCCAGATGGAGGCCCGGAAGACGCTTCTGACCGCCAAGCAGGAGATGGTGGAACGGGCTTACCAGCGGGCGCTGGAAAAGCTCCGTTCCCTGCCGCAGGAACAGTATGTGGAGCTGCTGGCGGCGCTGCTGGTGCGGGCGTCCTCCACCGGACGGGAGGAGGTTGTCTTCTCCCCGGAGGATCGGGAGGGTGCCGGCAAGGCGGCTGTGGCCCGGGCCAACGAGCTGCTGGCCAAGGAGGCCGCGCCGGAGCTGCCCCTCGGGGACGGCGTGGTAGCCAATCTTCTGAACAAGGTGGCCGCCGGCGTCAGCGCCTTCGCGCAGGGCACGGCCATGCTGGCCGTGTCGGAGGAGACCCGCGACATCTCGGGCGGCTTCATCCTGAAGGATGGGCGCATCGAGGTCAACTGCACCTTTGACGCCCTGGTGCGCGCGGAGCGGGAGCAGACCGCCGGCGAGGTGGCGAAGCTGCTGTTCCCGGAGGCGTGAGGAAGGAGGCGTCGGTTTGGCAAAGACCATCAAGGACACCGATTACCTGGTGATCTCCGCCCGGGTGAAGGCCCTGGAGACAGGGCTTCTGACGGCGGAGCGGATGGAGCAGATCCTGGATGCCAAAAGCGGCGAGGACGCGGGGAAGCTCTTGCAGGAGTGGGGGTATCCCCAGCTGGATCCCCGGCGGCCGGAGGCCATGGACGCGGCATTGTCCGCCGTGCGGGAGGCCACCTTGGCCGACTTGGCGGAGGGAACGCCGGACGCCCGGTATATCGATCTCTTCAAAGTGAAATACGACTATCATAATGTGAAGGCCCTGCTGAAGGCGGAGGCTGTGGGCACCGCCCCGGACCGTATGCTGATGGACATGGGCCGGGTAAGCACCGCCGAACTGGCAGAGGCGGTCCGATCCCGGGAGCTGGATGGCTTGCCGGAGACGCTGGCCGCGGCCGTGGCGGAGGCCCGGGAGGTGCTGGACACCACCCGAGATCCCCAGCTCAGCGACATCGTGCTGGACCGGTGGTGCTACCGGGATATGGCGGCCCTGGCAGAGGAGACCGGCAGCGCGTTCCTCCGGGGCTATGTGGCGGTGCAGGTTGACGCGGTGAACCTGCGGACGGCGGTGCGGACGCTGCGCATGGGAAAGGGGGCGGACTTCCTCCTGGGCGCGCTGCTGGAGGGGGGAGACCTCGCTCCGGATGCAGTGGCAAAGGCCGCCTCCAGCGGGGCCGCGGGCCTGCGGGAGCTCTACGGCGCCACCCGTTTCCGCGACGCCGCGGAGGCAGGGGCAGAGGCCCTGAAGGGCGGCCCCCTGACGGCGTTTGAAAAGCTCTGTGACGACGCGGTGGGGGACTATCTGGCGGGCGCTCAGTCCGTGCCTTTCGGCGAGGCCCCTCTGGTAAGCTATCTGGCCGCACGGGAGACGGAGTACACGAACCTGCGGATCCTGCTGATGGGCCGCGCCGCCGGCATCGACCCGGCGGTGATCCGCACCCGCCTGCGGGCAAGCTATGTGTAAGGAGGCGGCGCCATGGCCACAACGTATCGGATCGCCGTGATCGGCAGCTGGGAGTCCGTCATGGGCTTTCGGGCCCTGGGACTGGAGACGTATCCCGTCACCGCCCCCGAGGAGGCCCGGGAGACCATCCGGGAGCTGGCAAAGAGCGGCGACTGCGGCATCATCTATCTGACGGAGCAGCTGGCAAAGGACCTGCCGGACGTGCTGGACCGGTATAAGGACGAGCTGCGGCCCGCCATCATCCTGATCCCCGGCCGGGAGGGCTCTCTCGGCATCGGTATGAACAACATCCAGCAGTCCATTCAGAGAGCGGTGGGCGCGGATATCCTCTGAGGAGAACAGGCTGACGCCGCTATGGCATTGCGATTTTCGACCCTGTTTGGGCCGCAATCGCGCCTCGTGTGCACACCGTCGGGCCAAGCCGGTCAGCAGGTGTTGCCGCACCTGCCGACCGGGGGCCTTCCTCGAAACAGCCCCGCTTTTCCGCCTCTGGCGGCGTTTCGGCTGTTTTCCCTGAGATGTGCCGGCGGGCGAACCCGCCTGCGCTGAATTCCCGCGCCGGTCTGCACCCAAGGGGATTTCCGCGCCGCTTCCAGCGGCTTGGGCGCGGACTGGTGGACGCCGCCCCAGGCGGCTGAGTCGGGGATTGTTCACCGCATACACGCTGCGGCGGACATGATGAATATTTTTCTTTTGCCTTACGGTGGGAGAACTGGAAAAACCGCGGGTTTTTCCGGGCACTATTTCTTGGCTCCGGCGGTTCGCGCCGGAGGTCCTTCCGGCGAAACTGGTGTGAAAGAAGGTTGAGCGAGTTTGAGCGGTAAGATTGTGAAGGTATCCGGACCGCTGGTGGTGGCCACGGGCCTGGCGGACGCCAATATGTCCGACGTGGTCCGCGTCGGCCCCCAGCGGCTGATCGGCGAGATTTTGACGATGAAGGGGGACTCCGCCTCCATCCAGGTGTACGAGGAGACCTCCGGCCTGGGACCGGGGGCGGAGGTGGTCACCACCGGCGCTCCCATGAGCGTGGAGCTGGGCCCCGGCATGATCGAGGGCATCTATGACGGTATCCAGCGGCCGCTGGAGAAGATCGTGGAGAAGGTGGGTGCCAACATCACCCGGGGCGTGGAGGTCCCCGCCCTGGACCGGGAGAAGAAGTGGGACTTCACCGCCGTGGTCACCCCCGGCACAAAGGTGGAGGGCGGCGACGTGATTGGCACCGTGCCGGAGACGCCGGTGGTGCTCCACAAGATCATGGTGCCTCCCAACATGAGCGGCACCATTACGGACATCAGGAGCGGCTCCTTCACCGTGGAGGAGACCGTGGCCACCCTGCGCACTGACAAGGGGGAGGACGTGCCCCTGACCATGGTGCAGAAGTGGCCGGTCCGGATCGGGCGGCCCTACAAGCACAAATATCCCCCCAAGCGGCCGCTGTGCTCCGGCCAGCGGGTCATTGACACCCTGTTCCCCATTGCCAAGGGCGGCACCGCCGCCGTGCCCGGGCCCTTCGGCTCCGGCAAGACTGTGGTGCAGCACCAGCTGGCCAAGTGGGCGGATGTGGACATCGTGGTCTACATCGGCTGCGGCGAGCGGGGCAACGAGATGACCGACGTGCTCCGGGAGTTCCCGGAGCTGAAGGACCCCCGCACCGGGGAGTCCCTGATGAAGCGGACGGTGCTGATCGCCAACACCTCCGACATGCCCGTGGCCGCCCGTGAGGCGTCGGTCTACACGGGCATCACCATCGCGGAGTACTTCCGGGACATGGGCTACGACGTGGCGGTCATCGCTGACTCCACCTCCCGCTGGGCGGAGGCCCTGCGCGAGATGTCCGGCCGGTTGGAGGAGATGCCCGGCGAGGAGGGCTATCCCGCATACCTTGCCTCCCGTCTGGCCCAGTTCTACGAGCGGGCCGGCAGCGTGGCCTGCATCGGCTCCGATGACCGCCGGGGCAGCCTCACCGCCGTGGGCGCCGTGTCGCCGCCGGGCGGCGACCTGTCCGAGCCCGTGGCGCAGGCCACCATGCGGATTGTCAAGGTCTTCTGGGCCCTGGATTCGTCCCTGGCCTACAAGCGCCATTTCCCGGCCATCAACTGGCTGAACTCCTACTCCCTGTATCTGGACTCCCTGAAGCCTTGGTTTGACGAGAACCTGGGACCGGAGTTCCTGGAGGACCGGGCCAGCGCCATGAGCATCCTCCAGAGTGAGGCCAGCCTGAACGAGATCGTCCAGCTGGTGGGCAAGGACGCCCTGTCCCCGGCGGACCAGCTGACGCTGGAGGTGGCGCGGATGGTGCGGGAGGACTTCCTGCAGCAGAACGCCTTTGCGGATGTGGACAGCTTCTCCAGCTACGACCGGCAGGAAAAGCTGCTGGCCATGGTCCTGCGGTACGACCGGCTGTGCCGGGAGGCCATCTCCAAGGGCGCGCCGGTGGCGAAGCTCTTCGCCGTTCCGTCCCGTGAGAAGATCGGCCGGGCCAAGAGCGTGCCGGCTGAGGAGTACCAGCAGGTCTACCAGCAGATCTCTGCGGAGATGGAGCAGGAGATCACCGCCATTGCGGAGGAAGGAGGAGAGGACGCATGATCCGGGAATACAGAACGGTAGAGGAGATCGCTAGTCCTCTGATGATCGTCCGCATGGTGGACGGCGTCACCTATGACGAGCTGGTGGAGGTGGAGCTCCACGACGGCTCCGTCCGCCGGGGCCAGGTGCTGGAGGTCAACGGCGACACCGCGGTGGTGCAGCTGTTCGAGTCCGCCGCCGGCATCAATCTGGCGGACGCCAAGGTCCGCTTCCTGGGCCATCCGCTGCAGCTGGGCGTGTCCGCCGATATGCTGGGACGGGTGTTCAACGGCATGGGCCGGCCCATCGACGGCGGGCCGGAGATCCTGGCGGAGGAGTACCGGGACATCAACGGCCTGCCCATGAACCCGGCGGCCCGGGACTACCCCAACGAGTTCATCCAGACCGGCGTCAGCACCATCGACGGGCTGAACACCCTGGTCCGCGGGCAGAAGCTGCCCATCTTCTCCGGCTCCGGTCTGCCCCACGCCAATCTGGCGGCCCAGATCGCCCGGCAGGCCAAGGTGATCGGAGACGACACCTCCAAGTTTGCCGTGGTGTTCGCCGCCATCGGCATCACCTTTGAGGAGTCGGAGTTCTTCGTCAGCGAGTTCAAGCGCACCGGCGCCATCGACCGGACGGTCATGTTTTCGAACCTGGCCAACGACCCGGCGGTGGAGCGCATCGCCACCCCCCGGATGGCCCTGACCGCCGCGGAGTATCTGGCCTTTGAGAAGGATATGCACGTGCTGGTCATCATGACTGACATCACCAACTACGCCGAGGCATTGCGGGAGGTCTCCGCCGCCAAGAAGGAGGTCCCCGGCCGCCGCGGCTTCCCCGGGTATCTGTACACGAACCTGGCCACCATCTACGAGCGGGCCGGCCGCCAGCTGGGGAAGAAGGGCTCCATCACGCTGATCCCCATTCTGACCATGCCGGAGGATGACAAGACCCACCCGATCCCCGACCTGACGGGCTATATCACCGAGGGGCA
>QWCH01004075.1_pt1 | contig 13959 bp, 4 predicted proteins | sample 1972671 | NCBI WGS metagenome assembly QWCH01 (sample SAMN09866713, study PRJNA288562) | Human gut metagenome isolate term3_stool, whole genome shotgun sequencing... | isolation source: gut | host: Homo sapiens | place: USA: California | reverse complement strand
ACGAAAACATATTATAGTGTTAACCGATTCGCTCGATGCTGTACTTAAAGTTATACTTATGATTTTACTTGCGACGGGAAGTATGAAAGTGTGGATGGTGTATCCATTGACTTTCTTGTCGCAAACTTTAGGAACATTTCAAAATCCTGCATTCAATGCGACGATTCCACTTTTGGTTGAGAAGAAGGACATTCCAAGAGCGAATGGTTTTATGCAACTTATCAGAGCAATTCAAAATATGCTTGCTCCGTTGATTGCAGGTGCGTTATTTCCATTTATAGGACTTACGGGATTGTTTGCGATTGATTTTGTAACTTTCTTCGTGGCTATTTTGACGATTTTACCTCAAAAAATCGAACAAGAAATAGAAGACGTCAAGGAATCTAACTTCACTAAGACAATTGTAAGTGATTTAAAAATAGCTTTTGAAGTGTTAAAACAGAAACAGGGATTTATACAAATAATTGTTGTGTTTTCAATATTGAATTTTGTGGCAAATATAGCTATGGTTTTGGTTGGTCCGTTGGTAATGAGTAATTATGACACAAAAATATACGGACTTGTGAATTCTGTGTCGGGAATTGCAATGGTGTTAGGTGGAGTAATTTCGGGAGCAATTCCAAGTGATAAAAACAAAGTAAGATCGATATTTTTGAGTCTTATAATTTGTTCTATTGGATTGATAGTAATGGGAATAAATTACAGCTGGATTGTTATTGCTGTGGGATTTTTCTTATTTATGATTCCTACTCCTTATGCGAATGGAACTCTGGGCTCACTGATGCAATTAAAAATAGAGACTAAAATGCTTGGAAGAGTGGGCTCACTGGTAGATTGCTTGATGAAAATCGTCACACCTATAGCGATTATTTTGGCAGGATTTTTGGCGGATAATGTGTTCAATCCACTTTTGGTAAAGGGCGGAAAATTGTCTGACACTTTTATCGGGAAAATAATTGGAGTTGGAAATGGTAGAGGAATTGGGCTGTTATTTGTAATTTGTGGAACTATTCTACTTATCATTTGCGTGATGATGCTTTTGAATAAAAACATTAACCGACTTGAAGAACTAAACCCAGATGTAATTAATGATTAGTTTAGTGTAATTGGGGTATAAATACTCTGTAAGAAATTTTATAGGGGGTAATATTAATGGCTAAATTAACAGAAACAGTTCAATCTGGAGATTGGAAATCAGAAAAACACGTTCCAGTTATTCATATTGATAAAAAAGACGACGGATTCAAAGTATGCGCAATCGTAGGTGAAGAAATCGAACATCCAAACACTTTCGAACACCACATTGCATGGATTAAAGTATTCTTCCAACCTGAAGGAGAAAAATTCCCAGTAGAAGTAGCTTCTTACCAAGCAGCAGCTCACGGCGAAGGCGAAGTATTCACTAAACCACACGCTCACGCTTATGTAAAATCTAATAAACCAGGTAAAGTATTCGCATTAAGTTATTGCAATATCCACGGTTTATGGGAAAGTGCTGAAGAAGTAAAATAAGTTGATATAATAAGAGCTCTTAGCGGAGCTCTTTTTTTCGTGGATAAAATTAGATACACACAAGTTCAAAATGTATTTTAATTCAAAAAGAGTTAGCTCTGAAATTGTATGAATTCAACAATACATTATAATAATAAAAAGATATTTGGAGTTTGGTTTGGAAAAAATTTATTGTAGAATAAAAAATCTTATTTCCTAATTTAATACAAACAGAAACGATTACATACTTGTGTGGGATTTGAAAATCATTGTTAAAAATCATAGCATAATTTCATTATGGTTTTTTATTTAACATTGTATTGTTGTTTAAAAATCGATGAATGGCGATACATTATATTGAAAAAACACTGATTCTGTGATATAAATATAATAAGTCTAAGTATAGATATAAATAAAAATAAAAAATTTAAGGGAGTGGTATTATGCGACATTCGATCAGAAAAGAAGTAAAACGTTTTATTTGTTTTTTTATGATGATGATAATGGTGTTGACTTCAATGCCGGTGCATTTATTGGCAGCAGGAAGCGCTTACACAAATGTATCAAATGTAAATCAAAACGATGTTTTAAACAAAATTCCAGTTGATATTGCAAAACCAGAAGCAGGATCGACAGCAACAGATTTAATAAAAAATCCTAAGCAGCCAAAAATCTACACGCTACGCACGGATTATAAGGTATACAAAAATGGTGAAAACAAGATAAATTACCAACCTTATGTTGTAAGTGTAGGAGAAAAGGCAACAGATGCTCAAAAAGCTAAGGTGAACAAGGAAATTAATCTTCCTGATTTAAAGGGATATGTAAAGCCACAAAATTCATATAATATTAATTTTCAAGAAATTGTAGACAAAGCAAAAAATCCAGAACAAGATGGATTTAATTTTATGGGAACGCAAGAATTTGTATATGACTCAAAGAAAAGTTCTATAAAAATAGTACACAAATTTCAAAATTTAAAAGATTTTAATAAGTATGAAAAAAATCCAAATGTTACGCCGACACAACAAACAGGTTATACGGGTTCTGTTTTAGAAGTAAACCCTATTACTGACAGCAGAATTGACGGGTTTGAACCTGAAGCGAGAATGCTTCCTGTTTTAGTTCCCGAAGATACGAGTCAATTTGAAGTAGAGTTTCGTTACAATCGCAAGGCTTTTAACGTGAAGTTTGATACAGATGGAGGAACTTCTATTCCTACAAGACTTGTGTATTATGAACAAACTATTCCAACAGTTCAACAACCTACAAAAGTAGGTTCTACATTTGAAGGTTGGAAACCATCTGTTGATTTAACGGATGCAGATGGAAAAACATTTGAAGCTAACGAATTGATTAAGGATTCTTCAGGTAATCCTATTAAGGATTTGAATGCTAATCTCAAAATGGCAGCAAGTGATGTAACATTTACAGCTGTTTGGAAGGATGAAGAAAAGGCTTCTTATGTAATACAATTTTGGACTGAAAAACCTGATTACAACGACAAAGATGACTCGTTAGATTTGCGTGATCGCTACGATTTTATCGGGGCAAGAAGAATAGATAATGCTGACACAGGTTCCACACCAAAACTTACTGATTTGGATATACATGGAATCACATTCCCAGACCTAAACGGCGGACGCTTGGAGAAGGCTCAAAATAACAAAGAAGAATTCGCCAGATATTACTTCTTAAATGAAGGCTTGACTAAAAAGCAAAACGCATCTGAAGATAATCCGAATGTACAAAAATCTGTTTTATCTACCGGGGAAACAGTCTACAATGTTTACTACGACCGTAGAGTCTACACCCTTTACTTTACAGCATATAATCTTAATGATCCAGATTTTAGCTACTGGCCGATTATAACAAGAGATGGACAAGTCTTAGGCAAGGAAGGGGATCCATATAAAGTAAATGTTCGCTTCAACCAAAGCTTAGATAAAATATGGCCAAAGGATGCGGAAGTTTCAGGTCTTCCGAAAGGTTATACTAGCGATCCTACTGGAGACGATGGCTTAGTAGGTTGGTATATAAATCATAATAATGTCGATTATGGGGTACTAATTTTTCGTGACACGCCCCCTTATCGCTTAAGTGCAGAAGATTTTATTGACGCTGAAGATGTAATGGGGACAGATGCCGATCATGGAAATGGCCACGCAGATAAAATACCTATAGGAAAAGATAATGAGAAAGCTAGGGGCGAATATGAGATTTCCCTTGGAGCAACATACTGGGAAGCTTCCGTTGTTCACCATGTTGACATTATCAAAGACGATTTCAATGGCAATGAACAAATCGATTATGACATGACCTATTGGAAGAGTGACACGAATATAGTCGATTATGACTTCATTTTGCCTCATCTTCAAGGTTTTACCCTTAAGGTAGAGACAAGGAAGGCGCAATTGATAGGAAATATAAAAAATAGTGATGAAGATAAAACTTTTGATGAATTAAATGCAGAAAGAAATGCAAAAACACCTTTTAGAAGCGACGCCGACAAGATAGAATACATCTCTCATTTTCCTTGGAGCCAAAAATTATTTAATGGTACGAATGCCTACAATTATGCAAACTACTCTCGTAACAAGTACAAGTTAAAACTAAACAACGACCCAAAGACAGTAAAAAATGACAGTGAATATGGAGCGGGCAATATTTTAGATGTACCTTATGAAAAGCCATTAAAGGATTTGGAATTAGATACAAAGCATGTACCTGAAAAACCGGATTGGGTACCTGATGATTGGACATTTAGGGGCTGGGCTTTGGATCCTGCCGGAGAAAATTTGGTAAAAGACGGAAATGAAACAAAACTTCATTATGACCAAGTCCTTTATGCCAAGTGGGGAGAACCGGATTACAAGTATAAGGTGACCATTGATCCTAATGAGGGAAAATTAGACCCAATTAGTGAAAATAAGCTCACAACAGAGCAGAAAACAATCAAGGAAGGCGATGTAGGCAAAGAGGAAGAAGTAACTTATCCTAGAAAAGAAACACCAGATGGAGATAAGCAAGTATTCACTGTTTTAAATAGACAACAATTAAAAGATCTTCCAAATCCAACACGTAAAGGATATGACTTCTTGGGTTGGGAATGGGTTAGATACAAAGAAGACGGAACTGTTGATGATTCGTACACTAAAACTTACCATGTTCCAGAAAAATATCCATTCGGGAATAAAGTCGTAAGCAATGTTTATTTGAAAGCTATTTGGGTTGAAAATAATCGTGTAGATGTAGAAGTATATCACCACTTCATTGACAAAGATGGCAACGAAATCAAAGACGCCTATAACCCTAAGAAACAAACATTATCTGGCATTAGAGCTAACGGATACGTATCAGCCAGTGCGATTTACCAGGATGAAAATTGGATATTAATGCCTCATGAAGAACTTGAAAAAATACCAAATGAAGACATTAAAAAACAATACAAAGAATATAACGACAGAGTAAAGTTCAACAATACAGATATGCAAATTATCAGAGTTGAACCAGAAAAAATTCTAAAAGATGGACAATTAGTTGATAATCCAAAAGCAAAGAACAATGTATTCCACTTCTACTACAGACATTTCAGAACTCGTGACTACAAAGTAAATTACGTCGATGAAAGAGGAAAAGCTGAGATAGAAGCTCAGACAGATCCAGCAAAGAAGAAAGAATTAATCGAAAAATACAGCGTTATTGCCCAAGAACAAGTTCAAAGCAAAAACCGTCACTACGACGCAAGAAACTACAGACCAATTCCAGGCTGGGTTTTGGCGAGTGAACCACAACAACAACTTTTCTATGATGTAGACGAAACTACAGGAGAATTCAAAGGAATAAATGGAACAGGCTCCGATGAGATAACATTCTACTACAAAGACGTCAGAATAATCGAAGTTCCTGGAAATGAAAAAACACCAGAAGGATATGTAAGAGTAACTTTCAAAGCTGATGAAGGTGGATCATTTGGGAAAGATGAAAAAGGTAACGACATAAAAGTTATTCACTACGATGTAATCAAAGGAATTAAATCAGATTTACTTCAAGTACCACAAGAATTAAAAGATGGTGAAACTGCTGAAACAAGCAAGTATTATGTAACACCGGATGCAGGACGAAGATTTAAAGAATGGGACAAACAAAAACTTTTAAACAATAACACAATTATAGATAGGGACTACACATTTACAGCTTACTTTGAATGGTCAGATGTAAAGATTGATACATTAGTTGTTACAGAATCTAACAAAGGTCATAATAATAACTTTGCTCCAACTACTGACCAATTAAAGAAACAAGTTCACTGGTACAAGAATGGTAAAGAAGAATCATTGCCAAAAGGATCAGAAATTATATTCGATAAAGATATCGATAATAAGATTTACGAACAAGTTAAGGAACTAAATAAAAATGACACTACAGAACTTGTAAGAGAAATTAAAGTTCCGGCAGAGATAAAATTTGCAGATAATTCTGTTCAAAAAATTGATATTCCTGTAAGAATTTACAAAAATGTTTACGAAGCTTTGACATCAGGAGAAATGCCAAAAGTTTTAAAGGATGCAACTACAGCACCTAATGGAGACTTAGTAAATGTAACTGGTGAATATAAGAAAGTTACGGTAAATCCAAGTGGAAAGCCTAACGAGAAAGACAGCAAGATTTATTACGTTAATCCAAAAGCTTGGGTAGATATTCCTGAGATAAAATTAACAGAAGAAGAAAAAGCTAAGTTAGGATTCACAAATTGGTCAGCAGACAAAAAAGCTCAAAATGAAGACCAAAAAGAAAATGGTGTATATGATTTCAATAAACGTCACAAGTTTACTGAAGACACAGTCATTTCTCCAGGATTTTCTAAGGACGTTATTCCACAAACAGGAACAGACAAGCCGAAAGTTCCAGATAACTACGTAAAAGTTATCGTAAAGACAACTGATAAGGCGACAAATGAATTTACTAAGACATTCTGGGTTAACCCAACTAAGGAAGTTATAATTCCAGTCGATAATCCAATTGGAAAGACTGTTGATAAAACAGAAACTGAAGAAGCTAAGGCTTATACCTTCAAGGATTGGAAATCAAATGAAGAAACTTCAAGAACTTGGGCAAATGAAATTAAGGGACAATTTACAAAAGAAACAACTATTACAGCTGAGTATACTGATGTAGAAAATATTATTCATTACGATCCAGAAGAGCCAATCACAAGACCTGAAGGATATGTAAGAGTTAAGTTTGCAGCAGATGATGGTCTTACTCTATCAAAAGTAAATTATTATTATGTAAAGAAAAATTCAGGTGTAAAACTTGGTAACCCTACAATTGTCAAACCAGCTGTAACTGAAAAAACAGGCTACAAGTTTGAAAAGTGGGACACAGAAGACACATTTGAAATTACTGAAACTGATATACTTGTAACTGCAAAGGCTAAAAAGCTTGATAATGTTATTCCAGACAAAAAAGGAGATGGAACTCCAAATGAAAAGCCAAAAGGCTACAAGGAAGTTACATTTGTTGTAAAAACTGGTGACGAAGCTAAAGGTTCAATTACTGGCGTTGCAAAATTCTACGTTAATCCAACAGAATATGTAACAATCAACCCACCAACAACAAAGGCTAATACAGGTTTTGAATTTGGTGCTTGGGATAAGGACGCTACAATCTCAACAGTTTATGACAAGGATACAACTATCACAGGTAGTTTTAATGGATTGAAAGACATTATTCCAAAAACAAATCCAGACGGAACAGAAAACAAAAAACCAGACGGATACAAGACAGTTACATTTGTAATTGACCCATCAACTGGCGGTAAGATTGCAGATAAAGAAGTTACAGTTTACTATGTAAATCCAGCTAAAGAAGTAACAGTTCCACAACCAAAGACAGCAGCTGAAACAGGCTATGAATTTGAAAAGTGGGATAAAGATACTACTACAGCAAAGAAATACACAGCTGATACAACAGTTAAAGGAAACTTCAAAAAACTTGAAGACATTATTCCTTCAACTGATAAAGATGGTAATCCAAACGCACAACCAGAAGGATATGTTACAGTTACTTTTGACAAAGGTGAACATGGAATAGAAATAAAAGGACAAACTGTTTACTATGTAAATCCAAAAGCTGATCCAGCTAAAACTTTAGGTGATAAGCTAATAGTAAAACCAACAGTAAAAGCCGATACTGGATATAAATTTACTAAGTGGGATTTTGCTGATACAAAAGAAATCATAAGCGATATAACAGTTACTGCGCAATATGACAAGTTAAACGATGTAATTCCGAAGACAAAAGATGACGATTCAGAAAAACCAGAAGGATATATCACAGTAAAATTTAGCGCAGAAAAAAACGGAAAACTTACAGGAACTAGCGTATATTATGTAAATCCAAATAAAGCGGTTGTATTAAAAGACAAGGCACCAAAAGTTATACCAAACACAGGATTTGACTTCGCGGGATGGGATACTCAAATTGAAAGAGCTATCCAATACAATGACGGCGATACAATCAAAGCTGAATACAACTCAAAAGGCGATGTAATTCCACAAGAAAAACAAGATGGCTCTGACAAGCCAGACGGATACTTTACAGTAACTTTTGATAAGGGTGAGCATGGAGAATTAAGTGGAAAGACTGTTTACTATGTAAAACCAAACACACAAGTTACAGTACCTGCTCCAACAGTTACACCTAACACAGGTTGGAAGCAAAAAGATGGCAACGATGCTTGGGATAAAGATTTAACTCAAACATTTACTGAAGATACAACTATCACTGCTCAATATTCTCCATTAGAAAACATCATTCCAGGAGATCAAACAAAACCAGATGGTTATGTAACAGTAACATTTGTAGCTGATGACAATGGTAGTTTATCAGGAACTACAGTTTACTATGTAAATCCAAATGTAGAAGTAAACTTAACTGACGAAGCAAATGCTATTACTAAAACTGCAAATGTAGGTTACACTGCTGAAGGTGGAAAATGGATTAACAATGATAGCAAGGCAATCATCGACAAATTTAATAAAGATACGGAATTTAAATTTAATTTCGTAAAACTTGACGATGTAATACCAGCAGGAGATAACGTAGAACAACCTAAGGGATATGTAAAAGTTGAATTCACATCCGATGATAATGGTAGCCTTGAAGGTGGAGATAAGACTTATTATGTTAACCCAAATAAGGGAATTAAAGTAGGTTCAGAAAATCTTCCGATTCCTACACCGAAACCAAATGAAAATTATAAGTTCGATAAATGGTTGGAAAATATCGATAAAAATGAAGTAATCACAACAGATAAGAAATATGTAGCAACTTTCAAGATTAATAAAGTTACTATGACTTACAAGGCTGATGACAAAACTTCAGGAACTGTTCCAAAAGGATTATCTTATGATGTAGGTACAGAAATTACTTTGGCTGGAGCAAATGACTTAAAGAAGGATAATTTCGCATTAGAAGGTTGGAAGATTGGCGATAAGATTTACAAACCAGGCGCAACATTTACTATTAATGAAAACACAACAGCAACAGCTGTGTGGAGTGCAGATACTCATACAGTTGAATTTGATACAGATGGAGCAGGACACATTCCATCGCAAAAAGTAAAACACAATGAGTTAATCACACAAGTTAAAAATCCTGACAAACCAAACTATACATTTATAGGATGGAAAGTTGATGGAAAAGATTTTGACCCAGCAACGGAAAAAATCACAAAAGACATTACACTTGTTGCACAATATGTAAAAGATGTAATTCCACAAACAGGAACAGAAAAACCAAAGGACGTTCCAAACAACTTTGTTGAAGTGAAATTCGTTCCTACGGATAAGGCTACAAATTCTACTCCACAAATATTCTGGATAAATCCAGACAAGGAAGTTACAATTCCAGTAGCAAATCCAACAGGAAAACAACACTTCACATTTAAAGAATGGAAGATTGGCGAAAAAGCTGACGGAGATGTTTATAAGCCAAGCACTCCAAAGAAATTTGAAACAGCTACAACAATCACTGCAACTTATATTGAAGCTGAAAATATTATTCCTTACGATCCAGAAGAACCAATCACAAGACCTGAAGGATATGTAAGAGTAACATTTGAAGCAGATGATGGCCTTACTTTATCAAATGTAAAATATTACTATGTAAAAGAAAATTCGGGCATAACTTTAGGAAAACTTGCAAAGCCAAACGTAAAGGCAAAAGTTGGATTTGAATTCATAGCATGGGATAAAAAAGATACACTTGAAATCAAAGACAAAGATGTTGTTGTAAAAGCACAATCAACTCCAATTGATGATGTTATTGAAGGAAAACCAGGTGTAGAAAAACCAGACGGATATGTAGAAGTTAAGTTTGTAGCAGGAGATAATGGAACTGTCGCAGAAACAACATACTACGTAAATCCTAACAAGTATGTAACATTGACACCACCATCAACAAAACCTAACACGGGATTTGAATTTGGAGGATGGAGTCAAAATGCAGAAATTCCTACTCAATACACTGAAAAGCTAACAACAATAACTGCAAACTTTAACCCAGTTGATTCAGTAATTCCAAAAACTGAAGACGGTCAACAAAAGCCTGAAGGATATGTGACTGTTAACTTCTTAATCAAAGGCGAAGGCGGACAAATAGTAGATGGAGAAACTATCACATATTTTGTAAATCCAAATGAAGAAGTAACAATTCCTCAACCAAATACAAAATCTGAAATAGGATATGAATTTGAAGCTTGGGATATTGATACAACGACAAAGGCTAAGTATGAAACTGATACAGAAATTACAGGAAACTTCAGAAAGTTAGAGGATATTATTCCTTCAACTGATGAAAATGGTAATCCAAACGCACAACCAGAAGGATATGTAACAGTAACATTTGACAAGGGAGCTAATGGTAAGTTAACTGGACAAACTGTATATTATGTAAATCCAAATGCTGGCAAAAAACTATCTGATATTACAAAACCAACAGTAACGCCAGAAACTGGATACCAATTTAAAGCTTGGGATACAAAAGATGACTTTGCAATAAAAGCAGATAAAACAGTTACTGCACAATATGACAAGTTAGCTGATGTAATTCCAAAGACAAAAGATGACGATTCAGAAAAACCAGCTGGATATATTAAGGTGACATTCGACACAACAGAAAAAGGAAAGATAAAAGATTCAACTACAACAACAAAAGTTGTATTTGTAAATCCAAATGTTGCAGTCGTGTTGAAAGGATTTGCTCCAGAAGTTGTGGCAAATAAAGGATATGAGTTTGAAAGATGGGATACTTCGATAGAAAAAGCTATCCAATACAAAGATAAAGATACTATCAAAGCTATCTACAAGGATGATAAAAATCCGGACAAGCCAAATCCAGACAAACCAAATCCAGACAAGCCAAATCCAGACAAACCAAATCCAGACAAGCCAAATCCAGACAAACCAAATCCAGACAAACCAAATCCAGACAAGCCAAATCCGGACAAACCAAATCCTGACAAGCCAAATCCGGACAAGCCAAATCCGGACAAACCAAATCCGGACAAACCAAATCCTGACAAGCCAAATCCGGACAAGCCAAATCCGGACAAACCAAATCCGGACAAACCAAATCCGGACAAACCAAATCCGGACAAGCCAAATCCAGACAAGCCAACACCAGGAAAACCTGAAAAACACGGCAACAGATACGTTGAACGTATTGCTGGTAGGGATAGAAACCACACAGCAATCAACACTTCTAAGAGATTTTTCAAGAAATCAAAATATGTAATCATTGCCGATTCGGGAAATTATCCTGACGCATTGACTGCAACTGTTTTGGCTCACGTATTGGATGCACCAATATTGTTGAACAACACAAGATATCTAGAAGATGATGTTGCAAGAGAAATTGTAAGATTAGGAGCGACTGAAGTTATTATCGTTGGTGGTCACAAATCCATTTCTGAAAATGTTAAATCACAATTAGCAAAATACGATCAAAACAAAGTTCAAAGAATTTGGGGTCGTGACAGATATGTAACTTCATCAGAATTAGCATACGAAATCGAAAGATTAACTGGCAAAGTGAACAAAGCTATCATTGCATCTGGAGAAGATTTCCCTGACGCATTGGCAACAGCACCTCTTGGTTCAAAAGAAATCGCACCAATTCTATTGGTTACAAGAAATCAAATGGACAAGAAGGTAAGCAAAGCTCTTAAAGATTTGAATATTAAGAGAGTTTACGTTGCAGGTGGACAAAATTCAGTATCCAAGAAATTGGAAGCTCAATTGCCAACAGTAATCAGAAGATTTAATGGACAAGACAGATATGAAACTGCAGTACAAGTTGCAAGTTACACATATCCTGATTCTAAGGAAGTATTTGTAGCATCGGGAGAAGTATTCCCTGACGCATTGGTAATCGGACCTGTATGTGCAAGAAGAAAAGCACCAATACTTTTATCAAAATCAACACCAGTAAAAGTAACTGATGATTATATCGAAAGTTCTAAGATAGAATATCTATATATTGTCGGTGGTACGAATACAATTTACGCTGAAACAGCACACAAATACGCCATAGAAGATTAAAAAAATATTTTTTGCCGGGCACTTAGTGTCCGGTTTTTTGTTGCTGAAATACTTTAATTTCATATTATAAACACATCTTGTGTTATAATACTTGTAAAATATCAAACAAAGGTGATTAAATGATTGACGGATTTTACGATAGATATATGTACACTCCGATGCCTGAAATGCACAACGAGATGATTCCCGTAACGGTGGGTTGTTCTTACGGCAAATGCATCTATTGTGATTTGAATGTTGGAAAAAGGTTCAAGGTTTTTGACATAGAAGATGTGAAGAAATATATACGAGATAGGAAAATTTTTTACGAGAACAAGAGGTTTACTCCGAAAAAGTTCACGCTTTTGGAGGGCAACGCCTTGTGTTTGAAGAATGATTATTTGACAGAAATTCTAAAAGAAATCAAAAAGAACTTTCCACAGATGAAATACGTGTCGTGTTTTTCCAGAAGTGATGATATTCTCAGGAAAACTGACGATGAATTGTTGGAACTTAAAAATCTTGGACTGGATCGTATTTGTGTGGGAATTGAGTCGGGGAGTGATTGGGTGCTTTCTTATCACAAAAAAGGCGTAACTTCGAATGAACAATTGACGGCACTTCATAGGCTCGATGATTTGGAAATAAAATACTCTGTCTACATTATGCTTGGGCTTGGCGGAAAGGATCATTCACGTGAACATATAATGAAGACTGCCGAGTTTCTCAACAAAGTGAATCCGTTTGAAATTGTGGTTGTGAATTTGGTTTTGTTCAAGAATGCAAAGCTTGTGGAAAACGTGAGAAATCACGAATTCAAAAGAGTGTCCATCAGACAGCAAATCATTGAGGAGATAATGCTTGTGGAAAATTTGAACATAAGATGCGTCTACAATGGAACTCACAAGACTAAGGCTGTGGCTGTGACATCTGTAATTCCTGACAAAAAAGACGACATTATCGCTGTTTTAAAACAAAGACTAGAAGATGATGACAAAGAAATGAACAAAAAAGAACGTAAAAAGTGGAATAGATGGGATGAGGGTTAATGGATACTGAAAAAATCAAAGAACAAACTGGAATAAATAAGGTGATTTTTAAAAGAGAAGTTATATCGACAAACGACGAGATTTTAAATCATAAGCAAGATGACACGTTAATGGTCGCATTTTCACAATCAAAAGGAAAGGGACGCTACGGAAGGAGCTTCTTCTCGCCTGAAAATGGATTGTATTTTTCGTATTTATTGAATGAAGAAATGACATTCCAACAATCGCAATTCATCACACCAATTATGGGAATTGCTGTAAGCTATGCAATTGACGAAATTTTCTGCGTGAATACGTCAATTAAATGGGTCAATGATATTCTACTTGACGGTAAGAAAATCTGCGGCATACTCACAGAATGTAAAGTTGAGAAAAATGTCTGCCTTGATATCGTCGTTGGCGTTGGAATAAACGTGTACTCATCTGATTTTCCAGATGATATCAAAGATACGGCTGGATTTATCGAAGAAAAAAAAGACTCAGATAAAAGAGAAGAATTGGTCATAAAAATAATGCAGAATTTCCTAGAATTTCGGAGCGAGGAAAGGGATAGTTTGGTTGAAAAATATCGAAATAAAGGCACATTCATTGGTAATGAAATCAAAGTACACAAAAACGGAGATTATATTCCAGCTACTGCAATGAATATCAATGACGATTTTAGCTTGAAAGTAAAATACGACAACGGAACAATTGAAGATTTAAATATAGGAGAGATTTTTTTATAAAATCTCTTTTATTGATGACTTTAGTCAGTTGAGTTCGCTTGCGAACGAAACAATAAACTACCCGCTATGCGGGTAGGCGTTCTTAGGTTATACCAAAAAAATCAC
>QWCH01004068.1_pt1 | contig 13976 bp, 14 predicted proteins | sample 1972671 | NCBI WGS metagenome assembly QWCH01 (sample SAMN09866713, study PRJNA288562) | Human gut metagenome isolate term3_stool, whole genome shotgun sequencing... | isolation source: gut | host: Homo sapiens | place: USA: California | reverse complement strand
TATTCGATTCTCCGGGAGTTAAGGTTTATCACTTTGCTGTTGTTTCCGGTTTTCAGCAATCAAATTGTATGCTTTTCGATATGGGCTCGGCACCTCATTCTCTCTGTTGTCATCCGAATGGGCTAAAATAGTGAAAAGAGTCAATCCAAAATCGATCAAGATTTCGGACGAAATAGAAAAACAGTCGAAACAGGGGGTTAATGTATATTTTTCAATTTGCAGAAGGTCCAAAACTAAGAATATCTGAGTCAAAAGAGCAGGCTTTGTAGGAGGATGTATCAAAAGAACATATCTATATCCATCGAAAAGCACTTTATATAAAAAAACACCCCACAAGTTAAAACCTGAGGGGTGTTATATGTAGCGCTTTGTAGCGCAAATATCGGAATCTGATTCTTAGAACAGCTTATTCGGATATTCTCCGGCATCGACCAATGCCTGGATCTTGTCAACCACTTCCTGGCGGTCTTCCGGATAGGTGACGCCAAACCATTTGCTGGCGGTATCCAATACTTCGACTGTGGCAGTTTTGTCGCTGATCAACTTATCGACCATCAACGGGATGAAGAACTCGCTCTTCAGGTTCTCCATGTTCTTCGGATCGCTCAGGAATGTCTTGAAAAATTCCTTGCTGTAGGCGAAGTAATCGGGAGTGAAGCCCCAGAAGTTCATGCTGACCGGTGTCGTGTCGGGAGTTGCCGTCCATTCGCCGTTGTCGTCGATGTATTTCACTTCGCCGTCGATACGCTGGATCTTCGTGCGTTCTACAACCGAAGTCAGCAGGTTGTTTGCGTCTGTGCTGCAGATACCGCGTGAAACCGTACCGCTTTCGCTCAACGTGTTCCCTACGCGGAAGCCTACCATCGAATATACATTCTTAGAGCCTTCGGGCAGTGCGGCGAGGAACTTGCCCATTGTCTGGAAAGAGTCGCGGCCGTAGAAGTCGTCGCAGTTGATAACGGCAAACGGTTCCTTGATCACGTCGGCACCCATCATGACAGCATGGTTCGTACCCCAGGGTTTCGTCCGTTCTGCCGGGCAGGTAAAGCCTTCGGGCAGGTTGTCCAATGCCTGGAATACCAGTTCGCATGGGATATGGCCTTCATACTTGGATATGATCTTATCGCGAAAGTCTTGCTCGAAATCTTTGCGGATAACGAATACGAGTTTACCGAAACCGGCGTGAATGGCGTCATAAATGGAGTAATCCATGATTGTTTCACCGTTAGGACCCAGTCCGTCCAATTGTTTCAAGCCTCCATAGCGGCTTCCCATTCCGGCAGCCAATAAGAATAATGTAGGTTTCATAATCTTTAAGTTTATATATAGTGTTTTTGTTTTCTCCGGACAAAAGTAGGAATTAATTGACAATTGACAATTGACAATTGAGAATTAATTTACTTCCAGCACGACAATTGATTTGGCAGGCAGGTTGATCTTCAGTTGCCCCTTTTCAATCTTGGCACCGTTGAAGGTCGCCGGTTTTACAGCATCCGGTTTTTCAAAGGTGTTGTGGTCGTTGATGGAGGCGGAGGTCAGGATGCGTCCGTTGACACGGCTGATCTTCTGTCCCTGCAGGTCGAGCGTGATGTTTTGCGCATTGTCGACATCCACGTTTGCCAACGAGATATGGATCGCCCCGTTCTTGTCTTTGGAGGCTGAAGCGCTTACCATCGGCACTTCGCGGTCTCCGCGCACTTTCGCCTTGTCGCAGATCAGGTCCATCGGCAGGAAGGTCGCGTCCTGGTGCACGTTATACATCTGGAAGACGTAGTAGGTCGGCGTGAGCAACATCTTCGGTCCGTTCGTCAGAATCATGGATTGAAGTACGTTGACGATCTGGGCGATGTTGGTCATCTTGACGCGGTCCGTATATTTATGGAACACGTTCAGAGTGAGGGCTGCCACGAAAGCATCGCGCATGGTGTTCTGCTGGAACAGGTGGCCGTTGATCGTCCCCGGCTCTTCGTCCCACCAGGTGCCCCATTCGTCAACCATGAGGGCGATTTTTTTCTGCGGGTCGTACTTGTCCATGATCTGGATATGCTTCTTGACGACATCTTCGATTTCGAGGCATTTGCCCATTGTCCAATAATAGTCGTCCTTGTTGAACTCGGTTGCGGAGCCTTTGCTGCCGTTCCATCCTGTCACCGTGTAATAGTGGAGGGAGATTCCGTCCATGCGTCCGCCCACGTTCTTCATCAACGTCTCGGTCCAGTTATAATCGTAGTCGCTGGCACCGCTGGCGATCTTGAAAAGCCGGTTGCCGTCGTAGTTGCGGCAATAAGTGGAGTAGCGGCGGTAGAGGTCGGAGTAGTATTCGGGGCGCATGCTTCCGCCGCATCCCCAGCTCTCGTTGCCGACTCCGATGAACTTCACTTTCCAAGCTTTGTCGCGGCCGTTCTGGCGGCGCAGGCGTGCCATCGGGCTGTCGCCTTCCGAAGTCATATATTCCACCCACTTGGCCATCTCTTCAACCGTTCCGCTACCGACGTTCGCACTGATATAGGGCTCGCAGTCTAACAGTTCGCAGAGGTTCAGGAACTCGTGCGTGCCGAAGCTGTTGTCTTCGATCGTCCCGCCCCAGTTGTTGTTGACCATCTTCGGGCGGTTCTCTTTCGGTCCGATGCCGTCCATCCAATGGTATTCGTCGGCAAAGCAGCCGCCCGGCCAGCGCAGGTTAGGGATGTGGAGGTCTTTCAAGGCTTGCAATACGTCGTTGCGATAGCCTTGCGTGTTGGGTATGTCAGATTCGGGGCCTACCCACAATCCGCCATAGATACAGGTTCCGAGGTGTTCGGCAAACTGCCCGTAGATGTGTTTGCTGATCTGCTGTGTCCCTTGTTGCGGGTAGATGCGGATGCTCGCGTCTTTCTGCGCAAGCAGAGGCAGCGCGGCGGCTGCCATCAGGCTTACTAATAGTGCTTTCATGTAAATATATGAATTTATAAGTTGATGATTTATCGCATAAAATATCCAATCGAATTGTCAATTCTCAATTGTCAATTGTCAGGACGAATGTCGTCAACGACTTGGCCGGACTTACATACGTCTGCTTTTTCCCTTTGAAAGAGACTGCCAGGAACGGCTGGCAGTCTTCCGTCTCGCTTGTCCGCCAGTTGCTTACAGCCATGATCTTGCCAGAGAACTTGTTCAGGTCGATATTGAAAGAACGTTCCCGCTCTGTCGTGTTCAAAACAGCTACAACCAACTCTTTGCCCGAAGGGGAGAGGGCAGCTAACGTATGCTCGTTCCCTGATTCGATAAAGGTATAACCCTGTTTGATGAAACGGGAGATCTGCATACGGACATACAGGTTCTTGACCGGTTTATATTCCTGTGTCTTGAAGTTACCGCGCATGACACACCATTCGCCGTTGTTCTCTTCCATCAACTGCCAGTCCAGCCAGGCTTGCGGGCGCATGATCCGCAGGTCGTCGAACATCTTTTGAGCAAGCAGCAGGTTACTTTCAAAATCCCTGCCTCCGCTGGGGCCGGTTTCCGATTGCCAGAAGGGTTTGCCAGCCTGGCGGACAAGTTCGCGTACGGCTTCCCGTTCCGCGTTTGTGCCGGAATAGGTATGCGTGTTGAGTTGTCCCAACTTGTCCCAGATGTCACCGGCTGCCTGATAGGCTTTCTGTACGGTCAGGAACTGGTCGAGATTGGTCTCGTCGGATGCCGACAGGACAGTGGTGAGGCCGGATGCTTTCAGCTTCGGGTATAGCATCCGGATGATCTGTATCTGGGTTGCGGGTTCGAAGTGGCAGCCTTCCTGGCTCCCTTCCGCATACCAGTAGTTGGAGTATGACTCATTGAAAGGCTCCAAGGTCTTGAAATCGATCTGGTAAGCCGCCTTGTAGTGCTTGCAGACATCCAGCAGGTAGTCGCAGAACATCTCGTAGTACTCCGGCTTCAGGTTATCCTTCAACGGGTCTACATTCCCCGCCGCACAACCGCTGTAGGTCATCCAGTAGGGGGCGGAGTTTGAGAATGCTTCGAAGATGGCATCCGGACGTTTTTCTTTGATCTTGAGGAGAATCGTTCGTTGCCCTTTGTCTGCATTCCAGTTATAGGGAGCTGTGGGAGAGTCCTTGAACCCCTCCATTTCAGCCCGTTTCCCTTTCCCTTTGACCATGTGGCCGTCTGCGTGTGCAGGATCATCGCCGCCTCCGATGTTATAGCGGAAGATATTCATGTTCAGTTTGTCGGGAGAGGTGATCAGGTCGACGATTTCGTCCACCTTCTTCTCATCCCAGTTGCCCACCTGGGCAGCCCACCAGCAAAGGGAGCTGCCCCAGCCTTCGAGCTGCTGGTGGCGTTGGGACGGATCGATCACGGCCACTTCGCTATCCGTGCTTTCCGGTTGGGCTGCATGGGAAAGGCTCCAACCGGCGGATAGGAAAGCTGCGCAGATGATAGCTGTTTTCAATTTCATAATGTATGTTGTTTACGGCATTAATGATTGGTCAGAATTTGAACGGGCTCATCTTGGCATACGCTTTGTATTCCTTGATCATGCCCGGATATCCTTCTTCTGCACGGGGCAAATACCGGAAACCGGTGATAACGACATCTTCGCGGAGGTCGAGTACGAACTGGTGCGGGTATTTATCTCTGTAAGCCGTGCTCCAATAGGTCGATTCCTGCAAGTCGAAGATTTTATCGGCGGTGAAATTGCCTCCTCGTGTCTCTTCGCTGTCGGCATAGGCGATCTGCCAATGCTGGCGGGAAAGCGGTTTGCCGTTTTCGCCCAACAGGTAGAACTCGGCGATGGCAGCATTGTCTTTGCCATTCTGTGCATTCAAACCTTCGAGGCAGAAGAAACGGGCTTTGACCGGAGCGTCGAATTTAACTTCCTGCCATCCGTTTCCGGCTTGCAGGGCGCCTGCAGCTACCGGCTTCTCGTTTTTGAGGTCGAGGTTCTCGCCCTCTTTGCGGTGCGTCATCGGTGTTTCTGCACGGAGCATATCCAGGATCGGTTTGTTAAGACCGGTGATTGTCGCTTTTTCCGGGCCTAAAAGGTCGAGCACGATGATCTCGTTTTCGCCTTTCTTCAGCCAGCAGCCCGGCATGAAGAGCGTCTGCTGCGGTCCGATTTCCCAGAAACGGCCCATGGCTTTTCCGTTCACCCAGACCATGCCTTTTCCCCATGTCTGCATATCGAGGAAGACGTCGCCTACCTTATCCAGATTGAATGTGGCACGATAGTAAGCCGGTCCGTCCACTTTCTTCCCCGGAGCATATTTCTTGTCTTGTACAAACGAATAATCAACAGGGAGGTTATACACCTGCCAGTTCTTCAACTCCTGTGTCGAGCCTTCGTTGAGCAGTTCCACTTTTTCGGTAATACCTTTACGGTCGTGGATTGCGATGTCGAAGTTGACGCGTCCCATCGCTTCCACCAGGATGTCCAGCTGGGTTCCGGCAGCTAATGCGGGCAGTTTGAGGGAGTTTTCGCCGCGGCGGCGGTCCAGGCGTCCTAACAGTTTGCCGTTGGCATAGACCTGTGCCCAGTCGTGCACTTCTGTGATCAGCAGAGTCGTGCCCGATGTCACGGCAGGCAGGGTGGTCCGGTACAGGATCGTGCCCCAACCCTGGTCGAACTGTTCCATCGGTTTGATCTCTTCGGATGTTTTCGGTTCGGGCAGGTTGTCGAATAAGGGGGCTGTTTCGCTCATCTCGAATTCGGGTATTTCGATGAGGGGTTGTGCTGCCGGCACTTCGGACTGCGTTTCTCCTTCATCCATATAATTGGCAAGCAGTTCGCGCAGTTTGAAATATTTCGGAGTCGTCCATCCGGCTTCACTGATCGGTGCGTCGTAATCGTAAGAGCTGCACATGGCCGAGTAGGCCGGGCTGTTGGCGCCACCCCAATGACCGAAAGTCGTACCTCCGTGTGTCATGTAAAGGGAGAATGATATGTTGCGGTCGAGCATATCCTTGATTCCGGCAACCATCGTTTCGGCGTCACGCGTCTCATGCTTGCGTCCCCAATGGTCGAACCAGCCGCTCCAGAACTCGCTGCACATCAACGGGGTGTTCGGGCGAACCTCTTTCAGCTTTTTGAACTGTTCGTCTATATTGGCTCCCGTACCGAAATTAATCGTCCAGACCAGGTCGTCGAGCGCATTGTTCTGGAAGTTGGAACTCCAGTCGCACTGGAAGAGGGGTACATCCGTAAATCCGGCGCCTTTTACAATGTCGCGGATATTGGCGATATATTCCTTATCCGTTGCATACGAGCCATATTCGTTCTCCACCTGTACCATTATAATATTACCGCCCTTTGTGATTTGCAGGTCGGCAAGCTGTTTGCCGATTTCGTTCATAAAGAGCTTCGTACGTTCCAGGAAGTACGGGTCGTTGGTACGCAGTTTGATATCTTCTTTCTTCAGCAGCCACCAGGGTAGTCCTCCCATTTCCCATTCCGAGCAAACGTAAGGGCCGGGGCGCAGCATGATATACATATTATGCTTTTGCGCCAGACGGCAGAAGGCGGCAATGTCGTTTTGTCCGCTGAAATCGAACTCGCCGGGCTTTTGTTCATGTATATTCCAGAATGCATAGATACAGATCGTATTCATGCCGAGTGCTTTGCAGAGCTGGATACGGTGCTCCCAGTATTCGGCAGGAATACGGGTGTAATGGATTTCCGCAGCCTTGATTACAAAAGGTTTTCCGTCTAATAGGAATGTTTTGTTACCGATGGCGAAAGAATGTTCTCCCGCCGGCTTCCGGTTACAACTCGAAAAAGCGATTAGCAACAGGACCATCAAGCAGATGGCAGTGTTTTGTAGATACTTCATGATATAAATTAAGTTTATAAATATTTTCCGGGGATAAAAGTACATAAAATACACTTATCTGCAAGTGGATTTATGGTTCATAATAGGAAAAAATAGTTCTATTTAGCTCAATTTGTGTACCTTTGCAGCATAGATAAATGTATAAACGTTGAACAAAATGAAAAAGTTAATGGCGATACCTCTTGTTGCAGCCGGAATGGTTGCAATGGTAGGATGCAGCAAAACTCCTGTGAAGGAGGCTGCTAAAAATGACGCAATCAATCTGGCAAACCTGGATACGGCCGTAGCTCCGGGTACCGATTTTTACCAGTATGCCTGTGGCGGCTGGATGAAGAACAATCCGCTGAAACCGGAATATGCACGCTTTGGTACTTTCGACCAGTTGCGTGATAACAATCAGGAACAGATCCGTACCCTTATCGAGGGATTGAGTGCCGAGCCGCAGCCGGAAGGTAGCGTAGGGCAGAAGATCGGTATGCTGTTTGCGATGGGGATGGACAGTGTGAAGTTGAACGAAGACGGTTATGCGCCGATCAAGGAACAACTTGCCGAAATCAACCGGTTGGGCACAAAAGACGAGATGACAAAAATGGTTGCCACTCTCCATAAAGAAGGAATGGCTCCTTTCTTTGCCCTGTTTGTGGATGCCGATGAAAAGAACAGTTCCATGAATATCGTACAGCTGTACCAGGCCGGCTTGGGTATGGGCGACCGCGATTACTACCTGTTGGAAGACGAAGGCAGCCAGAAGATGCGCGAGGCTTACAAAGAATATATCACCCGCCTGTTTACTTTGACCGGCAGTTCTCCCGAACAGGCCGATGCCGCAGTCAATGCCATCATGAAGATCGAAAAAGGCATTGCCGAAATCTCCTTCAGCCGCGAAGACCTGCGTGATTCCCAGAAGAACTACAACAAAATATCCGTAGAAGACTTCAAAGCAAAGAATGACCCGTTGAACTGGGATGTCTATTTTGAAAGTATGGGCCTGATGGAAATCAAATATCTGGATGCAAAACAGTTGCCTTTCTACGAAGGCCTGGCAGCCCTGATGAAGAATACGACGCTGGACGAGCAGAAGTATTATCTGACATTCAACCTGCTTAGCTCTGCCGCTCCCTACCTGAGCGATGCTTTTGTGGCAACCGATTTCGATTTCTACGGAAAGACGATGTCCGGACGCCAGGAACAGCAGCCGCGCTGGAAACGTTCCCTGTCTACTGTCAACGGCGCTTTGTCGGAAGCTGTCGGCCAGATGTATGTCGCTAAATATTTCCCGGCCTCTTCAAAGGAAAAAATGTTGAAAATGGTGGGCGATCTGCAGAAAGCCTTAGGTGACCGGATCGCCGGACTGGAATGGATGAGCGATGCGACGAAGGCAAAGGCGCAGGAGAAATTGGCTGCCTTTATCGTCAAGATCGGTTATCCGGACAAATGGCGTGACTACAGCAATTTAGAAATCAAAAACGATTCTTACTGGGCGAATGTACGTCGCTCCAATATCTTCGAATACAATTATATGTTGGCAGATGTAGACAAGCCTGTCGATAGAGCCCGTTGGGGGATGAGCCCGCAGACCGTAAATGCTTATTATAACCCGACGACAAACGAAATCTGTTTCCCGGCAGCCATCCTGCAACCTCCTTTCTTCAATCCGGAAGCTGACGATGCCGTGAACTACGGTGCGATCGGTGTCGTAATCGGTCACGAGATGACGCACGGGTTTGACGACCAGGGACGTAACTACGATAAAGACGGCAACCTGAGCGATTGGTGGACAGCCGAGGATGCGGCTCTCTTTACACAACGTGCCGACCGTCTGGCCCAGCAATATAGCGATATTATTGTGGTGGACAGCGTTCATGCCAACGGCCGTTACACATTGGGCGAGAACATTGCCGACCAGGGTGGCTTGATGGTTTCCCACCTGGCTTACCTCAATTCTCTGAAAGGAAAAGAAACGCCGGCGCCGATCGACGGTTTCACCAACGAACAGCGTTTCTATCTGGGATACGCCAACCTTTGGGCACAAAACATACGTCCCGAAGAAATCCTGCGCCTGACCAAGATCGATCCGCATTCATTAGGCAAATGGCGCGTCAATGCCGCCCTCCGCAACATCGATGCATTCTACACTGCGTTCGATATCAAGGAAGGCGATCCGATGTATATGTTGCCGGCTGACCGGGTGGTTATTTGGTAAATGAGGAGAATTATAATGATTGAAAAGAAAATAAGAGCGTGTATTTGGCACGCTCTTATTTTTTACTCGTTTTTAAGTAAAGCAATAAAGGTATCAATATCAATAAGCTCAACCTTTGGGAAATCGATCGTTTTAAGGACCTCAAAGTGATGATCTTCACTCACTATGTAAGAAGCATTAGCAACAATGGCACAATCAACGAACTTGTTATCATCTATGTCAGATTTGATTAAGTTAAAATGGAAGTGTGCATCCAGTTTGAGCGTGTTCGTACGAGTTATTATTGCCTTAATAATGTTTTGGGCGATCTCGTTTCCCATTTTCATAGAAATAATCTCTTCATATTCTTCCAATATATCATTGGTATAGCATAAAATGTATTTTCCTGTAAAGAAATCACTCCATATAGAGTAATAACAACCTTTTCGGGATAAAGACATCAAGAGGCAGTTTGTATCTAATACAATTCTTTTCATTGTTTTGATTTATAGGGAGTACGCATATGTTCCTTTTTCCAGCCTTCTATGGTGGAGTCATTGATTTGCCCACTATCCCATAGCTTATCAATCGCTTTTTCTGCTTTTTGGGCAAAATAGTTAGACAACATATCTCTAATCTCATTGAGCGTATCTTCACTTTCTACGTATGACATCAGATCTAATATTTGCAATTGGGCGGCATTAAAAACAGTTCTTTCCATATTCTTCACTTTAATATATCCGTTACAAATATAGTTGATAAAAAGGAGATATCCTTATCTCCATAGCATAAATAGAATATGATTATTTCATATCTTTGCACCTCTCTTTAACATTTTAACAATTCAAGATAAGATGAAAAAGCTCTTTATGCTGGCAGCTTTGTTGGCGGTTGTTTTCTGTGGGAAGGCGCAGAACGTACAGTTACATTATGATTTCGGCGGTGCGCTTTATGATAAGGACCTGCACGGGCGCCCGGTTCTGACCTCAACGGTCGAGATGTTCAAGGCGGATAAGTGGGGTAGTACCTATTTCTTTATCGATATGGATTATACCAGCAAAGGTGTTGCCGCCGGATATTGGGAGATTTCCCGCGAGCTGCGTTTCTGGCAACAGCCATTCTCCATACATGTCGAGTATAATGGTGGAGCTTCCAACAGTTTTTCTTACAACAATGCCTATCTGGGTGGTCCTACCTATACATGGAACAATAAATCGTTCACAAAAGGCTTCACCCTTACCGCCATGTATAAATATATCCAGAAACACAGGCAACCCAATAATTTCCAGTTGACAGGGACTTGGTATATCCATTTTGCCAAGAACGGCTTGTGTACCTTTATCGGCTTTGCAGACTTTTGGCGCGAACAGACATTTTATGAAGACGGCAGTCACCGGAACTTCATCTTTCTCTCGGAACCCCAGTTTTGGGTGAACCTGAACAAGCTGAAACGTGTTGACGATAAGTTTAAACTAAGCGTCGGAAGCGAGGTCGAGCTGAGTCAGAACTTCGGTGCCCGTAAAGGATTCTATGCAATTCCGACATTGGCTGTTAAATGGACGTTCGATTGATTTGCTCTTCCAGTTTATATCACATCCCGGAACAGCCAGAACACATAGATGATATAAACGATAACCAAAACCAATCCTTCTGTCCTTGTAATTTTCTGCCCGCTTTTTACCAGAGGCAATAAGAGCAAGGAAATCGCCAACATGACAAGAAGGTCGATGTAGTTCACATTCTTTGCCACGATAGGCTGTACCAGTGAGCAAGAGCCGGCAATCGCCAGAATGTTGAACAGGTTTGATCCGACAATATTGCCGATTGCAATGTCTGTTTTACCTTTGGAGGCGGCTACAATGGTTGTTGCCAGTTCCGGCATGCTTGTCCCGGCGGCAATAATTGTAAGCCCGATAACAGCCTCGCTCATACCGACTTCTCTGGCGATGGAGACGGCGTTTTCGACTAACAGGTGGGAGGCAAAGATCAGAACAACTAAGCCGCCTACAATTTCGAGTGTGTCGAACGCCCAGTGCCTGGGTTGCTCTTCCAACTCCAGGTTGGGCTCTTCACCATGTTTGCGGGAGTAGTAGAGGCTGAATATGGTGTAGAGAATAATGCCGGCCAGGAAAAAACCTCCTTCCATCCTGCCCAATTCCCCATTCCAGAAAAAGATTGTCAGCAGTATCGTTGCAATCAGCATAACCGGTATATCGATGCGGAGCAATTGTTTTTTGGCTTGAAGCGGATAGATGGTTGCTGAAATACCTAATATGATTCCGATATTGAAGATGTTGGAACCGAGAATGTTTCCAATCGCTATTTCTCCCTCGCCTTTAAGTGCCGCATTCAGGCTTACTACCAGTTCCGGTGCACTTGTTCCGAATGCGACAATTGTCAGGCCGATCACCAATGGTGAAATTTTGGCTTTGAGAGCTAAAGCGGAACTCCCCTGAACCAGCCAGCCGGCTCCGATATAAAGAGCAACCAGCGAGAGAATCAATAACGTCAGACTTGTTATCATGGCCCCTTCTTCCTTATTTGTTTGTTAATCAATAAAAATGTCTTGCTTCCTGCTGCCCGGCAAAGAATCTTTGCCGTGACCAAGTTAACAGCAAGTTGTTTTTATAGGCAGAAAAACGTACCTCGGAAAACCTCGGGATCACCCCGAAGTAAGCAGCAGGAAGCATTATAGACATTCAGTTAGGGTTGTTAGGAATTCGTATATAATTAATATTCGTATTCTCCATGAGAACTACTGGCTTCCTGACGCATACCAATGATACGCAAAACAATCATCGCTATACTCAGCAGGGCAAGACCACCCATCGTTATCTCTTTAATTAACATATTTGAGAAGTCAGTTGTTCCGACCAATACCAAAATAATGAATGACAACATCATGATTGCATCCACTAAGTCTTTATTTATTTTCATTTCTATGTCTTTTTGAGGTTGTATAATCCGGTTTTTATTTCTCATCGACAGCCGTTTCTTCCGTGGTGGAAGGCGTACTGAGCCCCTTCATGATACCATACAGGCCTGTGCCAAGAGCTCCCATTACGACTACAAGTTTTAAATAGTCGTTCGGGATGATGGAACTGCAAGCGAGTACACAACCGATAATAGTAATGATAATATAAATATAGATGCTGGATTTATTCTTTTTTGTAGACATAATAATTTGATTTTTAAGTGAATAATAATTTGTTCGCATTCCGGAGAATGCAATAGATAAGCGGTATGGAACAAGTATTCCATACAAAAGACGAATTATTCACTTGGAATCAAATAATGATTTTCCGCAGGCCATACACATGATAGCCCATACGGCAAAGGAGAGTCGAAAAGTTAATGGTTTGACATATTGTTACCTCTTCAGATACTTTCCGCAAAAGATTGATTTCTTTCAGACGGAAGTACTGGATTGTTTTTTCTTCAATCTTCAGTAATCGTATGTTTATCGTGTTGCTGACAGTCTGGACTGTTCTGCGTGGCGTCAGGCAGTTGCTGCCTTTCAGGTCGCAGGTCAATATTTCCAGATTATGTTGCATATCGGCAGCGCCCTTTTCCATCATAATAGCCTCTTTCTGTGCCGACAAGTCGGACGCAGTGCAACTTTTCTGTTCCTCTTCAGGAACAAAAAGCAACATGCCGAACAGCAAGGTTAATATGAATAGAAAATTCTTCATGCTGCAAAGATATATGAATTCTTATGTAAAAAGCAAATCTATGCCCTTTTTGTTTTTATTTTTGCACACGAATTATACAGAAGAAAGAAATGGAACATAAAAAATCTATAGTCGGAGCTTGGGTGGAAGCGGCCCGTCCCAAGACGTTGCCGGCTTCGGTGAGTCCGGTTTTGCTGGGAAGTGCGTTGGCTTATTATGACGGGTCGTTTGATGTTTTGCCGGCAATCCTTTGTTTGTTGGTGGCGCTTTTTGCCCAGATCGCCAGTAACTTTGCGAATGACTATTTTGATTTTAAAAAGGGTGCCGACAGGGAAGACCGTCTGGGTCCCGAACGGGCAGTTGCCCAGGGATGGATCAGTCCGAAAGCGATGTTGGCGGGTACGTTCGTTATGTTAGGATTGGCTTGCCTGTTTGGTCTGATGCTGATTTTCTTTGCCGACTGGCGGTTGTTGTTGGTGGGAGTGGCGATTGCCGTCTGTGTGCTGGCCTATTCTGCCGGGCCGTTTCCACTGGCCTATAACGGGTTGGGAGATGTTTGCGTGCTCTTGTTCTACGGGATTATCCCGGTTTGTTTCACCTATTACATACAGACGTTGAGTTTCTCATTACTGTCTTTTTTGCTTTCTGTCGCTCTGGGACTTTTGTCAGTCAATATTTTGGTTGTCAATAACTACAGAGATTATGAGCAAGACAAGGCGGCTCGAAAGCGTACTACAATCGTGCTGTTCGGCCGTCGTTTTGGGCGGGTGTTCTATATAATGAATGAATGTATGGCGTTTATCCTTATCCTTCCGCTTTTATTGGATGCTCCCTGGTGGGCTTTGTTTCTATTCGGGATACTGTTCGCCCTCTGCTTCTATACGACCCGCGAGCTGTTTACACTGGAAGGAAAAGCCTTGAACCGTACATTGGGACATACTGCGCGGAATGTATTCTTTTTCGCTCTGATTCTTTCCGTATTATTTGTGTCTATCGGGAGTGGTGTGTATTGATTATGTATCAAGTTTTGGGTCTCCTGCAAATAAAGAAATAGACAATAACCCCCTGTTTCGACTGTTTTTCTATTTCGTCCGAAATCTTGATCGATTTTGGATTGACTCTTTTCACGGTTTAAACTCCCCTTTCTGACAATCGGAAAAGCGAGGTGCGCAGTCCGTTTCGAAAAGCGTGCAATTTGATTGTCGGAAGGCGGAAATGCCGACAAAGTGATAAAGCTTAACTCCCGGAGAATCGAATATTTGAAAATAAAACGGACGGCGTCCCAAATATCCCAAGGAAATTCAGGTGCTTTTTTGC
>QWCH01004063.1_pt1 | contig 13987 bp, 16 predicted proteins | sample 1972671 | NCBI WGS metagenome assembly QWCH01 (sample SAMN09866713, study PRJNA288562) | Human gut metagenome isolate term3_stool, whole genome shotgun sequencing... | isolation source: gut | host: Homo sapiens | place: USA: California | reverse complement strand
CTGAGTTTTTATATGCTTCTCCCAACTGTGCCGCTGTGGTATTACTGTTAGACTGAGCGTACGCCAGCATATCAGCAAAATATGTAGATTTATTTGCCTCCATGCCAAATGCAGACAAATAATCTGTAACCATGTCTGATGCTTCACCTAATCCCATGCTAGATGCCGCGGCAAGGTTCAGGACGCCGCCCAAAGCATCCGTAGACTGCTGTGCATCCCATCCTGCCAAACTCATATATTTCAATGCTTCGGCTGCCTCTGATGCACTGAAAACTGTGGTTGCACCATATTGTCTTGCAGTATCTTCCATCATCGCAAGATCACTGGATGATGCGCCTGAAATAGCAGCTACTTCTGACATTACAGATGTATAATTTTTTCCAAGTTCTATGGAATCTGCCGCAAAATCTTTTACCTGTCCAATAATCGCTGCTGCTGAAACAACTGCAAACAATGTTTTTAAAGCTCCACTGAGATTTATAGCTTTCGATGATGCTTCCTCCATAGAACTCCCTGCATCATCAACCTGCCCTGCAAGCGAATCCATACCATCGGCACCATCTCCCAGATCACCAGTGGCATCAGCAAGATCATCTACACTTTCAGAAGCCCTGGATGCACTGTCAGATAAATCATCTGCATTGTCTGCCGCTTCGGAAAAAGCAGAGCCCATCCCTCTGGTATCTCCTGCTGAAAAACTTTCAAGACCGCTTACAGCATCATCAATGGCATTTCCAAGTGCCTCCGCATCACTTTCAACTGAATTGAAGGCACTTCCTGCCTGACTTGCAAATGAAGTGGCGGCACTGGAACGAAAAGCACTGTCCATAGCTCTACCGGCATTACTAAACTGTGTAGCTGCTGTTCTTGCAGAAGCAGTTATCCTTTGCATTTTCGCGCTTACATCATCCTGCAACGTCATTCTTACAGACACATCACTCATTTTCCATCACCGTCCTTTCATTTCTTTTTTAAAATTCCTCGTGCCAATCTCTCATCGGCATTTAAAGGTGCTTTTATTGCCAGTTCTTCCGAGGCAATATAGGCAAGACGAACATTTCTTTCCATCGTGGCGTATTCCTCCATGCGAAGCCCTTTCTTCTGCCATAGAACATGAGCCCACATCCAGTCAAAGGAATTTTCGTCATCGCCTTCCCCGGACATCATTTTTTTAATTCTTCAACCGTCTCTTTATCATTTTTCTTTGAAGCAAGTCCACACGCTTCCATCAGACAATCATCAGCATACTTGAAATCGTCCTTATCCGGGAAGATAATGTTTGGCATATCCAGACGATCGTGCACTCCGTAATATTCCATCAGTTCAGGATCGTCCAGCTTCGGCTGTACGAATGCTTCCACCATAATTTCAAGACCTGCGGAATCTCCATCATAATCATTGATTACTGCAACCTGACCGTTGTTTCCAATAATCGGGCGATCACCATTTCTTTTGTCTCGATATACTTCTTTGGTCTTGTAGTTGTTTCTGATCTCTTTAATTTCCTTCATGGAAAGTCTTTTGATGATAAAAGGAATAACATTCCCTTTGGCATCCTTGTATCTTTCAATGCCTGGAAACTCCATTGTTCCACGATCTTTCAGTTCCGGTTTCATAAACGCTTTCATGTCGATACCCATTCTTTTTTCCTCCATTTTTTCAAAATTATAGGGAGGGTTGTCCCCTCCCATTTATTCAGTCATTTGTTTGTTTTGTACTTTTACGCTAATCTCTTTGCGCCAAATTTAATGGATTCTTTAACTACATCGCCATCAGTATCCATGTCAATAAGGTTGATATCATCAGTCGGTACGCATCCAACACATGTGACTGTCTCACTCTTATTCGTTGCATAGAAATCAGAGTTTTTGTCTGTCTGAACTCCCTGAATAGTCAACTCAGGCGTTTTTCCGTCCTTTAAGTAGGAATCGATCATATTGCGATATCTTCTGGTTGTTTTCCATTCCTCAATGGTGACCTCAATATCGTAACCAATCCAGCGACGGTTGGTTCCTGGCTCGGAAAGCTGTTTTCCTGACCATACATCCGGCTTAAATACAACCTTGAATTTGCAAGTGTCAGCAATCAGCACTCCATCCAGATATACCTTACCTTCTCTTGCAGATAAGGGGCTTCTGTTTACACGTTCATTTGCCATAGTATTTTATCCTCCTTCCTATCGTGCTACGATGCTAATATAGAATTTTTCAGCACTATCTACTGCCTGTAATCCTATATTCAGATACATACTATCCCCAACAGACCTACCGGTATCAACCAGGAAATCCTCGTCGAGAACTACGTTTGTGAGTGCTCCATCGTCAGAGTAATTCTGAAGCATGGAACGTCCAAGGCCTTCCACTACAGCCCATCCATCTTCGTCATTATCAAACTTTCCAGGACGGAATGTAATCAGGCAGTCATTTTCAAAAGAATCATATACACGAAGTGGACGGTTCTTTTTGATGTCCTGTGGTGTTTCAGAATCAATATGGACTTTGCTATTAATGTCATATTCAAGGATGACATTTCCTTCATCGTCCACACTGAAAAATGTCTGTCCAGCTTCAATGGCTGCGATTGAAGCTTCGTTGTTCATTTCTCCAACTACGGATGTAGCATTTGTCACCTGGGCATATGTAAGAGAAGTTACATAATCTGCCCCTGCAGTAGCTCCTGCCAGCCATGCACACGCTTCTGCAGTTGTCAGTGATCTGTCTCCATACACAAAAGAGTTCACCAGATTAATGATTCCTTCATAATCTGCTGCAAAATTCGGAGCTACTGCCTGGCATTTCCAGCCGATACTCTCACGAATATACTTGATCTTAGTGAGAAGTGCTGTCTGCAAGGAACTCTCTGTGCTTGGGAAGCACATACAGTTGAAACGTACTTTCTCTGACTTATCCAGGAAATCGGAGATACCTGAATTTCCAGAGCCGTCTACAGTATCGGTTCCGCCTTCCAGTGTTGCGGATGCGAACGCTGCCATCTCGCCTGTACCGGAAAAATCAACATACTCGGATACGCCTTTCAGTTCATCCATAGTTTTAATGCCTTCGAATAATTCAACCTCCGAGCCATTAATAACAACAGAAACGTCAAATCCATCTACAGGATTTGCAACTGATACGATCTTCACTGTGTTTCCAAGAGTTCCTTTATATTTTGCGGTTACTGTCAGACTTCCAGAACCTACAGTAATAGTCTTTTTAGCTGCTGCTCCTCCATCTGGGATATATACATATACTGTAGCGGCATTAAGAAGTAAAAGCTGTAACATAATCATAGATGAGTTAGTCTCATCGTAAACGCTACGTCCCAGCTCTGCTACATGACCATCCGGAGAATCGGCTGAAATGATAATCCATTTCCCTCTTGGTCCCCAGTCATAACCAATCAATGGAATGCTTGCTGTTCCTCTGGCGGATCCGGAAGCTGTTGGCTGTCTTCCGTTTTTCAGATTGGCATATACGCCTGGTCTTACCTTCGGCTGTGATAATTTAAATGTTCCACCTGCCATTATTTTTTACCTTCCTTTCCGTAAAGCCATTCATTGATGATGGCTTCAACCTCTTTTTTGGTGTACTCCTCCTCAGTATGTCCATACATCGCACCATCAAAGGTGCTCTGAGATACTCCAAACAGGAGAATGCTTTTCTCCCGGAGTTTTCCTACGGCATACTTTGGCTCTTTTTTTACAACATTAGCTGGCTTTTCTACTGTAGTTTCAGCAGAATCAGCGGCCTCAGTGCTTTTTCTTGTAGCCATTTCATAACCTCCTGTTCTGTATTTCTTGTTTAGCATTTTGCCAAGCAAGATAAAATTTCTGCATCTTCGTTCTCTGCGCTTCTGGTTGGAAATACACGTCAAACGATAAGGATAACTGCACAATTCCTTCATCAACCTTTCTAGTTGTTGGGGGCGTTACCCTTAATGCCTTGCCAGTTGCTTTTCCATCCTCATCCACAATCGGGACCTGGCAATCATTCAGCATGATTTCATCTCTCATACTCGCTGCCACAACCTGTGCATCCCAGTCCAAATGTGCCATGAACCAGATATTCATTGTCATAGTCGTACAATAGGAACTCAGGGTTGCTTTTCTTCCTGCGGAATATGGTATCTGGAAATAAACTGAGGGAACATAGAAGTTCTCCGGTATCTCATCGAAGTACAACTGCGTCCCCTCTTCTGAATTCTCCTGTATAAACCTCACTACAGCCGCAAGGCTCTGTTCTAGGTTGACATTCATATAATTTCACCTTCATACATTCCGGTAGTATAAGCTGGGTAAAATATCAAAATTGCAAATAGCCATCACCCATACAATAAACATCGTGCAGTAGAAGATTGTCCCTGCAACATCCTGATCTTTGCACTTTTTGAAAGCCTTGCATCCATTGTATAAAAGATAAAATAAACATAAAATTGCTATCATTGTACGTCCTCCTCATTTATCCAAAATATCGTCTGAAAAACTGCTCAAATGCTTTGTCTGCCATTTCTGGAAACATTCGTTCAAGAGTTTGCACTGACCTGTCAAAAAAATGTGAACCGGCAACAAACGAGGCTTTTAATACCATTCCTGATTTTGCACCAGGACTGTACCTGAAATGATTTCCTTCCCAGTATCCAGGAACAAAACGCCCAGGCTGCTGTCTGTGTCCATCATTTACGTACTTTGCGTAATCAAGAGTGGATCCGATTTCCAGTGCCAGTCCTCCAAGATCAAGGTTCCAAACATTTCCGGAGCCTCCCTTCGTGAACGAGGAAAGTAATTTTCCTGTGTCTACATTTCCTGCGCCTTCTATGGCTTCCTGCACTATCGTAAGAAATTCTTCTCCAACTTCCTGCAAGGTCTTTCCCATATACGGTTTTAGGTCTGCACTGGCAGCCTCCACTTTCCTTGCAAATGCTTCCAACTGGCTTGCATCAATCATTAAATCGCCCCCTTTATGCCATCCTCCCGGCGTATCGTGACAACAATATGATGATTGCCATGCACTGCCTTTGGGATTCCAGCCCTGAACATATAGCCTCTGCTTTTTACAAAGTCATTTTCCCTGATATCGGTACCGTATGGCAGTGCCAGCTTTGCCTCTCCCTCAATAGATGCAAAAGGCTCATTTTGTTTTATCGCTAAGGATGAATTTACATAAAAATGGCAAGGCACATCTTCCAGGTCAGGAGTGGCCTTGCACGTTTCAGATTGAGCGGCTTTTATACCGTATTTTGTTTTTGTTTCCACCTGCTCAGGGTGGTATATGCTACATCTGTGGTTTAAAAATTCTTCAAACATATAACACCCCCTTACAAAATCCTGAGCCGCATTACTGTTTTTCCGATTCCATCTGTAATGATGTAATCAGCCAGTAATTCTTCCAGATCAAGGCTATCAAGACTGATCGTACCGGCTTCTACAGTGTAAGAATAATCGTCAAAAGATTCGCTTTTGATTTTCTTCTTTGCCGCTTCAATATCATTCTTTGCATATGCTTCTGCAACGAGTATGACTGCCATCTTCACCGGTTCCGGAATCTCATCATATTCAGCAAATTTATTATTTGTGATATGAATTATCTTCATCTCCGCTCTGGCAATATCAAAGGTCAGCTTTTCATCTGATCTTTCGGAAACTTCCTTGTGGCTTGTATAGCTTTTCACATCATTCGGGAGAACCCAAGGTCTTTTTACTGCCATGCTTTGTACCCCTTTTCACTTATTCCGGGATTCTCACAACATTCAGATAGATTTCGGCTTCGCCTGCTGTTGCCGCTGCCCCGGTAGATGTAAACTTAGCTTTGATCTTCGGTTTCTCTCCCTTGATGATTTTGAACAGGTTCTTCTGATATGCGCCAGCAGTTCCTTCCGTCACATCATCAGCACCAAGCAGATCATCCGCAGAATCATTTGTTCCGACAGTAAGTACATTGGTTGTTGCTGCATTAAACGCTGTGTTCACCACTGCAACTGCTTTTGTGATAATGATATTTTCTGGAAGTTCAATCAGGGCAACGCCTTTGCTAACATCTTTTGTGTCAAATGAAACTTTTCCAGCACATAACACCTGCTCGATTCCGCACTTGCCTAAATCATAACCATTCAGTAACATGCTTTTCTCCTCCTTCTATTCTTCCCTGAGTGCTGCCCTTGAAGCTGTTGCTCTCGCAATAGCCTCAACAATCTTCTGGTAGATATCATCCTTTGTCTTGCAACCGGTGATATCAATACCATTCTGACCGGCATACTCGATCAGCTCAGCCTTATTCTTTTTCTGTAATTCCATCAGCTCAGGATCGCCCTGCACCTCGTCTTCGGATTCTTCCTCAAACATATCCGTAGCGGATTCCGTTTTTTCAGTATCACCAGTTAAAGGCTGAACTTTCTCAGCCTCACTGGTTACCATCTCGAAATAACCGGACGTAACAAGAGCTTTTGCCTTTTCTTCCTCCGGAACATAAACATCTGGTTTAGCCTTTGTTGCTCTGACAATTCCTATATATGAAAGGCCTTTACATAATCTCAAATGAAACATTTCTAGCCCTCCTTATCAAGAAAATACGTACTCCGGAAGTCCTGTAATGATTGCAGTTGCTTCCATCTCCTCGATCAGCGCATCAAAATCAAAGTGAATTACATAGAATCTCTTATCCTGCATGATCGCATCTTTGGACGTAGCATCCTTACGGAGTTTCATGCTGTAAGTATTTACTTCGATAAGGTTCTTTGGTTCTGCGAGGATAATCGCATCGTTTGAAAGACCTGGAACCTGCATAGATGGAATCGCAACAGGGCTCTTATAAAGTTCCTGCGGAACAGCTCCACCTTTTTCAGTAATCTTTTCCAGAAGGAATAATTCCCACTGCTGCGCTCTGGTTGGGCTCATCAGCCAGCGAAGGTTACCATTGTTGAAACGGTTCGGGATAGATGCAACAGCCTTGTAAAACATTTCAAGATCCATACCACCGGTACCAGATACATCAACAACATGTCCTCCGTCCAGAATCATCTTCTTGATACCAGTATTCAGCTTCAGGAAATCATAATCCGGATTGTCTTTGCTTACGTTCTCATCGCCATTGATAAGCAGGTCCTCACTATCAACACCAACCTGTTTTGTCATAAGGTTAGTGATAACATTTTCGAGATTTTCACCCTCAATATTCTGGCGAATGGTTTCCTCTGTAATTTCCCATGGAAGACGTACAGCGGTAGTTTCGTACTTAATTGAACCAAATTCAACGCCAGCTCTGTAGCCATCGTCTACATTCTCCATCTTTCCTCTCAGTTTTCTTTTACCGATGCCAATCTTGTCAATCTCGCCGGACTTTTCTGTGCGGATTTCATGGCGGATAGCCTGCATCAGCGGTGTGGCATCAAAAGTCTGCTGTAAAAATTTCTTTGCCTGATATGGCTGGAGTAATCCACTACTTACTACGGAAGTGGTGATCGCCCCTGCCTTATTCACAATCGCTTTATTTGTATTCATTCTGTTTTTCCTCCCTTATTTTCTTAAAGAAAACCATGCAGATAATGTTCTTCGTCTGCACCCTTCTGCAGGTTTGCATCGTTCAGACTACTCGGAACGCCTACGCTTTTCATGACCGGTTCCATTGCTTTTGCAACAGCATCCTGAATCATCTGTTCTACAGATTCTTTGGTTACTGGTTCTTCTTTCGGCTGCATTGCCTTCTGAATTGCCTCGCCTACCATCTTTTCGATATCTGCGGCTGTGAATGCTTCTGAGGCTCCGCTATTGCCCGGTGCGGCTGTCTGATTGGTTTCGCCCTTAGTCACATTACCTTCTGCATTCGGGGCTGAAATAGCCGGTGTTACGGTAAGATTGGACATTGCTTTTGCAATCGCCTCTGTTACGGTCTTTTCAATTTCTGCTTTGTTCACTTCTTCGTCCTCCTCTTCTTTGAACTTTTCAAGAAAGGCACCCATGCTTTCGTGGATTCCTTTTAAGGTTTCCATATTCTGTGTGCTTATTTTCTTGCCAGCTTTCTCAATGGATTTGAATACTCCATCTTTATCTGCCAACAAATCTACTACGATTGAGTTGAAATCCTCTAATGCTTCCCTGATTGTGGTTTCATCGTGTATCGGCTCGTAACATCTTGTTTGTGGATTATACGTTTCCAGCAAGTAATCTGAAAGGGAATAAAACGCTGTCCAGAAATTATCCCGGACGATACGTCTATTGTAGGAATCTTTTACAGCGCCTTTTTCAATTGCATCGTCTAAATGCAATGCCTTTGACACGGCATCGACAACCGCCTTCATAATTCCTTTTTTCTGCGTTTTCTCAATGGAATTATCAGGATCCGAAAGGTCTACGTCCTCAGTGCTGTAATTTCCTGTGCCTCCCATAGAAAAACCGGTAATTTCGCCCTTTTCGATCTTGCCCCAAACATCATCGTCTGCGACTTCCATCGTCATAAGCCAAGTTCCCTTTTTAATCTGCTGGCCTTCAATCTCCATGTCACTCTTTGCAACATAAGATTCTACGATCTCCACATTGTCTGCTTTTTCAAAGCAATGCTGAATGTCTGGCTTGCCAGAGTTCTTCATAAACCAGTGGGCGGCCTTTGTGATTTCCTCCTCCGTCATGTAATTTCCGTCTGTGTCCTCAGTCATAGGCTCGTACACAATTCCGGTTACGTAATGCTTATCTTCATCCGCTTTTACAATCCGACCACAAATCTGAATCGTAGCAGTATCACCTTCTGATTTGGTGATCAAAAATTTATGCTTGTTTGCTGCCTTATCCACCAGTGAAACAAATCCGATTTTTGCATCACTAATGGCATAAGACTTCGCAATATTACCCTTTGGCACTTCTTTTGCTCCTTTCATAAATTTCTGTATCTTCGATTTCAGGGCATTAAAAAAGCATGGTGCCCTTGTGCCATGCCAACGCCTACGCTTCATGCTATTTCACCCTTTCGGTATGCTTCGTAATATGAATTATAAATTTTCCATGTAACGGAAGGATCGTCCCTCGGTTCCTCAATGCCTGTGTCCTCTTTGAATTTCTTTTCCCAAGCATCGTATTCCGCATTAACCTCATCCATATATTTTTTTCGTGCTGCAGCTCTTTCTTCCGCTGTCATTCCAAGTGCATTTTCATCTGCAATAGTTTCCATAAGGCAATGACAGTTTGCTGTTTCCTCCACCGGAAGGCTGGTATCTCTCGGACAAAGCGCCATATACGTTGCACCATTCTTACCGGTCAGAGTGAACATTTCCCTTTTGAACACTTCCTGTCCGTCCATTGCCATGTGATTCTCTCTTGGATGAGCAGACATAACATGTTTCCATTTCTTCTTGTACGCAAGCGGATTCTGAATCATGCTTTCCTGCTGTGCGTAGCTTTCTACCCTGAGCGATTCAGTCAATGCAACACGCCGACTACGGTAGCCATGCTCCCGAATACCACTGTTTCCAATAGCTTCGGATAATTCATCTATGGACCATTTCTTTTCCTGTGCTTTCAACAGTAATCGCTCCATAGCATCTTTGGTATTCAGATTCATAATCCGGGCAAGTTCTCCTGACCATCCCTGAATGAATGCTTCTGCAGGCTTTGTGATTTCCTCCACCTCTGTTGCAAGCACTGGGTCTTCGGCAAGAACCCACTGATACGTAAATTCCCTGAACATATCGTCAAACTGTTTCCTGAATATCTCTCTCAGTGCCTTTTCCAAATCGTCAGCATCTTTTATTCCCGGCCAGATATCGGTTATAAAGTCGGTTACTCCTGTTGCCGCCTCAATCTTTTCCAGGAACTCCAAAGAATCTGCATCCAATGTATCGTCTATGGCATCCTCTAACTTGTTGATATTCTTTACAAGTTCACTGGCGGCTACATAACCCTCTGCTTCTAAAGAATCTTTCAGATCATCATCTGCTTTTTCAATCAGCCTGTTTATTGCATCTATCAATGGTTTCGTATCAAGCTGCATGATTCTCCTCCTGCTTCTGTATCTTCGCAAGCAACTTTTTGACTTCTTTCATTACTGCAACAACCTGATCTGGTTCATTCTTTCCCTGTGCTTTCTCAATCTGCTTTGTAAGCTGTCCCATCAGTCCACTGATATCCGTCTGTGCTGCTTTATCCTTCCAGATTGTAAGAGGTACATCTCCCCACTCATCAGTGTACGGTTCGCAGGTTCTTCCTAAAGCATCGCAAATGACCTCTTTTGCCATATTCGGTGTGATACCGCCTGCATTGTTTGTCACATTCAGGAGTTTATACATATCATCTGGATTGCTGATATCCGGAGCCAGGAAGTAAGCCTCCACATATTGAAAGCGATAACAGTTCAGCAATTTATTATTGATAACCCATGCTAGAGATGTTCTCTCAGGCTGGAATACCTGCTGTTCTGTTACCTCCTGCGCTGTCTGTGCTGTTGCGCGGTTAAAATCTGTGGTATATCCAACATATAAATCTGGTAACAAAAATGCCGACTGAACACGTTTCCGGTTATTGTCAAGATATTCCTGAAACAGTTCGTCTTTTTGCAAGATGCTTGCCAGGTCTTTCACTTCAATTTCTGGCTTTTTATCATCATCAAAATCAGAACGTCCATCCACACTTTCTGTTTCTAACAGCAGGAATCCATGCTGACCGTTTTCCCCTTTGATATCGTTCATGTACTCTTTGAGATGATTGTAACTATCATTTGTCAAAGTACCGTTACGAATCATGATCATAAGTGGCGTGTGCCTACCATTGTAGAAATAATTATTATTCAACCCCTCTGCCATGCGGCTTCCATCCACACCAAGAATCTGTCCTATCCAGCGTATTTCTCCGTATGACTGCGGTCCGATGGTGAACTCTAATATTTCATTGGCCTGATATCTAAGCTCCAAGCCTGCGCCTTCTGGGACGTATCTGCCATCTCTTAAATCCATGATTCTAGGATCGCCAAACTCCTTGAAATAAACTGTCCGTCCACATATTTCCTGTTTATACTTTCTGAATTTCTTTCTGCGCTTTGTCTCTTTCCCATGATGGAAGTACGGTATTTCAACGTATGGTTCCATCGGTCTTGACTTTCTCACACTCGGAGTATCTTTGATAAATTCTATCTGCTGAACCTCTTTGTCAAGATTCCGGATAACCTCGAGATATGCAATTCCATAGGTCTCTCTGGCTTCCACTATGTTCTCAAATACTTGTTTTGTGTCCTGATCTACATTCAGGAGTTCTACAACCTCTGTGATGGCATCGAACTCTGCCTTCATTTCTGGCGTTTCCTCCTGATCTACTGTATATCGGATTCCAATTCCGAAACCGGCAATATTATTTTTATAAGCTCTTATGCACTGTGGCAGTATAGAGCTTTCTGTTACCATGTTTTTCAGGCCTTCCAGCATCATTGGCGGTTCTATCCAATCACCAGCATTGACCGCTTCCTCTACCGTAACCTGAGATGGTGCATCGGATTTCTTAATCGGTGCTGATATTACAGGATCAGCAGCTTTTATTACTGTTGCCTTAACCTGCCCTTTTGCTTTTCCACTCATGTTTTATGTTGCCCCTTTCTTTTTCTTTGGCCTCTTAACCGGTAGGCATACCAGCAATATGCAGTCTGCTTCATCAGGTGACTGTACTCCTCTGGCCTTCATAACCTTTTTACTTTCAACTCTGATCTTTGAGTTTTCCGTCATTTCGTACTTTCTTCCAGATATCTGAGCCACAAGAGCATCATCATCCGGAAGGATAATTTCAACATCTTTTGGAAGTCCGTTATCATCAAACGGCTGCAATAGCTTTTTGAGAACAGACATCATATATGTTGTGCTATCATCAAAGAACTTGTGCCTGATCTTCTGCCCGAACTTAACTGGATATACTTCCATCCACCAGAAACGCTCTGGATTATTCCTCTTGATCTGTCTCAGTCTGTCAACTACTCCACCGCCTACGCCTCCATCATCAATCTTTATCGGTATAGGTTCATCTATGTCTGGCTTTAATCCATACTGGTATACAAGTAACATTCCCAGCGAAACAATATCGTCTGCGGTTTTCATTGTGTCCTGGCCTACACGTTTCTTGAAGAACTGTACCTTCTCATCGGTACGATAACCAATAACTGTTTTGTCCGTACCAAACCTCGCAACATCACAACCAATATGTATGATCTGCGGATGCCTTCTTGGGAAGTATTCTGTTGCAATGCTTTTTTCAACCAACGGAAGCGGTATATAAATATCATCCTCTGCCAATGGAAAATCACCAGCAACACGTACTCGGAATACATCGCTGTCCTCGCCATACATGTTGATGATCGTCTGCACAAATTCTTGTGATACTCTCGTGCTGTTTCTACCATCAATATGGAATGTCGAATACTGTTCTCGGTTCTTATTGTGACTATCATAAAAAAATCCCGACAACTGGGTCGGGTTTCCACACATAAGCAATTTTGCTCCTGGTGTCGAAAGAGCACCAAGAACCGGTTCGAATATTTTATCTTCAACACCGCTGGCCTCATCTATGATATAAAGCATATGTTCCGCATGGAAGCCCTGCAAAGCATCTGGCGTACTTGCGGTACGTGCCACTGCAAACCATTCTTCGGCATGGCCTTTCATGTACAACTTTTCTTTTGTCCATATCAATTCTGAATCCAGTGTCTTATTGTTACGCTTCCATTTGCTGATCTCAGCCCAAAGGATATCGAACAACTGATGCTGTGTTGGGGCTGTGCATGGTATCTTTGGATATGGGTGAGTACACATGAACCATATAACGGACCATGCTTCTACTGCCGATTTACCGATACCATGTCCAGAGCGAACACTTGTCATTTGATTCGTAACAAGGCTCCGTAATATCTTTTTCTGTTCAGGATCCGGGTCTGCCTTTAAGATATCCTGTACAAATTCAACCGGATGATTGGCATAATATAAAATAGCCTCATTACTCAGCATCTTTCTCAGCCTCCATCCTGTTCCTGTACGCCTCCTCTATTACATCAGCTAATGAAGATGCGCTCTCGCTTTCTTTTCTCTGTGCTTCCTCCTGCTGTCTATGGTATTCAAATTCTGCAACCTTCTGATCGAGTTCTCTTTCCCTGAGTTCATGTGCCGGATTTTCTCCAACAGTGTCACGCAGGAACGCAGCTGCTTTTGTGTTCCCCTTCATTGCCTGATTGATAACGCCCACCATTACCGCTGTCTGATATGTAAAATCTTCCTCAGATATTCCCATGACTGCCAGCTTTTGTTTCAACTCTTTCGCAGCCTTCGGAACCTGCATATCAAGCAACATTTTTGCTGTATCTCGCATGGCTTTCTTCCTGCGGCGTGCTTCACCTGATGCGATGCCGCCTTTTCTGGCTGTTTCCACCTGTTGTTCCCCTGTTCGGAAGCGATATGGCTCGCCTTTTTTTAAGTTTTCCTCATTCGGCACCGTCACCACCTCTCTGTTCTGCCATTATTTGAGAAAATCAGATAAAATATTGATCTTTTCTCTCTTTCTCCATCTGTGCCATAAACTTATTCGGTGCCGTCATTCTACATGGAATATCACATCTTGCCATATCTGTTCTAGCCTTTTCCTTAATCTCCAGGATATCCCTGTCCATCACATGACCTATGATCTCATATGGCTTATGGCAGCAATACATCACCTGTCCATGCTCATTTACTGCAATCTGCGCCCATTGTGCAGTACAGGTTCTTTCCTGCTCCCCAATCAAGTTCCATTTAAAGTTCAGTTTTACTCTGCTGTCCTTCTTTGCCAGTTCTTCCACTGTATAGATCAGTTCTTTAATATGTCCACCAGAATACTCATCCAGATACGCAATTCCTCCTGTGCTTTCTATAGGACGGAATACTATGTAATCCACATCCAGATTACAATTCGCAGCATAAAACGCATATACGTCATTCGGCCACTTCACAACTCTCTGAATGCCAAGCGTTGTTTCCGGGCTCTCCCTTCTTTTCCAGTCTGCAT
>QWCH01004061.1_pt1 | contig 13990 bp, 10 predicted proteins | sample 1972671 | NCBI WGS metagenome assembly QWCH01 (sample SAMN09866713, study PRJNA288562) | Human gut metagenome isolate term3_stool, whole genome shotgun sequencing... | isolation source: gut | host: Homo sapiens | place: USA: California | reverse complement strand
CACATCGGGGATCCAGTGCAAGCTTTTGATCGCCTCCAGGACGCCTCGGATGAAGAAGATACTGCGATCCGCATTGTCACTTGGCGCTCCCTCGGAGGGCGGGCCGAAGAGGCTCTTGCGTCCGAAGAGATCAGCATTATCGATGAAGTAGACCTGTATGCGTGTAGAGGGGATCGAGGCGACCTTGATGACGAGCGGGTGGTCGTAGTCGTCGACGATAACGTTGATACCCGACAGACGGATCACCTCGTGAAGCTGGTTGCGACGCTCATTGACCAGGCCGTAGCGTGGCATGAAGATACGTACGTCATGTCCCGCATTCTGTATATGCTCTGGAAGGTAACGAGCGACATGTGCGAGGTCACTCTCAGGCAGGTAGGGATATATCTCCTGAGAGATGTAGAGTACTTTCTTGTCTTTGGCAGCCATAGTGTGATTTGCTTTCGTTCCCTACAAAGATAGTGAAAAATGGCGACACCGTCCCGTCGCCACACTACCTGCCCCTCCCGAGCAGTCGTACCCAGAGCGGGACTTGAACCCGCACGACCGCAATTGGCCAAGGGAGTTTAAGTCCCTCGTGTCTACCGATTCCACCATCTGGGCAGCAGCTCTGCGCGCTACACGCCACAAGGGCCTACGCACACTGCCCGACAAAGGTACGTAAAAAAGAGATTCACGCAGCGCCATCAGGGGCGCTTGCCATCTGCCGATTTTTCTGTACCTTTGCGCCCATAGCCTTAGAGTACGCTCAGGTATATACTTAGGTATACACTCACGGAGCTTCTCTAGAGCGTCTTTATTTTTATTAGTAGAGAAGCTAGTCGCACACATGTCTCACGGAGGTCGATACACGATACATTTGAAGGGATTGCCCCAAGGCGTCTCGACCGAGGACTTTGTAGTGGAGTCAGCTTTTCTCGAGTCACGTCCTACGTTTGACCTCAGCGGAGGTCCCGTAGTATGCACCATCCGTGTAGATCGCGTGGGAGAGACCTACGACCTGCTACTGACCCTCGCGGGCTCTGTGCAGACGCATTGTGATCGATGCCTGGCTCCCCTAGAGATGCGCATCGACATATCCCAGCATCTAGTAGTCAAGCTAGGTGACCAGTACGAGGAGGTGAGCGATGAGGAGATCATCGTGCCATATAACAGTCCCTCGCTAGACTGCGCTGATCTGATCTACGACATGATCGTGTTGTCGCTCCCGATCAGCCGTATGCACCCCGAGGGTGCGTGCGCCAAGGATATGCAGGCCATCCTAGACAATCTCGACGCTACCGCCGAGGAGGAGACGGATGGTCGCTGGGCTGCGCTCAGTGCGCTGCGTGACTCACTACAACAAGAGAAGGATAAATAATAAACTAGATAAACAATGGCACATCCCAAAAGACGGCAGTCCAATATGCGCACTGCCAAGCGTAGAACGCACGACAAAGCAGCAACCCCCACACTAGCTAAGTGCAGCAACTGTGGGTCATGGCACGTATACCACACCATCTGTCCTGAGTGTGGTTACTACCGTGGACAACTAGCTATCGAGCAGGAGGAGGCCTAAGCGCCCAACCCGCTAAGCGATAAGACTCAAGCCCCTAGATGATCGAAAGATCACGCTAGGGGCTTTCTTGATCTATATAGGGTGTAAGATGATTCCTTTTTTGTACCTTTGAGAAACGCTATCGCAGTGAGGCGGTGACGGTCTTTTATAGCACAAACACTTAACCTAATATATAGTATGTCTTATCCAATCATGACTGCCGAAGAGGCAGCGAGATTAGTTCACGATGGCGATCAGGTAGGCTTTAGCGGCTTTACACCAGCTGGTTGCCCTAAGGTGGTGCCACAAGCCATCGCTCATTACGCCGAGGAGGAGCATGCGGCGGGAAGACCGTTTCGCATAAGCGTCTTCACGGGTGCATCGACAGGCGACCGCCTCGATGGAGCCCTGGCACGTGCTCACGCGATCAAGTTTAGAGCACCCTATCAGTCCAACAAAGACCTACGCGCCGAGATCAATAGCGGTGAGGTGGCTTACTGCGACCTGCACCTCTCGCAGCTAGCGCAGGAACTGCGTGCTGGCTTCTTTGGCAAGATTGACGTGGCTATCGTCGAGGCTGCCGAGCTAACGGATGATGGCCAGCTGGTTCCGACTACGGGCGTCGGCATCCTCCCCACCATCTGCCGTCTTGCAGACCGAATCATCGTCGAGCTCAATGATCGTCACCCCGCCAAGATACGTGGGCTCCACGACATCGCTGAGCCTCTCGACCCACCCGCACGTCGTGAGCTACCTATCTACAAGCCCTCTGACCGTGTCGGCAAGCCTTACCTACAGCTCGACCCGAAGAAGGTCGTAGCGGTCGTCAAGACGAGCGAACCAAACGATGACGGAGGCTTTGCACCGCTCGACGAGGTGACGCAGGCGATTGGAGACAACGTCACGAAGTTCCTCGAGGAGGAGATCCGCACGGGACGCATCCCTCGTGAGTTCCTCCCGCTACAGAGTGGCGTCGGCAACATTGCTAATGCGGTTCTAGCTTCCGTAGGCAAGAGCCCTAAGATTCCACCTTTTGAAGTCTACACAGAGGTGATCCAGGATGCCGTCATTGGGCTGATGAAGGAGGGACGCGTCAAGTTCGCTTCAGGCTGCTCGCTCTCGGTCAGTCGCGATGTTATCCTAGACATTTATCAGAACTGGGACTTCTTCAAGGACAAGCTACTGCTGCGCCCTCAAGAGTACTCAAACAACCCAGGCATCGTGCGCCGCCTTGGGGTCATCACCATGAATACCGCTCTAGAGGCGGACATCTATGGCAACATCAACTCGACGCACGTCCTCGGCACCAAGATGATGAACGGTATCGGTGGCTCGGGCGACTTCACCCGCAATGGCTACATCTCTATCTTCACCACGCCCTCGACAGCTAAGGGCGGTGCCATCAGCGCTATCGTGCCGATGGTGAGCCACGTGGATCACACCGAGCACTCGGTCAAGGTACTCATCACCGAGTACGGTATCGCCGACCTCCGAGGGCTCTCTCCACGACAGCGTGCGGAGCGCATCATAGAGAACTGCGCCCATCCCGACTACCGTCCGCTACTACGCGCTTATCTAGCTCAGGCTTCAGAGGGTCAGACACCTGTTTGTCTGGAAAAGGCTTTCGCCTTCCACAAAGCCCTGGCAGAGTCAAAGGATATGCGCCAAGCTAAACTTTAATCGATAAAAGCAACCGCTCCTCGCCCCTACTCCTCAGTAGGTGACGGGGAGCGATCACTACCACAAGACCTCACACGCTTATGTCTTACATACTCAATCTAGGGGGACGCGCCTTCGACCTGTCGGAGCCTGTCGTGATGGGCATCCTCAATGTGACGCCCGACTCCTTCTATGCGGGCAGTCGCAAGCAGACCGCTGAGGCGATTGCTGAGCGCACCCACGAGATCATTCAGGAGGGTGGACGGATCATCGACATTGGCGCCTGCTCGACACGTCCTGGAGGCGAACTGGTCGATGGCGAGGAAGAGCTACGCCGACTGCGCCACGCGCTGGAGATCATCCGTGCCGAAGCGCCCGACCTGCCTATCTCGGTGGATACTTACCGTGCTGACGTGGCGAAAGCGTGCGTCGAGGAGTATGGCGTGGAGATCATCAACGACATATCGGGCGGTCAGGCCGATGCGCAGATGTACAGCACCGTGGGGGAGCTGGGTGTCGCCTACATATTGATGCACCTAGAGCACAATGTCGAGGGGATGCACCAAGTGGTCGACTACAAGCCCTCGGTCGAGGTGTGCGTGGCGGACTACTTCCGAAAGCGTCTCGAGCAACTTCACGCTTGTGGTGTGAAAGATATAATCCTCGACCCAGGCTATGGCTTTAGCAAAAGCATGGACGACCACTACCGCCTGCTCACGCATCAGCGGGAGGCGCTACAAGAGTTTGCCGAGCCCGTGCTGGTCGGCTTCTCCCGCAAGCGCATGGTGCAGACAGTCATCGGAGCAGACGCCATGCACTCAGGCGATGCGACCAATGTGCTACACACTTACGCTCTGATGGAGGGCATCGCACAGATCATCCGCACCCACGACGTGCGTCTCGCTGTCGAGGCGATCCAGGTGACCGACATGATCCGCAAGCACCTCCCTGACGCTACAGGAGCGAGTAGCTACACCCACTGGCAGAGACCGCTAGAAATCCATTAACTATCACGCTTAGAGACTTAGGACTGTGACGCTAGACTGGTTATCCTTTACGCTTGTCGACCTCTTTGACATTATCCTCTCGGCACTGCTCTTCTACTATGTCTATCGGACACTGAGAGCGACCGCCTCGAGAGCGCTGATCTTAGGTATCTTCACCTTTATCCTCGTGTGGGTCATCGTCTCCAAGTGGGCCGGCATGATCCTCTTGGGAGGTATCCTTGACGAACTGGTCGGCACGGGTATGCTCATCCTGGTGATCATCTTTCAGGAGGAGATAAGACGCTTCCTGATCACGCTGGGGAGTACCAATAGGTGGCGCTTCTTGCGAAAAGTCTTCAAGGGTGACGATCAGACTGCTCAAGAGGATCAGCGCTGTGTCGCAGCGCTCGTCCTAGCCTGTATGAATATGGCGCGCAAGAAGGTGGGCGCACTCATCGCTATCCAAGCCAAGCAAGAGCTCACCGCCTACCTCCACACGGGAGAGGTCTTTAAGGCAGATGTCAATGCCCGCCTGATCGAAAACATATTCTTCAAAAACAGTCCGCTCCACGACGGCGCCATGATCATCGTCGACAGCGACATACGAGCTGCTGGCTGTATCCTCCCCGTCTCCAACGATCCCAACCTCTCGAAAGACTTAGGTCTACGTCACCGCAGTGCGCTAGGACTCTCGCAAGCCACGGACTGTCTCGTCATCGTCATCAGCGAGGAGCGTGGCAAGATCTCTCTAGCGCAAAACGGGGTCATCGACGTAGACGTCGACATCGACACGCTGCGCCAGCGACTAGACGCCATCTACGCCAGCTAGCCCAGACACATATAATATATATAGGTCAGAAGGAATGCACCGAGTGTGCGTTCCTTCTTTTCGTTTTCTGCCCGATCGTATCGTGCTCTCCTCGTAGTAGATACGAGTTCCAAAAAGAGTTCCCCTCTTGGAACTTTTTAGTTCCAAGGCTGGAACTTTCGAGTTCCAACGGAGGAACTTTTCAGTTCCAACGGAGGAACCGTTTGTCGAGTAGCACCCTTCTCCCTAAGAACAGCCTGCGCCACATCTCCCCTTGTCAGCGAAACGAAACAAACGAGTAACCGTATGATAACATTGCCACGCTACCTTTGCAGCGTAAGATTTGAAACAGGACACATTTCGTATGCTACACAAGGCGCTTCCCTATATCCTCGCCCTTTTGACACTCTTCACCGCTGGCACTACGCTGATGGCTCAGCCACACGGACAGCCTATTCCTCACAGCGAGGCGGATCTACGACTAGGCACCCTCACGGGACGCGTCGTTGACGAGCACGGCGAGGGGCTCATCGGAGCTACCGTGCGCATCATCGAGACAGGTGGCGGACAGGTCACCGACTTCGATGGCAACTACTCCCTACGTCTGAACCCCGGCACCTATACCGTAGAGATCGCTTACGTGGGCTACGCTACCAAGCAGATCAAGGAGGTACACATTACCGCTGGCAAGGAGACGAACCTCTCGGTGGACCTCGCCATTGCGGACAATGTACTAGGCACGGTGGTCGTGGTCGGCTCCTACAAAACGAGCAATACGGCGGGAGCGATGAAGATACAGCAAAGTATGCCTCAGCTCTCCACGGTCGTATCAAGCGAGATGATCGGTAAGACGGCCGACAAGAACCTCGGCGAGGCTCTCAAGCGTGTCACGGGCGTCACCACAATGAGCAATAAGTATGTCGCCGTGCGGGGTATGGGCGAGCGCTGGAACGAAGCTTCGCTCGATGGCATCCCGCTACCCAGTACGGAGAGCAACGCCAAGGCGTTCGGCTTTGACCTAATCCCTACCTCGCTCATAGACAATGTGACGGTCCTCAAGACGGCTACGCCAGATGTTAGTGGCAACTTCTCGGGCGGCCTGATCCAGATCACCACGAGAGACATACCGACGAAAGACTTTATCTCCATCAGCGCCGGCACCAGTTACAACTCGCTCAGCACCTTCCAGACGCAGAAGTACCGCATCAGAGGAAAGTGGGACTGGCTCGGCTATGACGATGGTCGGCGCGCCCTCCCTAAGGGACTGCACGAGATACCTTTCGACCCGTACAACCCCGTTCCCGAGCTCTTCGAGCAGAGCAAGCGACTGACCATCGACAACTTTACCATCCACGAGGGCAAGACTCCGCTCTCGCAAAACTATCAAGTCTCTCTCGGCAAGAGCTGGGACCTCAACAAGAGCGGCAACCATCGGCTCGGACTGATCGCCTCGCTCACCTATCGCAACACGCAGCAGCAGACCATCATCGACCATATAGAGCGTGGCGAGTGGATGAATGCCAAGCAATATAATAAGGTGCAGGAGAGCTTTGTCGATACTGGCATACGCAATAGCGGGGCCAACTACAAGTACAATACGACCCTCGCCGGAGTCCTCAACATCGGTTGGCAGCGAGGCACTAATCGCCTCAGCCTGCGCAACACCTACACCCATAAGTATGACAACGACCTCTCAGAGCTCACTGGTCTGAGCGACGAAGATCCCAATCCCGAGAGCAATCCTTACCGACAGCAGGTCAACTACCCTACCTTCCAAGACCTTTTGCAAAACAAGCTCAGCGGCAAGCATCAGCTGGGCGAGTCCCTTCGTCTTGACTGGGCACTGGCACATACCTACGTACAGCGCAATCAGAAGGATGCTGCCTTCACACAGCAGGTGAGCCAGCTGGACGAGACTGGAGCGCGTCACTTCTACAATCAAGTGGGCGTGCAGTCGGGGACGCTCTTCCCGCTGACCCGTGCGTGGTACCTCAACCATGAGCGAGACTTCAACGGGCAGGTCAATGTAGAGCTACCCTTTCATCTTTTTGGCAATGACTGGACGCACAAGTTCAAGGCGGGGTACGACGGCGCCTTCAAGGAGAACCGCTTTGAGTTTTGGGAGCTTTCGATGCACCTCTTCAACACACGCGGCTTTGACTTCACCACGAGCACAATCGCCGACCTGATCAAGGAGGAGAACATGCGCGACGGGGGCTTCGCCTGGGACCTCAAGCGACTCCAGGGTGACGGACGTATGTACCACGGGCGGGTTATCCAGAACGCCCTCTACGCTATGCTGGACGACCGCTACAGCGAGCTACTGCGCCTCGTCTGGGGTCTGCGTGTCGAGCACTACCTTTACCAAGAGCTGAGCAACCCCTCGATGTCGATGGGTGAGCTAAACATTGTCGAGCAGGATCGCAAAGAGAAGCCCGTGGCTATCATGCCGTCGATCAATCTCACGATCACACCGATCAAAGACCTCAACGTACGACTGAGCTACAGCCGTAACACGGTACGTCCGCAGTTTATGGAGCGTACAGCTTACCGCTTCTACGACCCCTTCCTCGGCGGGGAGATCTTTAACCAGAGCGTCATCTCGACGACCGTAGACGGTGCCGACCTGCGTGTCGAGTGGTACCCCGGCGCTGGCGAGGTTATCTCCATCGGTGGCTTCTACCGTTACCTAGACAAACCTATCGAGCGCATCGCTCAGAAGACTGCTTCCTTCGCCCGCTTCTACATGCTGATGAATAGCGACAAGGCGCACAGCTACGGCATCGAGCTAGAGCTTCGCAAGAACTTCGGCTTCATCCCCCTAGGCTCCTGGCTCGAGCATCTCTACCTCAACGCCAATGCGACCTTCACCCAGAGCATAGTCACCGGTATGGTCTCACGTGCCGATGAGCGTGGCATCCTCCACTGGGTACCCGTCACGCAGCGCCGACCGATGTACAGTCAGGTACCCTATATGTACAATGTGGGTCTCTCCTACGAGAGCGACACCTTTGGAGCCAATCTCACGATGAACCGCTCCGGACGCAAGCTCGTCCTCAATACGAACCAAGCCTACGAGCAGGAGTACGAGGCGCCCTTCAGTCAGCTCGACGCACAGCTCTCCTACACCTTCCCCAAGCAGGGCGTGACCATCAAGGTCAATGGCTCTAACCTGCTCAACGCTAAGCATATCATCTACACCAACCATGTGGACGACTTCGAGCGTGCTGCTAGCAATAATCAGATCCTAGACACCATGCGACACGGCACCTCTAGCGATTACGACCCAGGGCACGACAACGTTGTCTACCAGTACCGCGATGGCCTCTCACTGAGCGCCTCCATTAGCTGGACTTTCTAAAGAATCAGAGATACTAACACATCAATTATCTATCATAATATCATGAACAAGACAATCCGTTTACTGAGCCTCGTGATGGCTACCCTCATGAGCCTCGCACTACTTACCTCCTGCGACGAAACTGGCAATGAGCCTAATCATGGTGGCGACAAGAACAAAGTCACTGGTCGCACCATCGGTGGCAAAGAGCTCGTCGTCGTCGAGGGACGCATCAGTGGCAAGAACAATCACTGGACCGCCGACAAGGTTTACGCGCTCAAAGGCATCGTTACCGTTCCGGCTAATGAGACACTCACCATCGACGCTGGGACCACGATCATCGAGGAGCCTACAGCTTCAGGAGCTACTGGCGTACTCGTCATAACTCGTGGCGCTAAGATCATGGCCGAGGGTACCGCCCAGAAGCCTATCGTCTTCACCTCCTCCAAGGCTGTCGACAACAACGCTGGCCGTCCCGCTCCTGGAGACTTCGGAGGCGTCATCATACTGGGTAAAGCTAAGGTCAATACCCCGACCGACGCTCAGTTTATCGAAGGCCTCAACCAAGGTGTCGAGGAGTATCGCTACGGTGGCGACAACGATGAGGACAATAGCGGTGTACTGCGCTACGTACGCATCGAGTATGCTGGCTTCATCCTAGGCGACAGCAACGAGATCAACGGTCTCACCTGCGGCGGCGTAGGTCGCGGCACCACACTAGACCATATCCAGGTCAGCTGGGGGCTAGACGACAGCTTCGAGTTCTTCGGTGGTTGCGTCAATGCTACCCACCTCGTCTCTTACGCTTGTGACGATGACAACTTTGACTTTGACAACGGCTTCACCGGTAGCATCACTTACGGTGTCGCTATTGCCAACCCCGCCTCGACACACTCCGACAGCAAGGGTAAGTCCGACAGCAACGGTATCGAGCTAGACAACAATGCTAAGGCTCAGGACGAGACCTTCTCACTGATCCCTAAGACGCACCCCACACTGACCAACGTCTCTATCATCGGTGCATCTACCCGTGTAGCCAACGTCCACAACAACTTCCAGGGCGACGCTTACAAGTACGCAGCTCGTGTACGTCGTGGTGGTCAGATCACGCTCAAGGACTGCATCCTCACTGGTTATCCTAAGGGCTTCGTCCTTGACTCCGATGCCGACAAGATGGAGCATAGCAAGATCGAGGGCAGCTCCTTCCACGGCTTTGACGCTGCCTTTGAGATCAAGAACGGCTCCGCTAAGCCCGCCACAGGCATCATCGAGGTGATCAACAAAGACTCCGCAGCTACCTTCGGCATGAAGGCTCCTTTCGGTACACCCGCCGATTTCACAGGAGCTCAGGTCGGTGCCTTCCCTGCTAGCAAGGGCAACTGGCTACAAGGCTGGACCGCCTTCTAGTCCCCTCCCCCTAAAAGAACAAAGAGCTTCCCGTGTACAAGTTCACTTGCACACGGGAAGCTTTCTTTTTGTCTAAGACAAACGGTCTTGGCAAGCTCTTAGCGTACCACCTTAAAGGTCTGGGCACCAGCCTTGATTAGGTAAGAGCCAGCGGGTAGCGTCGCCGTGCTGATGGTAGCCACGCCCGCTACGGGCTCTACGACCTGTAGGCAGTGCCCCTGTAAGTCATAGAGAGCTACGGCGGTCGTCGCATTAATAATCGTCCAGCTCATATCGTCACAGAGCAGATGACTCTGAGAGGGTGTAGCTAGGGGCTCTAGTCCGAGAGGCTTATTGGACTCATAGACGAATGTTCCGCCATTGGTCACATCGGTCGCCACGGCATCTTTGGAGCCATTGTACAGTAACGGATAGGAGAGAGCCTCTAGATTGTAGTTCTTAAACCCATAGATGAAAAGATCTGCCAACGTGGGGAGAGGATAGTAAGTCTTAGCGGCCAGTTGCCCCGTCTTAAATGTAAACTGATAGATAAACCCGCCACTACCTAGGGCTGCTAGATTGCCCTTGTCGTCATAGTCAAAAGCCGTCTCAACGAGCTCACTCCCCGCCTTGAGATAGGAGAGCCCTAGCATGTACTTTCCATCTGCGTCAAAGGTTATCTCCTCAGACTCGAAGGGGCTCCCGTCTGTATTTACCGCTGTGCGCTTGTAGAGCTGTCCTCTCTTATTGTATTCGAGCGTAGTGGTAAAGCCCTCGTACCACTCAAAGGCTTTAGGGTCGAGGAAGTGGATCGTAGCTTTGCTCGGAAGTCCCTCGGCATTGTATTCTATATTGAGTTTGTAGTCCTCCACGAGGGTGGTGTCCTCGGGGACGGTGTTGAGATTGTTCCAGCGTACGAAGAGGGTCATCTGCCCCTGGTCGTTGTATGTATAGCAGTAGCGCCTAGCGACGACTAGGTCATCAAAGCTCTTACGCTCTCCATACTCCACCTTCTCGATGCACTGGTGCTTGTCATTGTATAGATAGTTCAGATAGAGCCCCACGCTACGCTGTCCACTTGTCGTGTCGATCTCGACGTAGCTACAACGAGCGATGTCGTTGTGGTCATTGTATTGGAACTCGATGCTCTGATTGTCAAAGACTCCAGTCACTGCGGAGAGACGGAAGGTGGCTTGATCAGGCACATGGTAGAAGTCGCTGAGATTCTTCAGATTGTTTTCCAGCATCTGAGCGGATAAGAGTATGGTGCTGCCTGCCAGTACGTAGAGGAGGCATAGGATCTTGTGTAGTGCTTTCATATTGAGGAGTGATGTTGTAGTCTTTGTCTAGATATATAATTTGAGTGTCGTCTCACCGATCGTAAGGAGGTAGAGACCAGAGGGAGTAGTGGTGAGGTCTATCTGCTCCGTACCAGCTGTTGTAGCCACGGCAGTGTGGATGAGCTCACCGAGCAGTGTGTACAGTGTAATAGGAGTGCCAGCAGATGCTCCAGTGATGGTCAGGTGATCTGAAGAAACCTCTATGGTGTAGCAAGTCTCTCCAGTCGGATTACTGACTGCATTATTATTGCCCACGCTAGCGAAGGTCGCCTCAACACGGACGTCGTCACCCTCTACGAAGAAGTATCGGTCCTGTAGGATGTCCTCATTGTTAGCTCTAAGGGCCTTAAGCTCATAGCCCTCATCGGGAGTGCAGGTGAGCTGTACTTTGGTGCCGTCTGGCACAGCATTGAGGTCGGAGCAGTCGGCCTCTACCTTGCCCTTGCCCAGCTTAACGATTGTCACCTTGTAGGTGTCCACTGGGATAAGCTTGTAGGAGGCACTGATCTCTACATCACTCGCTACGGAGATATACTTCTCAGCCGTAATATCTTTGTCGCCAGCCATAAGATGCTCTAGCTCGTAGCCCTTATCGGGGGTGCAGATGAAGTGTAGGATAGCCCCCTCGGGGACTTTTGTGAGGTCATACTCTTGCTCCTTGACTGTGAGGGTACCGTGCTCAGGCTTCTGAAGTGAGACACGATAGCTCTTGACAGGGCTAAAGGTTGGCGTGACGGTGACATCAGCCTTGACGATGAGTGTGCGGGTGTTGGTAATGTTCTCTGTACCTGCCATAAGCTTGGTCAGGGCATACCCATCCTCAGGCTCTGCGGTAAAGGTCACTGCGCTACCCGCCAAGAGATGCGTCAGGTCTACACCCTCGGGAGCTACGATGCGACCATGCTCGGCCTGAGCTATGGTTACCTTATGATAGCTCTGCTGAGGAGCGATGATTACTTTGCCCGCATACTCCTTCTTGCCGTCGAGGGTGATGGACATTACCTCGTTGAGCTCTGCGACCTTAGCTCCATCTGGGGAGGTGATAGCACACCTCTCGAGGGTTAGCTCCTTGAAGTAGCCGATAGATACCATCCCCTTGTCGCGGAGCGTTGAGGCGGTAACATAAGCTTTGTCTATCAAAAGGTGAGAAGAGAGGAAGTCTCCCACGAGTCCGCCTTTGAGCCCGACGGCTGTAACGGATACCCCGTCGGCGATGGTCAGGCTAGCCCCAGATCGACAAGCATAGGCGTAAGCCTGCTCAGAGGTAATGCTGAGAGAGCCTGGGCCAGTAATGCGGACAGACGAACGCATCGTGATGGCATCATCAGAGCCCGTGCATACGATCTGGTTGGTCCCCTCTACCTGTATGGTTATCTCGCCAGGCATCCAGCCTGTGAGTATCCTCGAGATGGTATTGATCTGGACATCCCGTAGCGTGAGCGTTTTAGTCGCAGCAGTCCAGGATACGGAGCCCTTCTGGTCTGCCGGAAGTAGCTGCGCCTGATCTGTAGCGGGGTCAAAGGGTCTCTCCATAAAAGTCATCTCCTGCGCACCCACTGGGAGGGTGAATAGCCACAAGGATAGGGCTACGCCAAAGAGCTTTAGGAGCCGTAGTAATTGTTGATTCATTGATTGATCTCGTTTTGATGTTTGTATAGCATGCATTTCATCAGCTTGCTACTTCTTATCTTCCTGTATGGCATACTCGATGGTGATGTAGCCACGGTGCTTCTTGTTGTCCTGATAGTCTAAGACGCGTAGACGAGCTATCTCACCAGAGGCTGAGCGAACGAGGTAGATAGCGTTGTCCCAATAGACCTGAGGTGGCATACCCTCCTGCCAGATGACGCCCCTGTTGGTATAGCCCCCATATCCGTCGCACTCAGAGGAGAGGAGGAAGTTGGCCTGCTGCATCTCATACTTAGTCCTATGGGAGCCAAGACCATCATCTTCAAACTGCATCAGGAGTAACCCCTCACTATCAAATGTCCACTTGCTATCATCAGGAGTAGGTATATCTGCGGTTAGGGTCTTCTGCTTGGTAATGCGCACGGCAGCGCCCTTGCCTTTGCCCGACTCCCCACCATTGGTCTTGAAGTCGTAGCGGTGCAGTCCGAGATCCCACGAGAGGTCATTGGCAGGGTCAGTCACCTCGACCAGCTCACCTGTAGTAAAGTTTAGGTAGACCCACTTGGTATAGTCGGTCGCATCGATGGTCATTCGCTTGACCATCCACTCTTTCTTGGGGTCAGCAGGCGGAGTGACTGGATCGTCTGGTGTATGGCCAGGTTGTGGCGCAGGCTTGTGGCAAGCGACGCATAGGAGCATCACCAGGAGTGTCAGTAGTGATAGTTTCTTCATAAACAGTTGGATTGCTTTTATCGTTAGTCAAAATGACTCTGCAAAGGTATCGTTTGATAGACATGTCTAGCAATACCTACATGTCAGTATTTCCTCCTAAGACATGCTGAGAGGTGTAAATTATGTCTCTCCTGAAATAGTACACAGTTGGGAGAGCCAACCCCAACAACTATGAAACAAGAAAAAAGTAAACGAGGACGAAAGGGATATCCCCTAGATTTCAAGTGGAGAGTCATCGACGACCTCCTAGCCACTGGCGAGAGCATCGCCACCACCAGCCAGCGCTACGGCATCACCACACGCACCATTCGAAATTGGTTGCGTACCTTTGACGTAGAGTTACCCAACCAAAGCAACAGTAGCACTATGAGCAAGACAAACAAGAACAAAGCCGTAGATCCAGAGTACGCCGAACTCAAGCGCGAAAATGCTCGTCTCAAAGCAGCCCTCTTTCAGGCTGAGAGCAAAGCCTTAGTCAACAAGACACTACTCGAAGAGGTCCTGAATCGCTACCACATTGATCTAAAAAAAAAGACCGATTTGCAGCCGTGAGACAGCTTGAATACGCCAAAG
>QWCH01004058.1_pt1 | contig 13998 bp, 7 predicted proteins | sample 1972671 | NCBI WGS metagenome assembly QWCH01 (sample SAMN09866713, study PRJNA288562) | Human gut metagenome isolate term3_stool, whole genome shotgun sequencing... | isolation source: gut | host: Homo sapiens | place: USA: California | reverse complement strand
CGATGCCGTCGCCGTCGGCATCGGCGGCCGGTGCGTAAACTGAGCTGCCGTCCCAGACCGTTGCCGGAAGCACTTTGGCCCCCTCTTTTCCAGATACGGTCACACCCGGATCGACGTTGACGACGTTGTCCGTCGAATTATCGTAGCAAACCATGAAGTTCAGGCGGGCGGGGTATTCCGTCGATCCGACTTCGATCAGCCGGGTGGAGCCTTTCAGCTCGACGGTGTTGTGCAGCGAGCGGATGTCGATGGAATACTGGTGGTTGGTCGCCGTCTGCGGTTTGTTGTAGGAGTAGATTTCGGAGTCGGCGACCGTCACCGTATTGCTGTGGGACGTTGCGACGGCACGATCCAGAACGACCGTGGCGAAGTCCTCCGTCGGGCCGCCGAAATAGTTGCGGCCCACAAGCGTCGAACGGTTGACGCGGAAGATGCATTTCTGGCCGTGGACGTTGAGGGCGGCGCGGCCGTCGAGCCGCGAGTCGTCGATCGTGACGTCGACCGGTTCGGTGATTCCGGCGATATTGATGCCATAGAAGAATCCTTCGATGCAGGAGTTGTTCCGCAGGGCGATGTTCACCTTGCCGCCCGTCGAGCCGACGGAGATGCCGCGCGGATAATAGTTGCCGTCGGCCACGCGCGAGGTGAAATATTTGATTTCATCGGCCGTGTATTCGCGGTTTCCGATCGCCGTCTGCGACGTGCGTGCCTGCGTGTTGTCGAACGTGATGTAGGACGTGTCGCTCGTCGCACGGGTGTTGACGACGCTGACGGCACGGCAGTCGGTACCCAATGCGATGATTTCGGAGTTCGAAAGGGTTACGTCGGGATTTGCTCCGTCCAGGCAGTTTACGGCATAGGTTTTCGCTGCGTTGCAGACGAGTTTCACGCCGTCGAGCGTCAGTTTGACGTTATCGCCGGAGACCATTACGGGGTGCTCCTTTTCGGGCGATACGATCAGGTTGGCGATCGTCACGCTGGCTTCGACGCAGACCTGCTTGGTCGTCGTCCCTCCGCCGAAATCGAGCGTTCCGGCAGGTTTCTCGATCAGGATATGGTCGCAGCGGGTGTCGGCGAGCGTGCGTTCGACCTCATCCTGGGCGTCGATGCAGCGGATGATCTTGCCCGTCCCTTCATTGACGATCTCCCCGACGGTTCCGTAGATCTTGACGTTTCCTTTTTTGACGGTCAGCGTCTCGATGACCGTATTTTTGGCTACGATCAGCGTGTTTTCGGCCGTGGTGGCTTCGACGGCCGTATAGGAGCCTTCGAGCGAAACGGTCAGGTTGGGCGTGTCGACGATCAGCGAAGCCGTGGTCTCCATCTCCACCGAGAGCGTCTCGGGAAGCTCCTTGTCCGAAGTCGTCTTCTCCGAGATCGTCAGGTCGGTCGAAACGGGTTGTTCGATCTCGACCGACGTGGAGGTTCCGTGTCCGAACGCATTGGGAATTTCGAGGGTCGAAGGTGCCGTCAGGTCGGTCGTGGAAGTGATTGTCACTCCCGACGTTCCCTTAGACAACGCTTCGTTGGCTTCCTCGATCGAAGTGACGGGAACCGAATAGGTGAACGCTTTGACCGTTACGAGCTTGTTGGGGCGTGTCGTGAGCGGTGAGGCGTACTCTTTGACCATCGGTTCGGCGTTGTCGTCGGTGTATACCTTTACGGTGATACCCTTCGTGAACTCGACGCCGGCCGGCAGCACGAAATAAAACTCTGTCGCCGAGGCGTCGTTCAGCGCAACCGGTTCGGAGCAGGTGAGCGTAAGCGTCGTCTCCGTACCGGAGAACTTCATTTCGGGGGTCTCTCCGACGAAATCGATCGTGTAATCGCCGGCCAGCGCTTCGCCGTCGTTGCCGGTCAGTTCGATTTTCGTCACGTTCTTCTGCCCCGTCACCTGGAATTTGAGTACGGTGCCTATCGTGCGGAACGCCAGACGGCTGTAATCGGCGCCCGACGTGGCCATCGGGCAGAGTTCGGTGGCGAAGCTTTTCGTAGCGAAGGTCTGCACAGCGGGGATCGTGAGTCCCGATACGACGCTGCCTTCCAGCACCGCATGGGCGGAATAGGGATAGTAGGCGTAGAATACCTCGGCCTCGGAACCCGAGGGATCGGTCGGATCGCCCGTGAAATCGGCCGAAGTGGTGCCGCCGGCCGTCGTCGTGAAGGGTGCGTTGACGAACTTCGTACCGCAGAACAGTCCGAGGCGGTCGTTCGATTTCCAGAGGACGTCGTTGCCGGAGAGTTCGGTTCGGGTTTCGTTGATGGATGCGGTCAGTTTGACGGAACCTTGTACGGAAGGTGCGGAGTCGGTCGTCGCGTCTTCCGAACATTGGGTAAAGGAGAGCAGCAGAGTCGCGGCTCCCAGAAATTGGACGAATCTTTTCATGACGGGAAACTTTTTTCGGTTACTCGTAAGATTCGTCTTCGAGCGGCGCGTTGGAGTTGGGTTCCGTGGCCGCGAATCCTTTTTCAATCGATACGGTTGCGATTGTCAGCTCCGGGGCTTCGTAATTTCCCCCCCCCTGCTGAAACGGGGTTTTGTAATTATTAGTAGTCATGTGTGTAGAAATTAAAGTGTTGTATACGACTGCGAAGTTACTGAAAAAGTCGTTTCGTTCGCTCCGAATTTCGACTTTTTTCTTGTCGAATGCTTCGAAAACCGTACTGATTGTTAAAAATCTATGGGGATGAACGGTCTTCTCGGCCGAAAAACGAAAAAACCGGAAGCTGGAAAGCTTCCGGTTCGGTTGACAGCGGACGTCGGGAGTTACAGTTCCTCGATGTCCTTGTAGCTGCTGACGAGCAGCTGGTAGGTGATGAACCCGCCCGTGCGGGACGAGTATTTCGTGTAAATGGCCGTAATGTTCACCATGGCGTTGTCGGCGGGCAGTTCTTTGAGGGCGAACCGTGCATAGCCGCTGACGCGGACGACGTAGCTGCCCGATTCGAGCGACGTGGGCGTCGTCTCGTAGGTGAAGAGCGACGAGCCGTAGTACTTGGTGTTGTCGTAATTGTAGGCCCACGTGATCGGCAGCCCCTCGTCCTGGTAGTACTTGTTGGTGTAGACGCCGTTGACGTTTTCCAGATAGTTGGGGTAGGTGTTGCTGTCGACGGTCGTGTAGCTGCTGCGAAGCCCCTCGAAACGGATCAGACAGCCCAGCAGGTCGTCGTTGAGTACGGTCTTGTAGTTGTCCTTGTCGACGACCGTGACGTCGGCCTCCGTGATCGTGTCGAGTTCGCCGCGGTAGACGTACTGCTGGACCATCTCCGTGGTGGGGATGTTCGAGTTGCCCGAAGCCGAGAAATCGTGCTCGCTTGGAGTGTCGTTGGGGAAGGTGCCGTCCGGTTCGAGCGCGGGCGCGGCACCCAGACTCAGCATATAGCGGTAGCTGGCCAGCGAAAGCCCCTGCGCCTTGACGTAGACGATCTGTCCCAGCGGATAGTTGACGTAGTTGTCGTTCATGAGGCGCAGCTCGATGGCCTGTTCGCCGTCGTAGATGTAGAGCGACTTGTAGACGTTGCCCTCGGCGTCGGACGAGATGACCTTGCCCTTGATGACGACGTCGTCCTCGATCACCACGCGGCGGCCGAGACCGTTGGCGTCATGGCCCCATTTCTCGTAGAATTTCGCTTTCAGGTCCTTGATCGAAATGATCTCAGCGCCCGTCTCCGTGAAGTCCTTGTCCGTGTAGACCTTTGCCGGCGCCGGATTGTCGAAATCGTTGTAGCAACCGGCCAGAACGATTCCGACGGCGAGCGTCAGGGCTATTTTCAGGATGTTGTTCATAATTCTTGCTCTTTAATTCGTTTGTTTTCATGTCCCATTTCCCGCCTCGGCATATCCCGGACTTCGTTCGGCTCTGCGCTCGGCTTGACGAAATGGTCAGCCGTTAGAAACGGAAATAGACGTTCAGGTAATAGGTCGTCCCGAACATGTAGAAATATTTCGGATCGAACCGTTCGTAGGAGGTCACCAGACTGGTGTTCGACTCGTCGGCCTTGATCTTGTTCAGACGCATCTGCTCGTAGCCGCCCGTCTTGATATCCTGGTTGTTGAGGATGTTCTTCACTTCGAGGCTGAAACCGAGCGTGTAGTTGCGCTTGATGTACCAGTTCTTGCCGAGGCTGGCGTTGAGCACGAAGGCCGAGTCAAATTTCTCCTGTGCGCGCATCGTGCGGATCATCTCGGCAGTCTCGGCGTTGGTCGCTCCGGCGCGCAGTACCTCGTCGGTGCGGAACAGCGGGTTCATCGACAGGTAGTTGTTGTCGTAGAAATTCAGATCGGCCGATGCGAACCAGTTGTTGTCGCTGCGGTACGACAGGCCGACGTTGACGGCCGTCTGCGGCGTGCTCTCCACGCGCATGTCCTTCCAGTAGACGATGCTGCTGTCGACGTCCGAGAGGATTTTCGAACTGTTGTCGGCCAGCTGTACGAACGTGGGGTTCGAGTCGTAGGTGTACTGCCCGACGCTTACCGCCCCGTTCAGGCTGAGACCCATGTAGAGCGGAACGGTCATACCGAATTCCAGACCGAAGAACTTCTTGTCGATGCCGCTGATGGCGAAGTTGACGAACGTCGATTGCAGGTCGTCGTAGTAGGAGATGATGTCGGTCTGGTCGTGGATCATGGTGTAGTAACCCGACAGACGCGCCTTGATGCCACGGTAGCTGAGGTTGTACGATGCGTCGACGCCCCAGATTTTCTCGGCTTTGAGACCCGGCGTCACCTCGTTGCGCGTGCGCGGCGAGATGAAGGCGTTCTGGAACGTCGGGGCGTTCTGCAATGCTGCGGCGTTGAACTCGACCGAATGCGCCGCTGAGAAGCGGTAGGCGAGGTTCAGCTTAGCCTGATAGGTGAAGTAGTCGAGCGCCTCGGAGTTGCCGAACGAGTTGGCGGGGTAGGTTCCCTTCCGATAGCGGCCGTCGCGCCACATCGTCACCTGGCCCACTTCGCCGCCGATCGTACCGTCGAGTCCGGCGATGTTGAAGTTGTACATCGCCCACAGTTTGGCCTGACGGACGTTGGCGTAGTAGTCGTAACCGAACTTGTCGCCCTCCTCCACGCGGCGGGCGTGGCCGTGCTCGTAGTAGTAGTGGAGGTCGTTCTGCTTCTCTTCCTCACCCACGAAGTCGCGCTCGGCGAACTTGTCGATGTCCACCCAGTAGTCGCCGCCCAGCAGGTCTTTCACCTTGTCGTAGTATTCAGTGCGGTTCCAGCGGTAGAGGATGCCTGCGACGAGGCGCGAATTGTCGCGGAACGTGCGGGCGATCTGCGCCGTGAGGTTCAGGTCGAGCTGGTCGGTGTGGCGCTCCTCGATCATGTAGTTCGAGCGGTGTCCGGCGCCGTAGGTCCCTTCGTCGATCTCGCCGCGGTAGTTGGTATCGTAGAGCCGGTCCCAGTTGATCTGACGGGTGTCGTAGCTCGTACGCCACAGCTCGGCGATCTGGGCCGCATTCGAGAACTGGTTGTTGGCCATGTAGTAGCTGGGCAGGTTGCGGTAGTAGTCGGGACGCGGGTCGGCACCGCCCTTCCACGTGAGGGCCGAGTAGCCGTTCGTACCGAAGCGGAACGAGGCCGCTGCGTCGATCTTCGTGCGGTCGTCGGGCGTGTTGGTGTAGTTGACGACCATCAGCGGCTCGTGGTTGTTGCGCACGCGGGCGTTGCGTTTCTTGCCGTCCTGATAACCCCAGTTGGGATTGTAGTAGTTGTTGCCGACCAGGTCGTAGACCTCCTGCGTCGAAGCCTGCTGCGCTCCGCGCTCGGTCGGAGCGCCGAGGATCGTGAACGCCAGCCGGTTGCGCTCGTTGAAGCGTTTCTCCACCGATCCGTAGTAGCCGAAGCAGTTGTAGTAGATGCCGTTGACCCAGTCGTTGCCGCCCTGTCGCGTCGATACGGAGAAGGCATACGACCAGCCGTTGTCGAGCAGACCGGAGGCGTAGGAGACCATCGCACGGAAACGGTACATCGAATTGCCGTTGACCAGGCTCACGCGCAGGCCCTTGCGGATCTGCGAGGCCGTGGCGTTGATGTTGGTCGTCCCGCCGATGCCGCCCAGTCCGTAGTCGGCGGCCTGCAAACCGGTGGTATTCTCCTGATTGCGCGTGGCGTCGTTCAGACCGCTCCACAGCGACCACGGCGTGTAGCCCGTCAGGGCGTCGTTGAGGCGGATGCCGTTGAAATAGACGTTGGTGTACTGCGAATCGTAACCGCGCAGGTTGAAACGCATCTCGCCGAACTTGTAGGAGGCGATGTTGTTGAAGACGTCTTTCGACGAGGAGAGCGACGAGGGCAGCGACTGCGTGTCGTTGGCCGTCTCGGTGTCGAACTCCGCGAAGATCGAGTCGTCGAACGCCTCGGTATAGACGGGTACCAGCGCGATCGAACGGACGTCTTTCGTGAGCTTGTCCACGCGAACCTTGATTTCGAGCGGTTCGTAGTCGTCGGCTTCGAACGTGAGGGTGTAGTCGCCCGAAGCCACGTCGTCGAACCGGAACCGCCCCTCGGCGTCGGAGGTCGCCTGTCGTTCGCCGGGGGTGAGGGTGATCTTCACCTGCTCGATGGCTGCGCGGTCGCCGCGAGAGACGACTTTTCCCTTGATGCCGCTGCCTTGTGCGAGGGCAGGGAGCGTCGCCATCGTCAGAAGCAATGTGAGTAAATGCTTTATTTTCATAATGAATCGATTTATTTGGCAATGTAGATGAATACCGGCAGGTGGTCCGAGAATCCGCCCTGGAAATTGTTGCCTACGAAGGTACGCAGCGGATAACCCTTATACTGCCCCTCCTGCTGGATGAGGTAGGAGGGTTTGAAGATATTGCCGTAGAATTTGGTCTTTTTGTACGGGTCCTTGACGAGTTTCAGTTTGCCGGCGGAGCCGGTAGCGAGGTTCTCCGAAACGACGATATTGTCGAAGAGGTTCCATGCGTCGCGGTAGGCGAGCGTTCCCAGACCGGCTTTGAGCATGTCGGCGAAGGGTGTGTAGAAATCGCCCGGCTGCAACTCCTTGATCTTGGCCTTGGCGCCCAGATGGACTTCGACGCTCTCGTCGGTCGGATCGTCGTTGAAGTCGCCCATGGCCACGATCTTGGTGGCGGGGTTGACTTTGAGCACCGAGTCGGCGATCGCACGCATCTGTTCGGCCGCGGCGTTGCGCTTGAAGGCCGATGCCGCCTGTCCGCCCAGCCGCGAGGGCCAGTGCGCGACCATGAAGAGGAAGGGCTCGCCGTCGATCGTTCCCCACATCGTCACGATGCCGCGCGTGCGCCAGTTGGGCAGCGAGGCGATCCGCACGGGGATGTCGGCGCTGCCTTCGAGTTTGAAGACATCCGGACGGTAGAGGAACGCCACGTCCACGCCGCGCAGGTCGGGCGAGTCGTAGTGGCAGATCGCATAACGTGCCGGAAGGAGCTTGCGCGTCGATGCGATGTCTTCCAGGATCGAGCGGTTCTCGATCTCCGAGACGCCGATCACCGCCGGATAGTTGCGGTCGATGGCGGCGATGTCGAACAACACGCGCTCCATGTTGCGGAGTTTCTTGTCGTACTTGGCCGTATTCCACCGCTTCGCACCGTCGGGAAGGAACTCTTCGTCGTTGGTTTCGGGGTCGTCAATGGTGTCGAAGAAGTTCTCCATGTTGTAGAACATGATCTTGTGGGGCTTCTGCGCGAAGCACATCACCATGACCGACGCCAGCACCGCTGTGATTATCAGTTTCTTTCTCATGATTCGAATTGTTGAATTTCATTCTTCGTTTTCTCGTCCCGGCATGGCTCGGACGGCGTCCGGCTCTGCGCTCGGCTTGTCGAAAACGCGGTTAAAATCCCCATTGTTCGGGGCTGTTCTGTGCCTTGACCGAGGCGTCGGCGTCGGGGAAGAAGGTAAATCCCGTCTCTTTCTCGATCTCCGCCACGCTGCGGCAAAGTTGCCTGCCGAGCTGCTGTCCGTTTTCGTTGGCGACCCAGAATCCGATGGCTTTCAGTTCCGAGGCCTTGCAGTCGGCGATCCGCTTGCCGGTCGCGCCGTCGCGCGTGCGCAACAGCACCTTGAAGTAGTTCGTGGGAACCGGACAGACGTTTCCGGCCTTGTCTTTCGTCGATTCGTCGAGGTTGGCGAAATAACATCCCGTGACGACGTAGAGCGTATCCGGGCAGACGTAACTGCGGACTTTCGCTTCGAGCGCTGCCCACATGTTCTGGTTGAACTGGCCGCGCTGCGGCGTCATGTTCGATGCGTAGAACGTCTGCTTGTTCATCTCCTCGACGGTCGTGCGGTCTTTCGACGGAATCTGGTGACCGCGGTTGTAGACGTTGCCGTTCTGATAACCGCCCAGCCAGAGTGCAGGCTGGTACTGCTGCGGAATCTTCGGATCGGGCGCCCATGCTTCGCTGCGGTCCAGCGATCCGATGTACGAAGCGTGCAGCGGATAGGCCACCCAATGCGCCACGCGCAGTTTCTTGTCGAAGCAGAGCGAGTAGTTGCGCACGGTTTTCAGGTTCATCTTGGCATAGTGGGCCGCATAGATATAGTCTGTCTCCTCCTTGCCGGCAGGCAGCTCGGGCCACTGTTTCGGCGTGTCGTAGGGATTGTCGGTCGCATTGGGCGCCAGCTGCGTCAGCTCGAAGTCGTAGGGTGCCGAACCGTCGTCGAAAGCGATCGTGAAAGTCGCTATGCGGCTTTGCGCCGAGGCGTTGGCCTTGTAGTAGAAGAACAGCAGGTTCTCGCCGCTGTCGACCGTCCCTTGCCGCTGCCGCCCTGCGGCCGAAAAGTCGCGGGCGCTCAGCGAAAGCCAGTCGCCGCTGGTGATCGTAGCCGTGTAGTTCAGCTGTCCGCTGCCGGAGACCTCGACGATCACGCGCAGCGAAGCGGTCTCCTCGCCGCTTGCGATCTGGCCGCCGACGATCGACGACCGTTCCAGTTCGCACGACTCCACACGGGCTGTCGCCGCATCGCCGTCGCTGTCGCCGCAGGCGGCGAAAAATACTGCGACGGCCGCGACCGCGAGTCGGAGCCACTGTCGGAGGAGGTGTGTCTGCATAGTCATTCGAAACGGATAGGAATCGCCGGCGGCGTTACCCGCCGGCGATCGTTGTCAACTCAGTTTTTCTTGAAGAAGCAGAATCCTTTGCCGTAGGATGCTTGTACATAAGGGCGCAGGAACCGGCTCGATGCGCTGTTTGCGCACATCATATAGATGGCGGGGTAGTTGAATGCCTGTCCGTCTACCGTTCCCGATGCGTTCGTCGTGGCGATTACGCCACTGGCATCCTCCGTGAATGTCCAGGGCTGTGCCGGAGCATCGGCCAAAACGAGTCCCTGTTTGGGCTTTCCGTTGTCGATAATGCCCGTACCGATCAGGTATTTGTCGCCCTGCTTGATGTTGAATCCGTCGGCTACGGCTTCGAACGTGAATTCGATAGCTGTATAATTACCGCTTGTCAGCGACAGTGTCTTTTTGGTTTCGTCATACGTGTAAGCGGCGGTGAATCCTTGACCGTAATCGGTGAATCCCGTAACCAGTTGAAGACCGTAAGTTCCGCCCGGCTCGCAGCCGATGAAACCCGTCATGCCGTTGACGAGCTCGGCCACTTTCGTGATCTTGTCGTAGGTATCGCCTGCTGGTTCCGAACCGCCGGCGACGGTCTTCGCTGCGACTTTGGTCGCGCCGCCGTCGTTGGTCAGATAGACCGTGACCGTGGCGTTGCGTGCGCTGCCGGTGTTCTCGGTCGGGGTGACCGTGACGGTCGTGCCCGCTGCCGATGCGGCGAAGTTGGCTGCGTCGGAGGACGAGGTGCCTACCGTGTAACCGTCGGCGTTGGCCACGGTGCAGGCGATCGTCTTGGCCTGATCCTTCGCCGCGAACGACAGCGAGGTCGGATTGACGCTCAGCGTGGGCTGCACGGGCGTGCTGCCGCCTCCCTCGCCGTAGAAGAGTTCGATCTTGGCGAACTGGCAGTTTTTCTTCGTGACGGTGATGCGGTAGGAGGTGTTGGCTACCGTGCCGCTCAGGTCGTAGGTTGCTTCGCCCTTGCCGACTACTTGCGACAGGCCGCCGGCGATGTCGGCGCCTGCCGTGTCCGTGATCGCGGCTTCGCTGTCGCCCGAAGCACCGCTGGCGCCGGTCAGGATGACCTTCGAGAGCGCCTTGCCGCTGATGGCGGGCAGTTCGATGTAGGCGCCGGTCGTGCCGATGAAGAAGGCTTCGTAAACCGTTTCGGGTTTTGTCTCGGCGTTGTAGTTGTTGTAGAACCAGTAGAACTTGCCGTCGGCGCTGGCCTTGATATGATAGGTGTAGCCGTCGATGGTATAGGTGCCCTCCGTTGCGGACGAGGAGTCGTCCTTGTCGTGGTAGGGGAATGCGGGTGTCGCCATGTCCTTTCCGCGCGAGAAATCGAGCACGATGTGCGCCGGATCCGCGGGTTCGGGATCCGTGCCGCCCTCGGCGAAGGCGGCTGCATCGGTCATGTTGCGCGGACAAAGCTGTACGGCGCCTTTATAGAGGGAGACATAACCGGTCAGATCGCCCGTTTTCGAAGCCGCGTATTGCTTGCCTGCGAATCCGGCGGCGTCCTGTGTCACGTAGACGGTCAGATCGGACGAACCGACCTTGAACGTGGTGGTACCCACAGCCCAATTACCGGCCGTTGCGGGCGAAGTGACGTTCTTGACCGTGACGAGCATGCCCTGATAATCGATCAGATTGTCGATCGATGTGAGCGGGACAGGGGTGAGTTGCGCCTTGCCGATTACTTCGGCCGTCAGCCACGTGGCTGCATCGCTCGATTCGCAGGTTACCTCGTAGCAGTTCGAGAAATTAGCCACTTTGGCCAATCCTTTCACAAGCGTGAAACGAACCTTGTCGCCCGACTTGAACGGGAATGCGGGATCTTTGGGATTGGTGTATTGGCCGCTGCTGAACAGCAGGATACCGTTCTTGGCTTGTGTCGCGCCTTCGGTCATTACCATCAGGTTATTGGCCGAAACATTGCCGCCGTCGACGTCGGTTACGACGACCGCTTCGAGCGTGCGATTGTTTTCGGCGTCGATCACGAGTTTGTCCTTGCCCGTAACTGTTTCGGCGAGCCGGTAGAGTTCGTTCACCGTGATCGCTTCGCCCGGCGTGGGTTCGGGTTCTTCGCTGCCTTCGCCCAGATCGACTTCGGTGCCGCCTTCGCCTTCGGCGAGCGTCACGTCGTCGATAGCGAATACCGATGCTTCATCGACTGCATATTTCACGTAGAGATAGGCCGCTTTGTTTTTCAGCTTGAATTTCGAGGTGGCGAATACCCAGAACTCGTCGGCCTGTGCATAGGTGTACTCGACTGTCGTCCAGCTGGTGCCGTCGGCACTCAGAGCGAGGTGGAATTTCTCCGGTTTGAACTCGTTGTCGTAGAGACCGGCATCATAGTCGATCGTTTTCGAATATTGTGCACCGAAAGTAAGTTGCAGATCCTGTGCTCCGTCGAGTTTGATCTTGTTGATGATTAAGGCGGGATTGTTCGTTCCGAAGAACGCTTTGTTCTTGCCCGAAGCACCGTCGTAGCCGGCGCTGAGTTTTCCGCTGGTGCGGATCGACATATTGCCCTCGCCGGTGTAGGAGACTTCGCCTGCACCCGAACCGGTTTTCGCCCAGCCCGTATAGTCGGCGATAAGCGGTTTGTCCGATACGTCGGCCGTACCGAAGGATTCATAGTAGATCGCGTCGCCCGGCGTCGGGTCGGGATCCGTACCCCCCCCCTGATCCGTGCTTAGAGCCGCGATATCGGCCTTTTTGGTCGGGATGAGCTGTGCGTTTTCGCGATAGGTTTCGGCCACGCCGTAGATCGTGCCGGTCTTGTCGGCCACGTACATGTCGGCGAATCCGGTGGCGAACTGCGCCTTGTTCATGTAGACGGTCAGTGTCTTGCCCGAAGCGTCGTTGAGCGTTACCGACTGGCTTTCGGTTGCCGTCCACGGCTTGCCGACGAACGACTGGGCGGGCGTCATGTTGTTCAGTTTCACGTACTGCGCCTGATAGTCGCCCGTATTGAATTTTTCGACCGAAAGCGACGGAACGACCAGCTCGACCTCTTCGTCGCCTACGGTGACGACGACGTCGGTCAGCTGGCGCACGTTGTTGAATGCGTAGTATTTCGCGTTTTCGAGATTGAGCGTGACCTTACGGCCTGCGGGATACTTCGTTACGGGGTCGTTGGCCATGGCGAAATCGGCACCGTAGAGAACGATGGCCGACCGTTCGAGGCCGTTGTTGTCGCCCACGTAGAGTTTGCGGTTGTTGTTGCCCGCCGCGTCGTTGGCCAGGATGACCGCCTCGATCGTCGACTCGCTGTATTGGAGCGGCATGGCCTTGTCCGGGCCGACGGCGCCGCTCAGGTCGCTGTTGCCCAGAATATACTCGACCAGTTTGCCGACGGCGCCGACCGTCGGGGGAACGTAGTTGCCCTGCGTGACGGTCAGGTATTTCCGGTAGAGTTCGCCGTAGCTGTTGCTCAGCGTGAAAATCAGACGGCCCATGTGGGGCTGCGCCGATTCGCCGACGGTGATCTTGACCGTACCGTCGCCGTTGTAGATGCCCTCGGAGACCTCGTTGCCGGAGACTTTGAAATACATCCACTCCTTTTGGGTCTCTTCGTCCTCGTAGGCGACCGTCCATTGACGGTTGCTCCTCACCGTAACGGTCGCGTCTTCGGTAGCCGTTCCGGTGAAGGCGACGGCCTCCTCCGATAGTTCCAGCGTGGGAGCCTGTTTGTCGACATCGTCGTCCACACATGCCGTGAACGCCCCGGCGGCGATCGCCAGCATCGTGTAAAACGATGTTTTCCAAATGTTTAATTGCTTCATAATGAATTTGAATTAAGTGTGAATATGATTTTATGGCTTTTCGTATCCGTTTTATAAAGTGGATTTTCAATCAAAGTTATGGTCTTTTATCGGAATAACCAATTAAAAATCGATATATTTTTAGCTGAAAGTATGAAAAAGTGTAATGTTTTTTGGCTCTTTCCGGACGGATTTTTCTTTTCAGGCGGAAACAAAGCGGATGCCGACCCGTCGGGAAAGGGGTCGGCATCGCAGACGGCCGTATATTTTCTTAGCGGATGCGGTCCATCGAACGGATCATCAGTTCGTCCCGGAAAATGGCACGGACGGCCAGATAGGTGAAGATCATGGCGATGAGCGGCAGCACCAGTGGCAGTTTGACGCTCTGGGCGTGGAATTCGAACGAAGAGAAGAGGCGGTAGCTGAGAAAATAGTAGATGCCCATTACGATCTGTGCGCCCAGCAGCAGGATCATCTCCACCACGCCGAGCCGGAATTGCAGCATACGGCGCTTGAACAGGAAGATCGTCGTCAGCGGCAGCACCAACGCCAATGCCAGCAGGATGCCCATGTAGAGGGTCGATTGCACGGTTTCGCCGTCCGCCGTCCGCAGTCCGAAGGCGTAAAGGCGGAACTCTTCGCCGCCGCTGGCGAACGAGGCCAGGGGCAGGAACGCGGCGCAGGCTACCAGTCCTGCGGCCAGAAGCAGATAGAGTGTCTGAATACGTTGTATCATAATCGTCTGTTTGTCAGATATTCTTGTCGATCAGGTATTTGTTGCGGTCGGAGGCGTTGCGGTCGATCAACTCGCCCAGGAAACCGGCCAGGAAAAACTGCACGCCGAGGATGACCAGAAGCATCGAAAGATAGAAGAGCGGCTGCTCGGTGACGGCCCGCAGCGGCAGGCCGTGCGCCTGCTTGTAGAGCTTGGCGGCGATGATCCAGATCGTCGAGCAGCCGCCCAGCAGGAACATGAGCGTTCCCAACCCGCCGAAAAAGTACATCGGCGACCGGCCGAAATGCGAAAGGAACGAGACCGTAATCAGGTCCAGGTAACCCTTGACCATGCGTTCCATGCCGAACTTCGAGGAGCCGTATTTGCGCGCCCTGTGGCAGACTACCTTCTCGCCGATGCGGCGGAATCCGGCCTCCTTGGCCAGGATCGGGATGTAGCGGTGCAT
>QWCH01004933.1_pt1 | contig 14009 bp, 9 predicted proteins | sample 1972671 | NCBI WGS metagenome assembly QWCH01 (sample SAMN09866713, study PRJNA288562) | Human gut metagenome isolate term3_stool, whole genome shotgun sequencing... | isolation source: gut | host: Homo sapiens | place: USA: California | reverse complement strand
AAAGTAAACGGACTGAAATAGCCCGTTTAACTTCTTTAACTGTTTTTTATAGGCCTATTATTTGCATAGGTCTTAGAATTCCGTGGCCTCTGTGGTGAAATATAAATTCCTATTTATGCGACTGGTATCACCAGTTTTATAAATCCATCTTTCTGCATTTGAGAAAGATAAGCCGATACACGCGACTCGTAGCCCTCTTCATTTTGAAAATGGTCTGCGAGTTTTTCTATAATCTCACGAACATTGCGTTTTCCATCTATCAGTTCCCATACAGCCGTACCGTGTTCTTCCAATTTCACATGAAGTTCTTTCGACATTCCTTTCGGCACAAGGAAGCGTTGCATCCACGGATATTTAAAACGGGGAAAGGAGAGCACAATTGTCTCCCCTTCCCTTTCTGCTGTAATATGTTCACTGCGACAGGGAATGACCTCTAACAGGTTGATTTTCTCTTTGGCAGCCATACTTCTTATTTTTTATTTCAGAGTATTCATACTGATACCCTTTTGTTTACACCTTGATACAAAATTCCTTTGTTACTTTAGGTATTGAATTTCCCAGTTACTTTTGGATATTCGCCTCTTCCAGACCGTATCCCTTCTTCTTGTTCTCTGCCTTCAACATCAAAGCCACAATCAGAGCAAGTACACCAAAGAGAGCAAAAATAGTCATCGGCAACGTGTAGTCATAAGTCTGTGCACCGTCTACTACCGGACCTTTGCAATAAGTATTCAACACCCATCCGATCAACAAAGGAACACCCATCAATCCCCAGTTCTGTACCCAGAAAATCAATGCGTATGCGGTACCCAACTGTTTTTCCGGAATAATCTTCGGAACAGACGGCCACATAGCTGAAGGCACCAACGAGAAGGCAAATCCCAATATAATCATGATGATAGTAGCAAACCACCATATATTCAGTATAGGCAGAGCAAACATCGTATGCACAAAAATAAGCATCACTGATCCGATTATCATCAATGTGGCTCCCTTACCGATACGGTCATAAAGCGAACCGAACAACGGAGTCAGGATAATCGCACCAATCGGCAACAATCCGGGAATCGTTCCCGCCAACTTCGGATCTACGTTATATTTCTGCACCATCAAGTCGGCAGCATACTTGATAAAGGGGAATACAGCCGAGTAGAACAATACACATAGTAATGCAATCAACCAGAATCCTTTATTGGTAATAATATACACAATATCTTTCATACGGAACGGTTCTTCCGGTTCCAATCCCTCTGCATCCAAAGAAGCATCCAACTTCTTATCATAGAAAGTATAAAGGAAAAAAGCAATCGTACCCACGCACAACATAATCAGACAAAACAAAATCGGAGCAGGAATATTTGTATGGAATGTGCCACTCTCATCCGTAGATCCGAAAAAGTCTGCCAAAGGAACTGTCAATACCATCGCCAGAGTTGTTCCGATACGTGCCGTAGCCATTTCAAGTCCCATAGCCAATGCCATTTCCTTGCCCTTGAACCATTTCACTATAATCTTGGAAACAGTGATACCAGCAATCTCCACACCTACACCAAAGATAGCATATCCCAATGCAGCCAACGTCACCTGTGTTTTGAATCCGAAGAGCATGGCACCTTCCGGAAAAGTAGTAGAAATCGCATAGTATTTCAATCCACAACCAAACACCATCAATAAGCAAGCCCCCATTCCGGTGAAACGAACTCCCATCTTATCCAAAATGATACCACCGAAGATCAGCATCAATAGGAATACATTAAACCACCCGTAAGCACTTGTGAAGAAACCATAATCAAGACTGTCCCATAGTAGTTCTTTCTCAAGCATGGGTTTTAGAGGAGACATTACGTCGGTGAGGAAATAGCCGCATAGCATAGTAAATGCGACCAATGCTAGAACACTCCATCGGAGTACGGCGGAGTCATTCAATTTCTGTTTCAAATGTTCTGTCATTGTTATATTTAAAAAAGTAGTTAATAATCTTATACAGCCAACAAAGGTAGTTAAATCTCGTTTGTTTCTATCACAAAGAGATTGTTTTTACAAGAAAAAGTTAAGTGCGGATTACACTGACCACGCGGAACATTGAAAATCCGTGTAATCTGCGTAATCCGCACTTAAATATCAAAGAAATGCAGCATCCGTCTGCACCTTCCCATTAATGGTTTTACCCCAAAGTCTTACTTGACGACGGAGTGAATTACTCTGCTGCAGGAGCAGGAGTTTCAGTAGCCGGTGCCGGAGTTTCTGTAGCAGGTGCATTGGTAGCAGGAGCTTCAGTTTGCGGCGCAGCCGTACCTGCGGGTAAGTTATACGGGTTAGTCTGTTGTTCTTTCTGTGCCTGTTCCAACACTGCGTCTTTAGCAACAGCAGAGCGAGGAACTACATAAGCAGTAGCAATGCTCATTACAACCATAAAGATGGCCAGGCCCCATGTTGCTTTTTCCAGAAAGTCTGTAGTCTTGCGCACGCCCATGATGGCGTTAGATGAGTTAATAATCAATTTCTCCAAAAATCTGATTTGGTCTGCAAAGTAAGCATTTTTTTTTGGATATTTCAAGCTTAATTTTTTAATTATTTCAAGAGCTTTTGAATATCGTTGCTGTTTAACATAGATTTTTGCCAAAGTTTCCGTAAAACAGCTGTCATCTTCCTCTTCTTCCTTTATCGTTTCTTCTTCGGTAAGTTCGTCCGAAGAGGTTGGCGAAGATGGCATTTCTTCTCTTAAAGGTTTCATGCAGAGGGGAGAGTCGCTCTCGCTCTTTTCTATAAAATCGTCAATCAGTTCGAAGCCTTTGAGTTTGGGCGTTTCTTCAGCCGGCTGTTCCGTGGCCGGAGTCTCCTCCAAAAGGAAAGAGGTGTAATCCATCGAATAGTCGAAACTGGTCCGGGCAGTCACCTCTTCGGGTACTGTGGACAAGAAAGCGTCGATCAATGCTAATGTGCGGTCTACGGACGGTTCGTCTTTCAGCACCTCCGTGAGAGGTACTCCCTTTTTCCGTGCCTGCACATCATAGCGGTCACCTTCAATCAACCGGAACAACTGCCGTCTGTCTGCAATGTAAAGAACTGCTTTCCGCAGTTCTCCACCGAAACTAATATCATGGAGAATATACAGATTCTTCAGATACAACAGACGAAGTGACTGAAAATACGGATACCTCGCAAGAAGATTGCGCAGTTCGTACAAAGTATCCCTATTCAGCGTCTCGGGATGCTGAATCCATTGTTGAAAGTTAACAGAAGTCATTTATATTACCAGTTTGCTACAGTTGCATTAAAAATTTGGTCGGTGATCTCTTTAGACATTTCAGCAATCAATCCGTCCTGTACGGCAGTCAACAACTGGGTAGAGTCGTAGGTACGGAACGCAGAAAACTGTTGTTCAAAGTCTTCGGCATGATTGGTGTTGTTGACAAAACGCACATTGACGGTGATAGTCAACTTCGTCTCCGAAGAATAACCGTCGGCAGATACTGCCTGGTTGTACTGATTGTACCCTGTGATTTCTCCGTCAATCTGCAAGTCGGCATTTTGACTCGGCTTGAGCAGTTGCAGACGGGTCTGCCGGATGAAGATATCTTTCAGGTCCTCATTGAATTTGGTTGCCAACGGAGCATATACATACTCCGACTTGATCGGGAAGTCGGCTATCGAAATGGTCTTTACCTTATCATAATTGATAGACGATCCGTTAAACTTATAGGAAACAGTGCACGCAATGACTACCAACGGCAAGCCGAACAGTAGCAAAGGGCGTATTATTTTCTTAATCCAATTCATATTCTTTTATTTTTCTATAAAGTGTACGCTCGGAAATATTCAAGTCCTTGGCCGCACTCTTCCGCTTTCCATGATGCCTCTCAAGTGCCTTGCGTATCATTTCTTTCTCCACTTCGTCCAGTGACAAAGGAGATTCTTCTACATATTCTTCCGTGTCTTGTATGTCATCGTCATCCTTGCAAACCGTAGGCTGCATGGTGTGAATGATAGCAGGTACCGAAGGTTGATGCGCCGTCACTACCGGAGTAGTAACCACCGTTCCCATTTGCCCTACCTGCCCCACCTGTCCGGCACGTTCCGCCATCAGGTTGTGCACCATCTTCTTCAGCTCCGCCACTTCCTGGCGCATATCGAACAGAACAGAATAAAGAATCTCCCGTTCGCTCTCAAAGCCTTTACTCTCACGCGTTCCCATCAGCGCGGGAAGACGTTGCGTATTTTGTGCAGGAAGATAATTCTGCAAGATAGCAGCAGAGATCTCCCTGTTGGTTTCAATGATAGATATTTGCTCGGTGATGTTCTTCAACTGACGAACGTTGCCGGGCCACGGGTAAGCCAATAACTCTTTCTTCGCATCCTCCGTCAACTGGATAGCAGGCATCCGGTATTTCTCTGCAAAGTCTGCGGAAAACTTACGGAACAACAAGAGTACATCGTCACCACGTTCACGCAAAGGCGGTATCTGGATAGGCACCGTATTCAACCGGTAATATAAATCTTCACGGAAACGTCCTTCTGCAATCGCTTGTGTCAGATTGACGTTGGTAGCTGCCACCACACGCACATCCGTTTTTTGTACTTTGGACGAACCTACTTTCATAAACTCACCACTCTCCAGTACACGGAGCAAACGTGCCTGGGTAGACATCGGCAACTCCCCTACTTCATCAAGAAAAATAGTACCGCCGTCGGCTTCGCCAAAGTACCCTTTCCGTTCGCCAATCGCACCGGTAAACGCACCCTTCTCATGCCCGAACAGTTCGGAATCAATCGTGCCCTCCGGAATAGCACCACAGTTGACAGCAATATACTGTCCGTGCTTCCTCCGGCTATATTGATGAATAATCTGCGGAAAACTTTCTTTTCCGACTCCACTTTCTCCGGTAATCAGCACAGACAAATCGGTAGGAGCTACCTGAATGGCAACATCTATGGCGCGCGACAATGCTTCAGTATTTCCAATAATACCGAAACGCTGTTTCACTTGTTGTATCTCTGCTCTCGTCATCACTCGTTTTTAATCTTCGTCTACTGTATCCAGCTTCAGTTTATCACTATCGTCACGTTTCTCGTAATACTGTTTACGCAACGGATTGGCACGAGCCACTTTTTCCCGCTGACGATTACGGAACACATCGATGGCAACATAGATTGCCTGACGGAAAGAATCTTCACAAGCCAATCCCTTGCCTGCAATATCGTATGCCGTTCCATGAGCCGGAGAAGTACGTACTACCGGCAGGCCTGCCGTATAGTTCACCCCGTCTTCCATAGCCAAGGCCTTGAACGGAGCCAGCCCCTGATCGTGATACATCGCCAGGATACCGTCAAAATGAGTATAATTGCCCGAACCCATAAAGCCGTCGGCCGCATAAGGACCGTAGCAAAGGATTCCTTTCTCTTCCATTTCTTTCATGGCAGGGATAATCACTTCCTGCTCTTCCATTCCCAACAAACCACCGTCTCCGGCATGAGGATTGAGAGAGAGCACCGCAATACGCGGAGCGCCGATACCGAAATCCTGTTTCAGACAACGATGGAATATCATCAGTTTCTCCTGAATCAGTTCTTTGGTAATCGTAGTCGCGATCTCTCTGACAGGGATATGTGTCGTCACCAAAGCCACCCGGAAGTCATTCTTCATCAAAATCATCAATGACTTATCACCATTGCCCAGACGTTCTTCGATATATTCCGTATGTCCGGGGAAGGAGAACTCTTCCGACTGAATCGTATGTTTGTTGATCGGAGCTGTTACGATAACATCTATCAACCCTTCGCGATATTCTTCGATGGCACGTTCCAAAGCCCCCAGCGCAGCTTTACCGGCTTCGGGATCGGGTTTGGAAAATTCCACTTTCACCTCATCATCCGTACAGTTCACCACGCTCAAACGGTTGTACCCCGCTTCGGTAGCAGAGTTGACAATGCTGAAATTGGTCTGTATATCCAGCGCTTTGCGATGATAAGCCGCTACTTTCGGTGAGCCATAAATAATCGGAGTACATAGTTCCAACATCGTAGGGTCGGAAAATGTCTTAAGAATCACCTCATAGCCCACCCCGTTAATATCTCCTTGGGTGATACCTATCCTTATCTTGTTATCTTCCATGTTTTTATTTATTAGTTTGTTCCGCTTCCTTAGATGCTTCTCCCAATGGAATCTGCTTCTGCTGAACTTCATTCGGAAGTTTCAGTGTATACAGAGATGCTTCCATCTGGCGTACCAGGTTGCGTTTCATTTTATCAGGTGAATAAACAAATATTTCTGCTGTAATAATTCGTTGGTTTTTCTCGTCCAGACGAGTATGAGACACATACGGACCACCCATAAAGTCGCCCTTCATACGCCACAGGCCACGTGCTTCCATTGTGTAGCTGTTCTGTACATTGATCGGACGGACATCGGTCAGCAAACTATCGGTCGACATATAAACGCCTTCCTTGAATCCGGGGATATTGGCTTTCATCACGGAGTCACGTTTGTGCACAAAATATTCTTTGGTAAACGTATCCTTGTCAGTGTACGGATAAGAGTACATCACAAAGTTACGGTCGGCAGTACCTGTGTTGGTAGAAGCCCAGAAGAAATCATCCCCGGTCTTTGAATTAGCCAGTTCGGCATCCACCCAGATGTCGCATCCGAACAAACTGTCCACTTTCTGCGAAATGAAATTACTGTGTTTCCCTTCCAGGAACGTAATCTGACGGTTCATTTCCGCACGGGTAAAGAAGTCGACAATCGTCTTTTTGTTCTCTTCCACAAACTTCTCGAACTCTTCTTCGTTCGGAGCCTGGATAGTCAATATCATCTGCGGATTGGCATATACGTCCTTCGCATATTTGAACGAGGCTTTCGTATATATATCCTGTATATCTACAATAATAATGTTACGTATCAACTTCAGCGTAGAATCATAATCTTTCGGCGAAGTATACATAATCCGGAAAGAAGGTTCCGACTGCGGCAAACCGGGCATATCAGCATCGAGCGCATCATGTAAAGCCCTTCCGGCAGCACGATCCCAAACACCGTGATCTACTACAACCAAAAGCTCGTAAGCACGACCACTAGAGGTGTGATTTCCTTTCAGACCACAAGATGCAACGACAAAGGCTACCAAAGCGATGCATAAAATAAAAGAATACTTTTTCATGATGTTCGGTTTTATATATTAACTTTCATTATTTTTCTCCTGTTTCGCTGTCGACAGCATACCGCAAGCGGCAAAAATATCTTCGCCCCTGGATGAACGGATAGTGGTGAAAAGTCCGTGTGATGTCAGATAATCACGAAAACGGGTCATCGTATCCATATCCGCCCCCTCGAGGTCTACCCCCGGTATGGCATGAAAACGAATCAGATTCACCCTGCAATCCAGCCCGCGAAGAAGTTTCAGCAACTCTTTGGCATAGACCTGCGAATCATTGAGCCCTTTAAAAACAATATATTCAAACGAAAGTCGACGTTGTTTACTAAAATCATAGTTTTTTAACAGTTCCACCATTTCGGTGATTGAAAACGCCTTTTCCGCCGGCATTAATTCAGCACGCTGAACGGTCAGCGGAGAGTGAAGGCTGATGGCAAGGTGGCAGTCGTTTTCTTCAATAAAACGCTGCAATCCTTTCCGTAGCCCGACAGTAGAAAGCGTGATACGCTTCGGACTCCATGCGTAACCGTAGGTAGCGGTCAGTAGTTCCAATGCCTTCAATACCTCATCCAGGTTATCGAGCGGCTCGCCCATTCCCATCATTACGACATTAGTCAGTTTGTCCCGTTCCGGCAGCGAATGAATCTGATTCATGATCTGGCTGGCGGTCAGGTTAGCGGTATACCCCTGTTTACCGGTCATACAGAACTTACAATTCATCTTGCAACCTACTTGTGACGACACGCACAACGTTGCCCGGTCATCATCCGGTATATAAACCGACTCTACAAAATGGTTCTCACCCACTTTATAAAGATACTTCACCGTACCATCTACAGAGCGCATTTCATCTACCGGAGCTTCTGCTCCCACCTCATAGTTCTGCTTGAGCAACTCCCGGTGTTTCAATGACAAATTAGTCATATCATCAATCGAGGCTACCTTCTTTTCGTAAAGCCAGGATGCAATCTGCTTGGCAGCAAAGCCGGGCATACCCAGTCTTTTTGTCAATGATTGAAGCTCTACAAGAGTCATTCCTAAAAGGGGATATTTAGACATTCTTCTTTCTGTTGATAGTTTATATCTGCAAATGTAAGGAAATAAAGTCGATTTCCGTATAGCAGGAATGTAAAAGTTAACAAAAAAGGGAAGTATGCCTCCGTTATGATTCAACCACGCTGATATATTGAAGTAGCTTTTGCGCCATTTCAGAATCCTCGCCATTCTTTTTCACTTCATGACCGTACGCCTCACGGAAACAAGCCAGCGCCTCTTCCCGTTCATTACAAAAGCTGTACAAAACCCCTAAGTTCTGACAAGCCAGAATCGTATCTTCTTCCTCCCATCCCAAATACTTCTTTCGCAGTTCGAACTCTCTGAAGAAAGCCTCTTTCGCCATTGGATAATTCTCCAACTTCACATAAGCCTGTGCTTTGTAATAATATACCAGACAGGAAGCATTAGGGTCAGCATCATCGTGAATATCCAAAGACGTCGCAATACGAATCACGTTATCATAGTCTTTATTCATGTAATACTGCTGCATAATATCACATCTCAATGCCTCATATCGGACAGTCAGTTCCGCCAGACGCGGTTTTTCGCTGAAATACATTTCATGCAGAAGAGACTCACGGAAGAATAAAGTAGACGCCTGCTCATCGCCACGTTCATTCATCATCCGTTTGAATTCCCTGCACAGATAATACAACTGTTTATGACAAGCGACGATCTGTTTTTTATTATCTATCTGTATAGCAATGTCCAACGCCTGATTCATCAGCATCCATGCTTCATCGTATCGTTTGATATAATAAAGACATTTACCCTGCATACGCAAACATTTAGCCACTCCACCGGACAGTCTGCCATTCAACGACTCGTGCATTTCAGCTACTTTCCGGAATTTCTCGGCAGCACTCTCTTCCTCATCCTTATAGTAATCACAATAAGCCAGATATTCGGAAAGTTCAATGACTTCTGCCTGACTCTTCTCGTCAGCAGAAGCCGCATGATAATCAAGCGCCCTATTCAAATAGATCGCCGCTTCATTGTATTGCTCATTGTAGTAATATGCCAAAGCTAGATTTCGACAGGTGTTGGCAATCTCCAGTTCCGGAGTCGGTACTATGTTCTCCTGCATCACCAATGCTTTCAGGAAACAGTCGCATGCCGTTTCGTATTCTTCATTACGGGCATACCGACATCCCTCATTCATCTTCAATACCGACTTGGCAATGAGTGGCATGGCAGCACCTTCCATACTCTTCTCACTCACAGCAGCTGCCGCCTTCGTCAGATGGAAAGAACTGCTCAAGAAAGTAGCCATATCATTAGCAATGACAGGAATTAAAAAAGAATCGATCTCATCAAAGTCCAATTCGGCATAGACTTCAGGCGTAACTTCAGGATTGTCGTTCATGATCGCCTTCCAGCTATCTTCCAACAGAGAACGATTCGTGCGATACAGAATCTCGAAAATCTCCACATCACAAATCCAATCCTTCAATATATCCCATTCTTGCATCTTATAGCATTGATAGGTAATCTCCACTTTATAGCGATACGAATCATGGTAGCAGAACTGTTTCATGCGATAGTTATAATCGGCAAAAGTCAACGGATGGGAAAGGATCTCTTCCTCATCCAGCAGAGCGGAAATAATTTCATGGCGACTATCATCTATACATTCGTCATCTTGAGCGAAATAGCGTTCGATCGCCTCTACCATTTGTGTGTCACCAATGCAATATCGTCCTCCTTTGTTGGTGAGCCAGCTGCTCATTTCCACTCTCAACTGCGACCAAAGTATCTGATTAATGTCTGCCATGCTCTTCACTTCATCTTCGGTAAATCCTTCTAAAGTAAGTGAAAGCATCAGAAGCGTTCTTCCAATCTCTTCGGAACCATAATCAGCCGACAAACGCCGTAGCACACTGTCATAGAATTGCCCAACCTCATTGAGCCGGCAATATCCACGCATATATTCATTGAGAGCATCGTACTGACCGAACGAAACCAGCTCGTTGAGCAATACACTCAAACAGCGCGGTTGTTTAGCCAGCACCCACGAAGCAAGAATATCTTCCTGCTGTGCAGACAAAGCCTTGGAGTAAGTAGACAAATATTGCTTTGAGAACGACTTGGCATCCGCCTGTGAAAAGCCATTCAACTGGAAATGAGCATAGCCATTCTGAACAAAGGGCAGGTAGGCAGTGGATGACGCCGAAAAGCTCAACACGACTTTCACGTTCGGGGGAATAGATGCAAATAAAGAAAACAAGGATGCTTCAGTCGGATTCAGATAACTAATGTCATCAATCAACAGAATGATAGGGTATCTTGATGCACCCAGCGCGCTCCACAACTGGCTGAACTTTTGGATAGAATTCAAATCCTCTTCAATCTCCTTGAGGTTTCGAAGTGTGTTCCCTGAAAAAGTGTTCAAGCCAGCATCTCCCATCAAAACCGAGTTTTTCACGGCGTCCATGATGGATTTGGCAGTACTTTGGGCCGAGTCCAGTTCTTTTGCAACTTCCGCCGCGAACAAATTTTCTTCACCCAAAGATTGATGCTTGAGTGCGTTCTGGCATTTGGAAGCTAACATTCTCGCCAACGTTTCCGGATAAGAAGACAATGTAGTACTATCCAAGCGATGATAGATAGGAATCATCGGCATATCATTGTTCACCAAATCGCTCCAATGAGCCAACAAAGCACTCTTGCCAAGACCGCAACCGCCCGTTACCACCAGGCACCGCTGTTCATCCGCCGCCCAAAAATCAGCAAACGCCTGATCTGCTTCAGGTATTGGATGATAATTGAATAAGAGTTCATTGCGCGTCAGCTGTTCTTGCAATGCTTGATTATCTTCAACGGTCAGTACATCCGGAAACTCCCGTTCAAGCAATTCCGTGAAAGCTGCTTCCACAAGGTTACACAACTGATCGGGCGAATCATACTCCTGCACAGGATAACGTTCCTGCTGCAAAATACTCTTTTTCAGACGTTTCAGTTTAAGAGACTCCTCTTCAGGGCAAGACAGTTCATCATCTGCCGACCGTTTTATATAAAAATAGGCATGTAACGGATTGGGATTGCGCAGTACACCAAACTGCATTTCAATTTCCGTCACACTCAAATGGTGATTCAAGTCATCTTCTATCCAACGATATTCCAAGCTGTCATTGAGAGTTTGAGATAAATCTTCATAACTGGGACACCATCCATAGCGGTCGCCTACCATACCAATGAAGAAAGGCCGGGAGTTAACGATCTCTTTCAGGCATATTTCAACAACCTTGCCGCTTTTCGCATCTTCTTCTGTGATCCCCCAACGCAAATCAACCAATGAAATGGTGGCACCACGGCTGGCAGCCTTCACTTGCAAACCCTTAAAGAGTTTGACTAATGCAGAACGTTCCATTTCCATGTCTCTGAACGTTGACGAAAGGAATACACGGATAACACGTGAATTTTCAGCGGGAACTGAATACTGGGCTAGTTGTTTAGTCATAATATAGATTCGTATTAGTTAATGAAGTATTTCGCAAAGCCAATTGATAAAGATTGGCAAGATATGGAAATTTAATCAGATAACAAAGGCCATAAACAAAAAAAACGAGCACAAAAAAGGCACGGATTACACGGGTTTCGCGGTTCCCTCATAAGTTTAAACCGCGTAAATCCGTATAATCCGTGCCTAATATCTATTACTTGCTACTTGTTTAGAAGAACAAGAAGCGTGTATCTTTTACGTTTGCTTTCAGATACAAATCATTCATCAGACGGCTGGCAAAACGTGCGTGCATGTTAGTCAGCGTAGCTTCTTCTGCTTTTGCGTCGAATGTTTCGTTCAATTTGTCCTTACCGTATACCTGCAATACAAATACTCCGGCATTACCTTTGATAGGAGCGCTCAACTGATTCACTTCAGCTGCAGAAGCATAAGCACCTACCAGCGGTTCGCTGCTGCGCAATGCTGATACGTATGCAGGAGCTGCAAAAGTAACCATCTTCAAAGAGTCGCTGACTGCATTAGTCATCTCCTTGTACTGGTTGAATGAAGTTGCATTGGCAGCTTTCATGTCAGCCATAATCTTTTCAGCTTTCTTATCTTTTACGATTTCAGCTCTCAACTGATCCTGTACTGCTTTCAACGGACGATATCCTTCCGGCTTAATGCCTACCAGACCTACTACCATCATGTGATCGCTTTCGCCACATTCGTACAAGCCGGAAACATCACCCGGTTTTGCTTTATCAAACGCCCATCTCAACGCTTCTTTTGTACCTCTTACACCACCGATATTGTGTTCAGAGCTACTCAAATCCATTCTGTCGAGCAATCTGTAGCCGGCTTCTTCAGCGTTAGCTACCATCTTTTCTACACTCGGATTAGCTGCGATAAACTGGCTGAAATCATTATAAGCACGGTTGTAAGTTTCTTTGCTGAACTCTACTTCACGTTTGATAACAGCTACTTTATATTTGTCTTTTACAGATTTCTTGTTAGTCACCTGAAGAATTACGTTTGCTTGTCCCATCGGCAAGTTTACCAATTCGTTCACACCTGTATTGTTGATAGCAGAGATGAATTTCAGGTTATCACCGTCTATCTGTGCACCTTCGTACTGTGCAGAAGTTAGCCAGTTTGCATCACCAGTCTGACCATATTTCTTTGCCAGATCAGCAAAGTTAGCACCACCCTTGATCGCGTTGTAGATACTGTCAGCCAATGTCTTTGTCTTCACAGCATCTTCTGCGTATACCTGAATCTGACGGAATTCGACAGAGTCGGCAGCAGCAGCTTTAGCTACAATTTTGAAAGAGTTGATTGTATTGTCGGCACCGTTATAGTAAGGACCATAAATAGTACCTACCGAAGCAGAGTCCAAACGGGCAACTACATCTGACGGGAAAGCTGTTTTGTTATAGAACAAGTCTACATAAGGAGCTTCCGAGCCAGTCGAGCGGATGAAAGAAGTATAATCTTCCGTAGTAGTAGCCAACTGTTCAGTAGCTTCGTCCACTTCTTTCTGGATAGCAGCTCTGTCTTCAGCACTTGCAGTCACTTGTACATCAATGTACTTGATGTCACGAGTTTCCTGATATTGCTTGAATTGTTCTTTCTTCTTGTTATACAAGTCTTTCAGTTCCGATTCTTTCACTACGATTGTAGAGTCCACTACAGAAGAGTAAGGAATACCAGCCATCAACACGTTGTACTGGTTCACTCTTGCATCGAAAGCGTCCTGTGCTTCCACCGGATTGGAAAGAAGAGCTTTAGACACCAATGCCTGATACTTTTCTGCCAGACGGCTCTCGATCAGTGTTTTCTGAATAAAAGACCAGTATTTATACATGTTATTGTATTGTTCAGCATACTGTGCCGGCATTTGTGATTCGCTCATCTTGGCATATTCCACGAGGAACTTGTTCAACATATCCTTGTCGAAGTTTCCTGTTTGCGGATTCTGGAAAGGAGTTTGTCTCAACAAAGGATGAACGCCTGCTTTCAGGATGTCCTGGATTTCAGCAGCAGAAACAGTCAGTCCCAGTGCTTTTGCTTCTTTTTCGATCAGTTTATTGTTTACGTAGGAACGCCATACTTCATCGCGCACCTGATTGGTTTGTTCGTCATTCAAGGCGGTCACCCCACGCATGAGTTTCACCACTTCGGTATATTCTTCTACCAAATTCTGATACTCTTGAGCGGAAAGAGCGTCTCCGTTCACCTCACCTACGTCATGTGCCTGATGCGGCTGCATCACCTTCCATGCGTCACCCGCAATGAAAGCAAACAGCGCCAAGCCGATAACAATCACCAATAGAGGTCCTTTCGACCTAATGTTTTGT
>QWCH01004052.1_pt1 | contig 14020 bp, 10 predicted proteins | sample 1972671 | NCBI WGS metagenome assembly QWCH01 (sample SAMN09866713, study PRJNA288562) | Human gut metagenome isolate term3_stool, whole genome shotgun sequencing... | isolation source: gut | host: Homo sapiens | place: USA: California | reverse complement strand
TTTCCAAACCCACGTTCAAGGTTCCACAAGTTTCAGTTTTGTTCAATTTTCAAGGTCCTGCTGTGCTGTCGCGTCTCCGTGACAGCTTGTATATTATATCCTGTCCAACCAAAAATGTCAATAGGGTTTTTAAAAGTTTTTTGGATTTTTTGGGGATTTTTTCAGGAGGGCATTTGAGGGGAAATTGGGTGGTATAGGCAAGGCGGAGGGCCGGGCATGCCCGGCCCCTACGGCGCAACAGATGGGGGAAAGTTGGTGATGCGGGCAGGGTGCATGGTTGCCGTAAAGGGTTTGGTTGCGGGGTGCATTGGGGGAAAATATCTGCTTGCGCATCGTGCGGAAAAGCTTTATACTGATACTATAATAATGTATGGGTGGAACGAGCCATGATGAAGATTTACCGCACGCAGGACAAGCAGCTGACGCGGGTCGATGATATGAGCGAGGGGGCGTGGATCTGCCTGACCAGCCCCACCGATGAAGAAGTGCGCCGGGTAGCGGCAACGCTGGACATCGAGCCTACCGATATCGTCGCGGCAACCGACCCCGAGGAATCGGCGCGTATCAGCCTGGAGGACGGCTACACCGTCATCATCGTGGACATCCCCATCAAGGTGGATGGCGCGGGCGAGGGCGTGTACACCACCATTCCCCTGGGCATCCTGCTGACGCAGGAGCTGATCGTCACGGTCTGCTCCGCTGATACCGCCGTGGTCGGCGATTTCGCCGCCTGCCGTGTCAAGGGGTTCTCAACGCGAAAGAAGATGCGGTTCGTCTACCAGCTTTTGTACCGCGCCGCCACTATGTATCAGCAGGAACTGCGGCTCATCGACCGCCGCCGCCAGGCCATTGAGAAGAATCTTGCCGGAGAGCTGAAGGACAGCGACCTGATGGAGCTGCACGCGCTGGAATCCACGCTGGTCTACTTTGCCACCAGTCTGCGCGCCAACGCCACGGTGCTGGACCGCCTGACCCGCTACAAGCGGCTGGAGCAGTACCCCGACGACCGCGAATTGCTGGACGACGTTATCGTCGAAATTCGCCAGGCCATTGAGATGACCAGCATCTACCGCGACGATATCAAGGGCACACGAGAGCTGTTCAGCTCGATTTTGGACAACCGCCTGAACAACGCCATGAAATACCTGACCAGCATCACCCTGTTGATGGCCGTACCCACCGTTATCAGCGGTTTGTACGGCATGAACGTCCAGTCCGACGGTATGCCGTTTGCCAACACCACCGCCGGGTTTGCCATTGTGCTGGCGCTGACGCTGGCTTTGTGCGTGTTTGCGGCGTGGGTGCTGCACAAGAAGCATATGTTGTAAGGCGGGCACGCACAAGTGCGCCCCCACAAAAATGTAGCGCCTGCCGCAAAAAGCAGGCGTTTTGTGTAACATTTGCAGGGCAAATCCCTACCTTATATATAAAGGAGGTCAAAACCATGGAGGACGCTTTGATCGTGGACCTGTACTGGGCCCGGGACGAGCAGGCACTGGCCGAGACGGCGGCCAAGTTCGGCACGTACTGCCGCAAAATTGCCGACAACATTCTGCACAGCGCCCACGACGCCGAAGAATGCGAGAACGACACCTGGCTGGCCGCGTGGAACAGTATGCCCACCAACCGCCCCGCGCGGCTGGCGCCGTATCTGGGGCGTATCACGCGGAATCTGGCACTGGATCGCTTTGACAAGGCATCGGCCCAGAAGCGTGGCAGCGGACAGACCTGTGCCCCGCTGGACGAGCTGGCCGAGTGCGTTGCCGCGCCGGGCGGCGTGGAGGACAGTTTTGACGCCGCCGAAACCGGACGGATCATCAGCGATTTTCTGCGCACTTTGCCGGAAGAAACACGCAATATATTTTTGCGCCGCTATTGGTATTGCGACGCCACGGCAGATATTGCCGCGCGGTACGGTCTGACCGAGAGCAAGGTGCGGGTGACGCTGCACCGCACGCGCGGCAAGCTGGCCGCATACTTACAGGAAAGGGGTGCTGCGCTGTGACAGAACGTGAATTGTTTGAGGCCATCGGCCATGTGGACGATGACCTGATTTTGGCCGCCGACGCGCCGTTGAAAAAGCGCCGCAAACCGCCGGTATACTGGCGGCAGCTGGTGTCGGTGGCGGCGTGCGCGTGCATCTTCCTGGGCGGCGTGGCCGTGTGGCAGAGTGACGGATTCCGCAAAGCCAACATGACCAGCGAAGCCGCCGCCTTTGCCGACGACGCCCCGGAGGAAGCCGCCGAGATTGCCCCCGCACCGGATGTACCAATGCTGAGCGCCGCTGCGCCGCAGGCAGACAATGGGGACGCGGCCGCCAAGGCGGGGGCAGCAGAGGATTCCGCCGAGTCGTCTATCGCACTGGGCTTGGCACGGTGCGTGCAGATCGACGGCGTGCGTTATTTTGAGTCGCTGAAGGTGATTGATTTCATCGCTAACCGCGACCCGGACGGCGTGATTTCCGACAGCGTCGACAGAGACGCATTCCCCGAGACAGACATGTGCTCGAATTTTGGCACTGGGTATTCGTACTGGGTGACCGGGGACAACGCCGTGGTCGTGGAGATCGACGGGGAATATTGCGAGTTTGAGGCGAATTGAGGGTTCTACTTGCCTTCTCCCTTGGGGGAAGGTGGCCCCGCAGGGCCGGATGAGGGGCGCGTGTACCGTGGCGCCCCGATAGCGGACGGCAACGGCAAGGCTGCCCCTCATCAGTCAGCGGTCGGGGCCGTTGACAGCTTCCCCCTCGGGGGAAGCCATGCTCACACAAAGTACAAATGACCCATGAGAGGCAGCCACCGTCTCCATGGGTCATTTTTTATCCCGCTCTTTGGCGGCGCTCAGGGCTTCGGGTTTGCGGGTCTCGGGGGTCAGCAGTTTGGCGCGGGTCACGGCGGCACCGCCGAACTTTTTCCGCAGGGCGTCTGCGGCGCGGTCGAGCTTTTCCTGCTTGTCGATGCGGGCGGCATCCGTGAACAGGTCCATCTGCTCAAAGTTGTCCTCGCTGGTTTTTTCGGCGCTGACACCCACCAGCCGCACCGGGCGCGCGGGCCACATCTGGCGCATCAACTCGGTGGCGACGTGATAGAGCCGGTCGGTGGAGTTCGTCGGATTGGGCAGTGTCGTCTGGTGGCTGGTGCGGCGAAAGGCGTTATCCACCAGCTGCACCGTCACCACGCGGGCGGTCTTGCCGTCGGCCCGCAGGCGGCGGCCCACCGAATCACAGAGCGCCAGCATCGTGGCGTCGGCGTCCTCGGGCCGGGGCAAGTCCCGGGGCATCGTTACGCTGTTGCCGTAGCTGTTGTCACGGCTGCCCTGCTTCGTCACCGGGTCAGACTCGCGGCCGTTGGCGTAGTTCCACAGCGTATCGCCCCGGGTGCCGAACAGCCCCACCGCCGTCTCGCGGTCGAGCTTGGCGAAATCGCCGATGGTGTAGACCCCGCAACCGTTCAGCCGCTTGGCCGCACTGGGGCCGACACCGAACAGATCGCCCACCGGCAGCGGCCACATCTTCTTTTCGACCTCGTATCTATATAAGGTATGGACCTTGTCGGGCTTTTCAAAGTCGGAGGCCATTTTGGCAAGCAGGCGGTTGGGCGCGATGCCGACATTGACCGTGAAGCCCAGCTCCCGGCGCACGCGGCGGCGGATGGTGTGGGCGGCGGTCAGCGGCGGGCCGAACAGCGCCTCGGTGCCAGTCATGTCAAGGAAGGCCTCGTCGATGCTGTATTGTTCAACATCCGGGGTGTAGTCGTTCAAAATAACAATCAGTGCCTTGCTGTTTTTGACGTAGAAGTCAAAGTCCGGCGGCACGATGGTCAGCCCCGGGCACTTGGCGCGGGCGGCGAAAAGACTCTCCCCTGTCTGGATGCCGAATTTTTTCGCAGGGGCGCTTTTGGCCAGCACAACGCCGTGGCGCTTGGCCTCGTCGCCGCCCACAACGGCGGGGATGGTGCGCAGGTCGACGGTTCCGCCGTCCTGCAGCGATTTAAGCGCCGACCATGAGAGGAAGGCCGAGTTGACATCGACGTGGAAGTAGATTTTGGGCATGGGTGGGGCGGCCTCCTTTCCATTCTCTTTGCCTTCCCCCCGAGAGGGAAGCCTTTATAAAGATTATACCACAAACTCGCTCTTGCACATAGCCTGCAAACGTGGTATAATTTTATGTATATTTATACAAATAATGCGTATATTTACAAAAGGAGCAACCATATGGACCTCGTAGGACATGATTTTTTGACGCTGTTGGACTTTACCCCGGCTGAGATCGGCGGCCTGCTGGACCTGGCGGCAGAGCTGAAAGCCAAGAAAAAGGCGGGCATTCCCCACGATACGCTGCGCGGCAAAAACGTGGCGCTGATTTTTGAAAAGACCTCCACCCGCACCCGCTGCTCGTTCGAGGTCGCGGCCCACGACTTAGGGATGGGCACCACCTACCTGGACCCCACCGGCAGCCAGATCGGCAAAAAGGAGTCCATCGCCGACACGGCGCAGGTGCTCTCCGGTATGTTTGAGGGCATCGAGTACCGCGGCTACGGCCAGACCATTGTGGAAGAACTCGCCAAGTACGCCAGCGTGCCGGTGTGGAACGGCCTGACGAACGAGTACCACCCCACCCAGATCCTGGCCGACTTTTTGACGCTGCGTGAGCATTTCGGCAAGCTGCAGGGCCTGAAATTTGCCTACATGGGCGACGCCCGCTACAACATGGGCAACAGCCTCATGATCGGCTGCGCGAAGATGGGCCTGCATTTTGTGGCCTGCGCACCCAAAGCCTACTGGCCGAACCCCGAGCTGGTCGCCAAATGCCGGGAGTTTGCCCGCCTGAGCGGCGGAAGCATCACACTTTCCGAGGATACTGACGCTGTGGCCGGGGCCGATGTGGTCTACACCGATGTGTGGGTCAGCATGGGTGAGCCGGTGGAAGTGTGGGAGGAGCGTATCAATGCCCTGGCCCCCTACCAGGTCAACGCGCAGCTGATGGCGAAGGCCAAGGGCACCGCCGTGTTCATGCACTGCCTGCCTGCCTACCACGACCACAAGACCGCCGTGGGCAAGGAAATGGGCGAGAAATTTGGCCGCGACGCCATGGAAGTGACCGACGAGGTATTCAACGGCCCGCAGTCCATTGTGTTCCAGGAGGCCGAGAACAGAATGCACACCATCAAGGCTGTGATGGCGGCAACGCTGGGGGCGTGAACCAAGAAAAAAGGCACATCCTTTCGGATGTGCCTTAAATTTATTCCGTTATAAAGAATTACTCCTCAACATAACCATACTGCAGATACCAGTAGCCGTAGGGGCTGTGCCAGGTGCCCTTCAGAGAGGGGCTCTGCAGCCAGAAGTCGTTGTAGTAGGCAACGGGGATGCAGGCGGTGTCAGCCATCAGCATATCCTCGGCCTCGTGCAGCTTCTCGAAGTGGGTAGCCTTGTCGGCAACGCGGGACTCCTCGATGACCTTGTCAAACGCGGGGTTGGCGTACTTGCCGTCGTTGTTGCCGTTGTTGGTGGTGAACAGCTCCAGCATGTTGGAGGGGTCGTTGTAGTCCATGGACCAGCCGTTGCGGCTGATGTCATAGTCACCGGCGCGGCGCATGGGGATGAAGCTGGACCACTCGACCTTGTTGATGTTCATGGAGATACCCAGCTCTGCCCATGCCTGCTGCAGATACTCGGCAACGGCAACGTGATAACCGGCGTCGTTGGCACTGTACTCAATGACAGGGAAGCCCTCGCCGTCCGGGTAGCCGGCCTCGGCCATCAGCTGCTTGGCCTCCTCGAGGTTGGCCTCGTAGTCGCCGCTGATGTAGGGCTTGCCGCCGTTGGCATTGTCCATGAAGTAGCCCTCGTTGTCCACGATGCCGGGGCCAACCAGTGCAGTGGCGGGGGTGTAGATGCCCTGCATGATGGTGTTGGCAACGTAGTCGCGGTCAATGGCCAGAGACAGAGCCTTACGGACATTGGGGTCGGTGAACGGCTCCTTCTGATCGTTCAGGGAGATGTAGTAGGTGCCCATGATCTCATCGAGATAGAAGTCGCCGCCGTCCTCGGCCTTGGTCAGGCTGGGGATCTCATCGGTGGGGACGTCCTTGATGAGCTGTGCCTCACCGCTGTTGTAAGCGGCGTAGGCAGCGCTGGAATCCTCGAGCAGAAGCAGGGTGATGGTGTCGGAAACGATCTTGGAGGAATCCCAGCCGCCGACGTAGTTCGGGTTCTTGGACAGAACGATGCGCTCGGAGGGAGTCCACTCGGTGATCATGTAGGGGCCGTTGCAGACGAAGGTGTCGGGCTCGGTGCACCATGCGTCGCCGTTGGCCTCCACGGTGGCCTGCTGCACGGGTGAAGTGGCGACGAAAGCGGCCAGCTTGTCAAAGTAGGAGCAGGGATAGCTCAGGGTAATGGTCAGAGTCTTGCCGTCCTCGCTGGCAACGACGTTCAGGGCGTCCCAGTCGGGATCGGTGGTGGTGTTGCCGTCCGCATCGGGGTTGCCGATGGCATCCTGATAGCCGTCGATCATGCCGACAACCGTCTCGGCGTAGGGGGCGGCGGTGTCGGGGCAGGCCAGACGCTTGAAGCTGTACTCGAAGTCGGCGGCGGTCAAATCGGAACCGTCGCTCCACTTCAGGCCGTCGCGCAGGTGGAAGGTCCAGACCAAGCCGTCATCGCTGACTTCGTAGCTCTCGGCCTGACCGGGCTGGATTTCGTTGTTCTCGTCGATGATGAGCAGGGGCTCTTCGATGGTCAGCAGGGTGTTGCCGCCGTCGATGGCCGCATTCAGTGCGGGGTCCAGCGTCTCGGGGTTGGGGCCGATCTGGACGGTGAAGCCGGTGCCCTCGCCGGTGGCGGCGTCAGCAGCCTCGGTGGTGGCAGTATCGGCGCTGCCGTTGGTGTCAGTGGTGCTTGCGGAAGAACCGCAGGCTGCCAGAGAAACTGCCATGCCGGCCGCCATCGCCGCGGCGATGATTCTCTTGTTCTTCATGTTGCTTGTATCCTCCTGATGGATCTTTCTTACACTCGTTGTCTGTCCGTGACAGGCGAACATTGACTATTATAGTACGCGCAACACAGGATTGCAAGTTTGGCAACGATATGTTACTGTTTTGTAACGATTTTGCCTTCCCCTTCGGGGGAAGGTGGCCCCGCAGGGCCGGATGAGGGGCCGAGTTTGCCACAGCCACCCGCTTACGGGCAGCGGCGGCAAGGTTTCCCCTCATCAGTCAGCGGGCGGAGCCGCTGACAGCTTCAGTCTCCGCGCTAAGAGCCGCCTACGGCGGTTGCGCTCCGACACGCGCCTGCGGGCGCAGCCCCAAGGGGGAAGCCTTATATACAAAAAAGGCACGGCCTTTTAACAGGTCGTGCCCTTTATTATAAAGGTTAGTTACTGCTCAACATAACCGTACTGCAGGTACCAGTAGCCGTAGGGGCTGTGCCAGGTGCCCTTCAGAGAGGGGCTCTGCAGCCAGAAGTCGTTGTAGTAGGCCAGCGGGATGCAGCCGTAATCATTCATCAGGATGTCCTCAGCCTCATGCAGCTTCTGGAAGTGGACGCTCTTATCGGCGACCTTGGAGGCTTCGATGGCGGCATCGAACTCGGGGTTGCTGTACTTACCATCGTTGTTGCCGTTGGTGGTGGTGAACAGCTCGATCATGTTGGAAGGATCGTTGTAGTCCATGACCCAGCCGTTACGGGCAGCGTCATAGTCGCCGGCGCGGCGCATCGGGGTGAAGCTGGACCACTCGACCTTGTTGATGTTCACGGTGATGCCCAGCTCGCCCCAGGCCTGCTGCAGATACTCAGCAACGGGGATGTGGTAGCCGGCGTCGTTGGCGCTGTACTCGATGGTGGGGAAGCCTTCGCCGTTGGGGTAGCCGGCATCGGCCAGAGCCTGCTTGGCAGCCTCGAGGTTGGCCTCGTAGTCGTCGCTGATGTAGGTCTTGCCGCCGTTGGCGTTGTCGTAGAACATGCCGGTCTCATCAACGATGCCGGGGCCGACCAGGTTGTAGGCGGGGGTGTAGGTACCCTGCATGATGGTGTTGGCAACATAGTCACGGTCGATGGCCAGGCTCAGAGCCTTACGGACATTGACATCGTTGAACGGCTCACGCTGGTCGTTCAGGGAGATGTAGTAGGTGCCCAGGATGGTGTCAACATAGAAGTCGCCGCCGTCCTCAGCCTTGGTCAGGCTGGGGATCTCATCGGTGGGGACGTCCTTGATGAGCTGTGCCTCACCGCTGTTGTAAGCGGCGTAGGAGGCGCTGGAATCCTCAAGCAGGAGCAGGGTGATGGTGTCGGAAACGATCTTGGAGGAATCCCAGCCGCCGACATAGTTCGGGTTCTTGGTAAGCACGATGCGCTCAGAGGGAACCCAATCGGTGATCATGTAGGGGCCGTTGCAGATGTAGGTGTCAGGCTCGGTGCACCATGCATCGCCGTTGGCCTCAACAGTAGCCTGCTGCACAGGGCTCATGGCGGCAAAGGCAGCCAGCTTGTCAAAGTAAGCGCAGGGGTAGCTCAGGGTGACGGTCAGGGTCTTGCCATCCTCGCTGGCAACGACATTCAGGGCGTCGAAGTCAGGCTCGGTGGTCATGTTGCCGTCTGCATCGGGGTTGCCGGTGGCATCGGCGTAGCCGTCGATCATGCCGACAACAGTCTCGGCATAGGGGGCAGCGGTGTCGGGCGCGGCCAGACGCTTGAAGGAGTACTCAAAGTCCTTCGCGGTCAGGTCGGAGCCATCGCTCCACTTCAGGCCGTCACGCATCGTGAAGGTCCAGGTCAGGCCGTCATCGCTGACAGTGTAGCTCTCAGCCTGGCCGGGGATGACCTCGTTGTTCTCATCGATGAGCAGCAGCGGCTCAAAGACGGTGATCAGCGTGTTGGCGCCGTCGATTGCGCTGTTCAGCGCGGGGTCCAGCGTCTCGGGGTTGGAACCGAGCTGGACGGTGAAACCGTTGGCGGAAGTGTCGGTAGCCTCGGTGGCTTCGCTGGTCGCAGCCTCAGTGGATGCAGCGCTGCTGGCATCGGTGGCAGCGGAGCTTGCAGAGCCGCCGCACGCAGCGAGAGAAGCAGCCATGCAGCCGGCCATAGCCACGGCAGCAATGTTCTTCATCTTCATGTGAAATACCCTCCAAATTCATTAATACTTTATACCCAATCCCCCTCGGGGGCAGCGCCCCCAACGGAGTGAATATTTATACTTTACCACTCTAAAGCGGCATTTGCAAGTGTTCTGTAATTTTTGTAACTGTTTTGACAGAAAATCCGTTTGTATCTCTGTCGCGGACAATTCTGTGCGTCGCAGATAGATGTCTCTCTACCGCACACAATTTTGCTTAAAACGCAAGGCGGCCACGGCTGACCGCCTTGCATATGTATAAATTTCAGGCCGAGTGAAGTCAGTCGGCGGACAGAATCGTCCAAAGGCCCTCACGGCCGCCGTCCAGCAGGTTGCAGGGGCGTCGAGGACGCCGCCCCCTACTTATTTTACCTTATCCAAATGGTGGCAGGCTGCCCAATGGCCGCTGCTGACCTCCTTGAACTCCGGCACCTCGGCAGCGCAGCGCTCATCGGCGTAGGGGCAGCGGGTGCGGAAACGGCAGCCGCTCGGCGGGTTCAGCGGACTGGGCACATCGCCCTGCAGCACAATGCGGTGGCTCTGGCGGGCCGTCACGGGGTCAGCCACCGGAATGGCCGAGATCAAGCTGCGGGTGTAGGGGTGGACGCTGTGGGCGATCAGCTCAAAGCTGTCGGCCAGCTCGACCAGCTTGCCCAGATACATAACGCCGATGCGGTTGGAAATGTGCTTGACAACGCTCAGGTCGTGCGCAATAAAGAGGTAGGTCAGCCCCATCTCCTGCTGCAGATCCTCAAACATATTGACGACCTGTGCCTGAATCGAGACATCCAGCGCGGAGACAGGCTCGTCGCAGACGATGAACTCCGGGTCCACAGCCAGCGCACGGGCGATGCCGACACGCTGACGCTGACCGCCGGAGAACTCGTGCGGGTAGCGGTTGGCGTGCTCACTGTTCAGGCCGACACGCTCCAGCAGGGAGATGATCTTGTCGTGACGCTCCTTGGCGTTGGCGCACAGGTGGTGGATGTCGATGCCCTCACCCACAATGTCGCCGATCGTCATGCGGGGGTCCAGGCTCGCGTAGGGGTCCTGGAACACGATCTGCATACGGCGGCGGTAGGGCAGCATATCCACCGCGATCTTCTTTTTCTTGTCAAACAGCACCTTGCCGTCATAGATGATGGTGCCGTCCGTCGGTTCATACAAACGCAGCAGGGTGCGGCCGGTGGTGGTCTTGCCGCAGCCGGATTCGCCGACCAGACCCAGGGTCTCGCCCTTGCGGATGGCAAAGCTGACGTCATCGACAGCCTGCACATACTGCTTGTTCTTGCCCATGCCGCCGGCCGGGAAGTACTGCTGCAAATGCTTTACTTCAACAAGATTCTCGCTCATTCGGCTTTGCCCCCTTTCTCAAATTCTTCTTTCTGGCGCAGCCAGCAATAGGTGTAATGGGTGTCGCTCAATTCGGTTTTGGGCGGCATCTTATTCAGGCAGACCTTCATGCAGCTCTTGCAGCGCGGCGCGAAGGGGCAGCCCGCAGGCGGATTCAGCAGGTCGACCGGCTGGCCCTCGATGGGCACCAAGCGCTCCTTCTCCTCGGCGTTCAGCTTGGGGATGGAGTTGATCAGGCCCTTGGTGTACTCGTGCTGGGGGTTGTAGAAAATCTCGTCGGTGGTGCCGTACTCGACGATGTGACCGGCGTACATGACGGCGATCTTCTCGCACATCTGGGCGACAACACCCAGGTCATGGGTGATCATGATGATGGACATACCCAGCTTGTGGCGCAGGTCGTTCATCAGCTCAAGGATCTGCGCCTGGATCGTGACGTCCAGCGCGGTGGTCGGCTCGTCAGCGATCAGCAGCTTCGGCTCGCAGGCCAGCGCAATGGCGATCATAACACGCTGGCGCATACCGCCGGACAGCTCGTGGGGGTACTGCTTCAAGCGGCGGTCCGGCTCGTTGATGCCGACCAGCTCCAGCAGTTCCTTAGCGCGGGCCCAGGCTTCCTGCTTGGTCTTTTTAGTGTGCAGCAGGATGACCTCGACGATCTGGTTGCCGATGGTGTACACCGGGTTCAGACTCGTCATAGGGTCCTGGAAGATGATGGAGACCTCGTTGCCGCGGATCTTGCGGAACTCCTTCTCGGTCATTTTGTCGATCTGGTGGCCGTTGAACCACACCGTGCCGCCGACCAGACGGCCGGGGTAAGCTGTCAGGCCCATGATGGAATACGCCGTGACAGACTTGCCGGAGCCGGACTCGCCGACGATGCCCAGCACGTCGCCCTGGTTCATGCTGAAGGACACGCCGTTCAGCGCTTTGACTTCGCCCGCGGGGGTGAAGAAGGACAGGCGTTCGTCCTTGATTTCAAGAATTTTCTCGCTCATGTTTGCTTCTCCTCCCCTCTCAGCTCTTCAGTTTCGGGTCAAATGCGTCGCGCAGGCCATCGCCGAACAGGTTAAAGACCAGGATCATAACGCTGATCATCAGCGCAGGGGCGATCAGCAGCACCGGGTAGGTGTTCATGCCCTTGACGGCGTCGGTCGCCAGAGAGCCCAAGGACGGCATAGGCGCGGCAACGCCCAGGCCGAGGAAGCTCAGGTAGCTCTCGGTGAAGATGGAGGACGGGATCTGCAGGGTGGTGGTGACGATCAGGGTACCCATGCAGTTGGTCAGCAGGTGCTTTTTGATGATGCGGCCGCCGGATGCGCCCAGTGCGCGGGCAGCGGTGACATACTCGCTCTCTTTCAGCGTCAGGACCTGGGAGCGGACGATACGCGCCATGCCGACCCAATACAGCAGCGCGAAGATGATGAAGATGGACACCATGTTGGGGCCGAGGGTCTGCATCCAGCCAAAGCCGGGCTTGGTCGCCAGCGCTTCCAGCGGTTCCTTGATGGCCATGGCCAGCAGGATAATGAGCAGGATGTCGGGGATGGTGTAGAGAATATCGGTAATGCGCATCATGATGTTATCGACCCAGCCGCCCGCAAATGCGGAGATAGCGCCGTAGGTCGCACCGATGAGCAGGACCAGCACAGAGGCCAGCAGGCCGACGGACAGGGAGACGCGGGTGCCCATCATGACACGCACGGCAAAGTCACGGCCCATACGGTCGGTGCCCAAAATGTGGGGGAATACGTTCTCGCCCTGGTCGATGAGCTTCTGCTCCGCGGCAGAATACTCAAACGGAGCCAGGTTGTTGCTGCCCTTAATCTGCTGCTCGTAGCTGTACGGCCAGAAGCTGGGCAGAATGTAGGCCATGAAGGCAATCAGCAGGATGACCACCAGGCTGACCATGGCGATCTTGTTTTTCTTCAGGCGGCGCATGCCGTCCTTCCAGAAGTTGACGCTCTCACGCATGACAACGAGGCTCTTCTTCTCGTCGTTGGATGCGGGGGCGAAATCTTCCACGTTGAGTTGCAGGCTCAACGGATTCTTTTTCAGATTTTCCATTTTGTCTGCTCCTCCTTACTTCAGCTTGATGCGCGGGTCGATGATCTTGTACAGGATGTCAACGATGACGTTGGCAACAATGACGAGGGTCGCCAGCAGAATCGTGGTGCCCATGATCATCATGTAGTCACGGTTGGTGATGGCAGACACGAAGTCGCGGCCCAGGCCGGGGATGGAGAAGATCTTCTCGACGACGAAGGAACCGGTCATCAGACCTGCCAGCATGGGGCCGACATAGGTGACAACAGGCAGGATGGCGTTGCGCAGGGCGTGCTTGAACAGGATCTTCACGCTGGAAACGCCCTTGGCGCGGGCGGTGCGCATGTAATCCTGACCCATGACGTCCAGCAGACTGGAACGCATCAGGCGGGTGATGTAGGCGGTGGGATAAATAGCCAGCGCCGTCACGGGCATGATGTAGGCCGCCGGCTCGTTCAGGCCGACGGTGGGCAGCAGCTTGAGGTTCATGCCGAAGGTGTAGAGCAGCACAACGCTGGAAATAAAGCTCGGGATAGCGATGCCGCAGGTGGCAAAAACGATAATCAGGTTGTCAGCCCATTTCCCTCGGTTATACGCAGACAGACAGCCCAGCGGAATGCCGACGCACAGGGCGACCAGAACGGCCAGACCGGCGGTGCGGGCAGACACAGGCAGCTTGGAGAAGATGATCTGGTTGACGGTACGGCCGCGCTGTTTCAGGCTCAGGCCCATATCGCCGTGGACAAGGCTGTTCATGTAGTTGAGGTACTGCACACCCAGGGGCTTGTCCAGGCCGTATTTTTCGGCCAGAGCCTGCTGGGCTGCTTTACTGATGGACTTTTCCGCCACGAACGGGCCGCCGGGGACCAGGTTCATGATGAAAAAGGTAAGGGTCGCGACGATGAACACGCTGAAAATGCCCATTGCCACGCGCTTGACGATGTACTTCGCCATGGTTTAGTGCCACTCCGTTTCTTAATGGAATACAAATTGGGGTCGATTCTGGTTTATCCGTTTAATGCTCTGTACTGTGCACGCGCATTTGTGCGCACACCGTGGACACGAAAGAGAATAAAAAAGTCGATGGCGGCTGCGATTGCAAACACCATCGTTCGTAATCCAAAATCTATGAATATTATAAAATGTTGCAAAGTATTTGTCAATTCTCTGTCGCGCTCCCGGCAACGACAAACAGCCGAAAAGCCGCGCGTTTAGCTGCGAATTTTCAGTAAAGATGCCCATTTGCAGATTTTTTTGAGTTTTTTTGAAAAACCGCTTGACTTTCCCCACCGCCGGCGCTATAATAAAACACGTTCTCCGGCGAGAACGCCAAGAGAATATGCGCCGGTAGCTCAGCTGGATAGAGTGTCTGACTACGAATCAGAAGGTCGGGAGTTCGAGTCTCTTCCGGCGCACCAAAAGCCTGTGACATAAAGAATGTCACAGGCTTTTTTCTTTGTTGCATCGCACAAAATCAGCGAAATCGATGACCGATTTTCAAGGTGCGTT
>QWCH01004043.1_pt1 | contig 14074 bp, 9 predicted proteins | sample 1972671 | NCBI WGS metagenome assembly QWCH01 (sample SAMN09866713, study PRJNA288562) | Human gut metagenome isolate term3_stool, whole genome shotgun sequencing... | isolation source: gut | host: Homo sapiens | place: USA: California | reverse complement strand
AAATGAATTTGTTCTCTCTTTTTATCAGCATTTTCAGTCATCATATGAAATCACCACCTAGTATTTTATACTTCTATTATACCAAAAAAGCACCGAAAAGTCGCTAAAAAATCGCACTTTTCAGTGCTTTAATACGAGAAAAATCCACGACATTTGTCGTGGACTTTGTCTACAGTCTGAGAGGATTTGTCACACAAATCCTCTCTTTTTTTAATAATAAACAAAGAAGTCTAGAGCTGGCACTCTGAGTTCCTTTTATTTATTTTCCCGCACTGCTCTCACAAAAGCCTCTATTCGTTCTTTACTCTTTCCATTGCCATCTGCACGCTCTACACCGGAACTGGTGTCCACACCATCAATTTTCCCCGCGCAGGCAGTCAGAGCCTCTCCCACATTGTCCGGATTAAGCCCACCGGCAAGTAATACTTGTTTCTCTGTCGAAGGAAGCTTTTGCAGCAAATCCCAGTCAAATGTTTTTCCACTTCCCGGAACTGCGGCATCCATAACAAATCCAGCCACTTCATCCATTTCTTCGTAATGTGAAAAAGCATCCATATCACTTACATTAAAAGCTTTAAAAACCGGAATCCGACAGGACGTAATAACCGAATCCTCTATCCTGCCATGAATTTGAATTGCTAAAAAGCCGGCTTCCACAACCGCTTCCACCTGCTCTTTTGTCGGGCTTACCGTAACCGCAACCGAAATAACGCCTGCCGGAAGTTTCGCAATTAATTTCTTGGCACACTCTAGGGAAAGATTCCTTTTACTTTTCGGAAAAAACAACACAAAGCCGGCATAATCAATACCGGCTTTTGCAATATATCCAATTTCTTCTTCGGAAGTAATACCACAAATTTTTATCAAAGGGTTCTTCATCCTATCCACCTCATTTCATTCAACCGTCCATGTTCTTTCATTATACATACTGAATGATTTAATGGCAACCCTTACATTTACTGCAGTCACCGCCACAGCTTCCTTTTCCATTTTTACGGTCTTTTCTCATGCAAAACAGAATAGCGGCTACAATCACCACAAGAATACCTGCTACAATAATTGTTCCCCACATATTGACACACTCCTTTCGATTCAAAAGGCTAGACCTGCATTCCAAAAAATGCAGGTCATATCCAAATGGCTTATTTATGTTCAAAATGTTTTTTACAAATTTTTGAGATGATTACTTGGAGGCAGCAACACTCGTTTTGCCAACTTTTAATGTCTGGCTTTCTTTATAAGGACGAACCAGAAGGTAAATCATTCCAATAATTACCAAAATAGCAACTACTGTCCAGATACTGAATACGCCCTGTGCAAGCAAACCAATGTTATTTACAATCAAACCAATCAAGTAAGCAAATCCACACTGATAACCAACGGCTACGAAGAACCATTTACGGTTATTCATCTCACGTTTAATCGCACCCATTGCTGCGAAACATGGAGCACACAAAAGGTTAAATGCTAAGAAAGCATAACCACTAACTGCGGTAAAGTTTGCTGCCATGTTCTGATATACAGTACCATCACCGGCAGTGTACAGAATACCAAGAGTACCAACGATATTCTCTTTTGCCACAAGCCCTGTAATTGAAGCAACAGTTGCCTGCCAGTTGCCCCATCCAAGAGGAGCAAACAACCAAGCGATTGCTTTACCAATTACTGCCAGAATACTAGCATCAATTTCATCCTCTGAAAGCATACGGAATGTTCCGTCTACTACACCGAAATAGGTTGTAAACCATACAAAAATTGTGGAAAGAAGGATGATAGTACCTGCCTTCTTAATAAAGCTCCAGCCACGCTCCCACATGCTGCGAAGTACCGTACCAACGGTTGGCATATGGTAAGCAGGAAGCTCCATAACGAACGGTGCCGGGTCACCGGCAAACAATTTCGTTTTCTTCAAAATGATACCAGATACGATAACAGCTCCGATTCCAAGGAAGTATGCGGAAGGAGCAACCCATGAAGCACCACCGAAAATAGCTCCGGCAACCATTGCGATAAATGGAAGTTTTGCTCCACAAGGGATAAATGTTGTCGTCATAATTGTCATCTTACGGTCACGGTCACTCTCGATTGTACGAGAAGCCATGATACCGGGAACACCACATCCGGAACCAATCAACATTGGGATGAAGGATTTACCGGACAAACCGAAACGACGGAAAATACGGTCCATGATAAATGCGATACGTGCCATGTAACCACATGCTTCCAAAAATGCTAAGAAGATAAACAATACAAGCATCTGAGGAACAAATCCAAGTACAGCTCCAACACCGGCTACAATACCATCCATAATCAATCCGTACAAAGGTTCTGCGCAAACCGGATTTCCTTCGTCGTCCAAAAGTGCCTTATTAAGCAATGCCGGGATACCGGGAACCCAAACACCATAATCTGCAGAATCCGGCTCTTCCAAGCCTTTTTCATTGACATATTTTTCTGCATCTTTGAATGACATACCATTTACAGTTTCCTCATCTGCATCATCCGGTACCGCATCATAATATACATCAATTTCATTTGTTGCCAAAGTCTCTTCATCTTCTACTTCATATTTTACAGAAGCTTCAGAAGAACCCTTTGCATCTAACTCTGCCATCTTTTTCTTTGTTGCATCAACATCAATGGCATCTTCATCGTCTGTTACCAAAACGCCATAAGCATCCAATGCGTTGGTTGCCTGTGTATAGCTGTCAGCATCTTCTTCGTAAGCGGAAGTTCCGATACCGAACAAGTGCCAGCCATCACCGAACACACCATCATTTGCCCAGTCAGTAGCAATTGTACCAACTGTTGTAACAGAAACATAATATACGATAAACATAACAACCGCAAAGATTGGCAGCGCCAAAATTCGGTTTGTCACAATCTTATCAATCTTATCGGAAATCGTAAGTTTTCCGGATTTTGCTTTTTTCAGGCAGTCATCAATGACAGATGTTATATAGCTGTATCTCTCATTTGTAATAATACTTTCTACATCGTCATCAAATGCCTCTTCCAGAGAAGAAATCTCACTGCTGACATCCGGCACGGAAGCCATCAGCTCAACAATCTTATCGTCACTCTCCAAAAGTTTGATTGCATAGAAACGTTTCAACTCATCTTTAATCTGTCCGTCTAACATTGACTCGACAGAATGAATTGCCATCTCTACTCCTTCAGCAAATTCATGAACCGGTGCTTCATAACCTTTCTTTGCTGCAGCCAAAGCCTTTTTCGCAGCATCCTCAATACCGGTTCCTTTCAAGGCAGAAATCTCAACCACGTCGCATCCAAGAACTTTGCTCAGCTCTTTTATGTTGATGACATCGCCATTTTTCTTTACAATATCCATCATATTGACAGCCATAACAACCGGAATACCAAGTTCCAGAAGCTGTGTTGTCAAGTACAGGTTACGCTCAATGTTCGAACCATCTACAATATTTAAAATCGCATCCGGTCTCTCATTGATTAAGTAATTTCTAGCAACTACCTCTTCCAATGTATATGGGGAAAGAGAATAAATACCGGGCAAGTCGGTGATAACAACGTCTGAGCTGCCACCTGCCAAACTCTTCTTTAACTTTCCTTCTTTTTTCTCTACTGTTACACCAGGCCAGTTACCAACAAACTGATTGGCACCGGTCAAAGCGTTAAACAATGTTGTCTTACCGCTATTCGGGTTACCCGCAAGCGCAATCGTAATAGCCATTTCTTTTTCTCCTTTTCTAAGTTTGATATTTCTATCTTATATTTGTTTTGACTTTCCCTTGTTAGTTTTTACTAACTATGACACAAAAAAATTACTGAACTTCAATCATTTCTGCATCCGCTTTACGCAAGGATAATTCATAACCACGTACGGTAACCTCAACTGGGTCTCCAAGCGGTGCTACTTTCCTTACAAAAATATCAACTCCTTTGGTAATACCCATGTCCATAATACGCCTTTTTACCGGACCTTCGCCTGTCAACTTTGTAACTTTTACTGTGCTGCCAGGTGTCACCTCTCTCAATGTCATTGTCTTTCCTCCTTAAATCATTATCTTATTTGCCATATCTTTTCCAAGTGCAACGCGGGAATCTTTGACATTCAAAATCATATTGCCACTGATTTCCGATACCACTGTCACAACCGAGCCGGTCACAAAGCCTAAGTTCTCCAGAAATTTCTTTGTCTCTTCACGACCGCCAATTCTTTTAATCGTGTTTTTCTCGCCCACTTTCGCCATCGTTAAAGGCATCATTCCATCATCCTTTCTGTATCGCGTCATAAATGACATGACGGTTGATAATGAATTCTATCACTTACGCAAGTTAGTATACACTAACGAACATTAGCTGTCAAGAACTTTATGAGTTTTTTTCGCGATAAAACAAATTGATTCATCTGCAAAAGAATGTTATACTATACAGTACAATGTAAATGGGAATACCCCCAGTATATATTTTTTGGAGAGGAGTTACTTATATATATGAAGAAAAAGTATAACGAATCCGCTGAGGATTATTTGGAAACTATCCTTATGTTAAGTAAAACACTGCCGGTCGTCCGTGCCGTAGACATTGCTACCGAATTGGATTTTAAAAAATCCAGCGTCAGTGTCGCCATGAAAAACCTGCGTGAAAAGGGACATATTACCGTAACCGATGCCGGTTACATCTATTTGACGGATTCTGGGAAAAAAATTGCAGAAATGGTCTATGAACGTCATGATGTTTTGACGCACTACTTAATTTCTCTTGGTGTTGCCGAAAAAACAGCAGAAGAAGACGCCTGCAAAATCGAGCATATTATCAGTGAAGAGAGTTTTCAGGCGATTAAAAAGTCTTTTTCAAAATAAAATTGATTTAGAATTGTAAAAAATAAAACCGCTTATAACAACTGTTATAAGCGGTTTTCACGTACGTGAGAGGATTCGAACCCCCGACACCTTGGTCCGTAGCCAAGTGCTCTATCCAGCTGAGCTACACGTACAACGCAAGTATTATAATAGCGCAGTCGTCATAAAAAGTCAAGCACTTTTTTTATTTTTTTTATCTTTATGATTGAAGCTCCAATCCCGGTTTTAGGAAGGAATAAAAACTAGCTTTCGGCACGCTATCACCGTAGATTAAAAATAATCAATATAAATGATTAAATTTAATCATTTCCTTTTTACTAAAAGTATGATAACATATCATATAGCAAAAGGCAATGACGAGGAATAGTAACTTCCTTTTATTCTTTCAGAGAGCTGCCGGCTGGTGAAAGGCAGTAGAAGAATGGTTGTGAACTCGCCTCCGAGCTGTACATTTGAACCTTTAGTAGAATGTACCGGTCACCCACCGTTATGAGGGAAAGGCATGTTAGTGCTGATGAGGGCATGTCCATCGGACATGAAGTAGAGTGGTACCGCGAAGGATTATCTCTTTCGTCTCTACAACCACATTGGTTGTGGGGCACGGAAGTTTTTTTATTTATACCACAAATCATCCAATCCCCTGCAGCAAAACAGTATTTTAATTAGGAAAAGAAATGGAGGATTTGAACATGAAAAATTTTGACAAATATGAAAAAGCCTATTTTATGCCACCGGAATGTACCTATGACTGGGTAAAAAAAGATTCCATCACAAAGCCGCCGATTTGGTGTTCCGTCGATTTGCGTGATGGTAACCAGGCGTTGATTGAACCAATGAGTTTAGACGAAAAATTACAGTTTTTCCAGATGTTAGTAGATATTGGATTTAAGGAAATCGAAGTTGGTTTCCCGGCTGCATCGGAAACTGAATACGAATTTATGCGTGCTTTGATTGAGAAAAATATGATTCCTGATGATGTTACCGTTCAGGTTCTGACTCAGGCAAGAGAGCACATTATCAAAAAAACATTTGAGGCTGTAAAAGGTGCTCCTCACGCAGTTATTCATCTGTACAACTCAACATCGGTTGCACAACGTGAACAGGTATTTAAAAAATCCAAGGAGCAGATTAAACAGATTGCCGTTGACGGTGCGGTGCTTTTGAAAAAATTGGCAGACGAAACCGAAGGAAACTTCTCTTTCCAGTACAGTCCGGAAAGTTTTCCGGGAACGGAAGTGGATTATGCCGTTGATGTGTGCAATGCTGTTTTGGATGTATGGCAGCCAAAGAAAGAAAACAAAGCAATCATTAACATCCCTGCTACCGTTGAGAATGCAATGCCTCATGTATTTGCCACTCAGGTAGAATACATCAACAAACATTTGAAATACCGTGATGCAGTTACCCTGTGTCTGCATCCGCACAACGACCGTGGCTGTGGCGTAGCAACCGCAGAACTTGGTATTTTAGCAGGAGCCGAGCGTATCGAAGGTACTCTGTTTGGAAACGGTGAGCGTACCGGTAACGTTGACATTGTTACTTTGGCAATGAATATGTTTACACACGGTGTTGACCCGAAACTGGATTTTTCCAACATGCCAAAAATCCGTGCAAATTATGAGAAATTTACAAGAATGCATGTTTATGAGCGTCAGCCATATGCCGGTGATTTGGTATTTACCGCATTCTCCGGTTCCCATCAGGACGCAATTGCCAAGGGTATGCAGTGGCGTGAAGATAAGAAATTAAAAACATGGAGTGTTCCTTATCTGCCGGTTGACCCTAAAGATGTCGGACGTACCTATGACGGCGACGTAATCCGAATCAACAGCCAGTCAGGCAAGGGCGGTGTCAACTATATTCTGAAACAGAACTTCGGTATTTCTATGCCGGATGCGATGCGGGAAGAAGTTGGCTATCTGATGAAACACGTTTCCGACGAAGAGCATAAAGAACTGTCTCCACAGTGGGTTTATGAAATTTTCGAAGACAATTACATTAACCCGACACCTTACTTCCAGATTTCCGAATGCCACTTCAAACAGGTGGATGGCATCATGGCAGAAGCAACGATTACCTGCGGTGACAAATCTACTATTGTGGATGCAAACGGAAACGGACGTTTAGATGCCGTAAGTAACACCATCAAGCAGTTCTTTGGCATCAGTTACCAGTTGTCCACCTACGAAGAACATGCTTTGACTCAGGGCTCCTCTTCTAAGGCAATTGCCTATGTAAGCATCACCTGCCAGGGCAATGTATTCTGGGGCGTCGGCATTGACGAAGATATTATTTCGGCTTCCATTCACGCATTGTGTGTCTGCGTAAACAAACTGCCGGACATAAAAAAAAACGATAATTTGAGAGATGAGCGGCTGGTTGGCATGATTAATTTCATGCAGGCAAATTACCAGACCGTAACACTTGAAGACATGGCAGAACAGTTCCACTTGAGCGTGCCGTATTTAAGTAAATTCATCCATGAAAAATCCGGCAAGACATTTGGCGAGCAGGTCACAAATATCCGGATGAAGAAAGCAAGAACGCTTTTGAAAAACGGAAATATGACTGTAGAAAATATTGCCGCGGCAGTCGGCTACCCAAGTGTAGAACATTTTAGCCGGACATTTAAAAAACTTTATGATATGACACCGGTTGAATATCGAAATAGCGAAAAATAAAACATAACAAAAAGAACCACCCTGTAATTTGCAGAGTGGTTCTTTTTTGTTAAATCCAACTATTTTGCATAATTAAAGCAAACACCGTACTGGCCGGTCACTTTCTTACTATTACGTGAAATCTTAATATAATACGTTCCTTTTGTTTTTAACTTATATTTCACAATCTTCGTATCTGAGCTGGTATCTTTCATATGCTTACTATCAAAGCGATATGTTTTCACTGCCTTTTTCGTTCCTTTCTTGTAAATCGATGCCGTGAAACCACCGGACGAAAGCATATTATTATAAATCGTAAGTGCTCCCTGCTTTTTATTCGTCTTCACAAAACGATACCATCTTGTATTTGCTTTGTCCTCATTGAAATAATATCCAAAACGGTAATACATATCATTTGACTCAAGATCAAAATCGGTCTTATAAAGGTTTACCGCTTTCTTTTTCGTCTTTCCATATGAATCCTTTGCCAAATGCTGATAATCCGATTCATATGCCGCAATCCGGCTCACACATCCGGCTTTTGCCATAATCTTTAACCGGTACTCACCTTTCTTTAGAGCAAACCGGATATCCTTTGCCATCGTACCATTCATATGCGTGTACAAATCAAACTTCTTACCCTTCTTCACCGAAATCTGTTTGGAAACGGAAGTCCATTTCGCACCGTTTTTCTTTTGAACTTCTATTTTTATATTCGGTGTGGCAACAAGATTCAAATCAACAATTCGAACAATCACACCGCCATTTGTTTTCTTTGTAAATGGCAGATACTGTGCTGTTCCATTTGCCATGAAATAATTTTCATTGATATCTTCACCAAGTTTTAATGCCGTCAGTTCCGGACAGACAAATGCATTATGAATCTTAAACGTACCGGTTATTTTTTCCGGTGTTTTCAAATAAAGAACATCTCCCTTTTTCACCTGTTTACAGTTGTTTACTTCTTTTTTGTCTGCATCATAAAGTTTTGCTTCTTCACTGGCATAGTAGTAAAAGATGCCGGACTCTTTCATTGTTAAGGTAATAAACTGATTCTGCATCGACGAATCATATGAATAAGCATCAAATGCCTCGCCGGTACAATCAATTGATTTCGCATTCCTGCGTTTTGCCTGCTCCTCTTTCTGCTTTTTCTCATATTCCGTGAAAGAAGTATAAAATGTATCTTTTTTTGCCTGCCACTCTTTTGAAATGCAGTCACCAATTTCTGTCCAGTAAAATGCATCTTTACCAATTTCCTTTAACGAAGCCGGAAAATTAATTTTCATAAGTTTTTTGCAATTATAAAATGCATTTGCACCTATTGTCTTTATGGTCGAAGGCAGCTTAACTTCCTTCATATTAAAATCACGGAACATTTCATCCGGAATTGTTTCAATGCCTTCCGGAATTTGAAGCGTTTCCTCTTCTGCCTTTTTCTTAGCATCTGCTTTGTCGGCAAATTTGGCAAGATATGTTTTATCAATAACCACATAGTCACCGGCAAAGGAAATCCGCTCAGGCATCTGACGCATTGCCTCTTTTTCTCCTATCGTGCCAAATAAGACGGCAACGCTCTCCTTCGTCAAATCCTTTGACAAAACACTATATTGAATACCCGCCGGTAAAGGCTCGCCATCTTCCACAATATTTTTTACACCGGCAGGAATTGTAAACTCTTTCAATTCTTTTACCGGTACATAGTTGTCATCCCCTAAATCATTCGTAAATGCACTCGTCAAAATACTCTCGCAGGAAGGCTTTACCTCCGCCTGCTTCGCATAAAGAGCAAGGTACATCAAAGTGTCACCTTTTTTGTTATAAATAGCACCTTTATATGAGCTAAAATTCTTATCGTTCTTATTTACCACATAAGCCCTCGTATCAAACTGGTTCAAACTGATATCATTCAGTGATTTAATGGCAGATGTAAACGTCAGCTGCTCTAATGGCGTATCATTGATCACACCTTTCTCATCCACCCGGTTATAAGCATATAAATCAGCCGGTGTTGATACCTTCTTCAATTTTTTACATTTATAAAAAGAATAATTTCCAATATACTTAACGCTGTTTGGAATTGTGACATTTGTAAGCGCTGTATTGTAAAAGGCATACCCGGAAATCTTTTTCAATGTCGATGGCAATTGTACCTTTTTTAACTTTTTACAATTTTTAAAGGCATTCTTAGAAATGGTAGTGACACCTTTTTTTATCACAACCTTCTTAATATTTTTCGTTTTTGACTTCTTGCCAAACACCATGCTCTTTGGCATCTCACCTTTTCCGCTTATCGTAAGTGTTGTTCCTTTTACTTTGTAAGTCACCTTACCGGCTGCATCCACAGGGGCTGCCGGTACTGCCGGAGTAATCAGCGATAACGCCAAAGCACCTGTCATCACCGAACCAATTATTTTTTTACTCATAGCCATTCCTCCTTTGTTTTTCATTCTAATAATAAAACGATTTCCATGACAGAAAAGTTGCATTTTTATTCTCTTTTTTCAAAAAAATCATCAAACAATATCCACATTGCCCGAAATAAACGCATAATCTGCCATACCGCCATGCCACGCAGGTTGTATTCCTTAATCAAACTATATTTTGCAGATAAACTTCTCACATCCTCAAACCATACTTCATGCCGTACATTGTCTCTTTCATAGGTAAAATACGGAGACTGCGCCGTCCCATCAAATTCGATTACAGCACTGTTACTAATTGCAATCTGCACCGCTTCCACATGTCCAATCGTGACTGCCTGACTCTCACCTCTCATAAAAGGAAGAATCCAGTCATATCCGTAATTTGGCACCCCCAATAATATTTTTTCCGATGGAATTTCTGTCAGTGCATACTCCACAACCTGCCTTACCTTATTAAGCGGTGCAACAGCCATTGGCGGACCATAACGATACCCCCACTCATATGTCATAAGAAGCACCTGATTTGCCGCCTCACCAAGTCCTCCATAATCTTTTCCCTCATATAAAAGTCCCGGCTGCTCTGCCGATGTTTTTGGTGCTAACGCCACACTCACGAGATACCCTTCTTCATTCATACGAACCCGCAGTTCTCTTACAAACGCCGTGAATAAATCCCTATCTTCTTTCAAAATATACTCAAAATCAACATCGACACCACGGAAATTCTTCTCCCTGACTTCTCTTTGCAGTTCGCTTAGCAGCCGCTCCGTGCTCTCTTCGCTCGTAAGTACCGCATGAATTCGGCTGTTACTGAATTTTCCATCCGGACCAAGCGGCGTCAAAGTCAAATATGCATTTCTCCCGTATTCCTCCGCCATCCGGCGCATCGTATCATCGGATGGCACCGGTTGAATCAATTCTCCCTCCTCCGTAAAACCATAAGAAAATACGAGCAGTCCGCTCATATAGGGAAGTGTCTGGCGCAATACCCATGGACTGATATACGGATAGGCATAGCCATTTGCCGACGCCGTCATTTTTACTCCAGAAGACACACCATCCGGAATCAGAAGTGCTTCTCCAACCGCCAAACGATACGGATACGGAATCTGATTGATGTAGGCTATTTCTTCTACTGAAACATCATACAAACCTGCTATTTTATCAATCGTATCTTCTTCTTTGACAAGATAAATTGACATATCCGTCCTCTCTCCAATATTCCTCATTCTCATCTATTGTATGCTTTTTTGAATGCTGGTAACCGGAATCGAACCGGTACGGGTGTCACCACCCACAGGATTTTAAGTCCTGGGCGTCTGCCAGTTCAGCCACACCAGCATAATAAGTATTTCATCCAGCAGACATGGTCTGCCGAAACGACCCAGATGGGACTCGAACCCACGACCTCCGCCGTGACAGGGCGGCGCTCTAACCAACTGAGCCACTAGGCCATATCAATGGACCCTCGGGGACTCGAACCCCGGACCGTCCGGTTATGAGCCGGATGCTCTAACCAACTGAGCTAAAGGTCCGCATATCCTCAAGGAATACAAAGTGACCCCTACGGGAATCGAACCCGTGTTACCGCCGTGAAAGGGCGATGTCTTAACCGCTTGACCAAGGGGCCGTATATATTAGATGTCAAACACGACTTAACGCGTCAACATCTAATATAATAGCACAATGGTATTCAGATTGCAAGCGTTTTCGTTATTTCAAATAATTTTTTTTATAAAGTAATCAAAGTTGCCGATGCATAGTATGCCATCCGACGAATCGGATAACTGCTTGGTCCTACAATCACTGCTAATTTCGGGCAGTCACCAACGGCATATTCCCCATTTTTCAATTTGGTTCCGCTCGCAAATACAATCGATTTTAAGTTCTTTACCTTGTATATGCAATTGTAAGGAAGCGATTTAATTCCTTTTTCAAAATACAGTTTTGTCAAATGACTTACACGGTCAAAGGCTTCCGAAGAAACATATTTTACACTACGAGGCACCGTAAATGATTTTGTATTCTTCTTCGGTGGATACTTCATTAATCTCGTCATCGGACCATTATAAAGCACACCATCTTTTACCGTAAATCTACCTCCGCCTCCGGTAAACGCTGATAGTTTATCGCATCGGCTAAATGCATTTGCGTTCATTTTTACCAGTCCGGAAGGAATGTGTGCCACCCTGATATTTGTCTCAGAAAATGCATAGTCACCAATTGTTTTCACGGAATCCGCAATATCAATCCGGGACAATCTCCTACATCCCAAAAAAGCCTCTTTTCCAATTTTTTTGGTTCCCTGCGTAATCCGCACTGTACGTAGTTTTGTCATTCCCTGAAATGCATAATTGCCAATCGCACCAGCCGAAATCGTAAGATTTCTAAGGTAATTATTATCATTGAAGGAATTTGATCGAATCGTTCTTACGCTTGATGGTACATGGAATGAACGATTGATCTTATGTAACGGATACTGGATTAGTTTCGTCATGCTCTTATTATACAAAACACCATCTTTTGCACAATAATTTTTGTTGCCTGCCGCCACACGGATTTCCCGCAGACTGGAGCAGTCATTAAACGCGTTCGCATTGATTCCCTTTACATTTGCCGGAATATAAATCGTTTTTAAGGAAGTACAACTTGCAAATACTTTATTTCCAATATAAAGGACATTCTCACCCATCTGAAGATTTTTTATGTTAGTACCTGCAAAAGCACTGTTGCCAATAAACTGCACTTTCTTATTCAAATGAATACTTTTCAGACCACTATATTTAAAAGCCCCATCTCCAATCGCATAGACCTTATTGGTAAGATGAATTTTTTTCAGACTCTCACATCCTGCAAAAGATTTTGCTTTAATAAAAGATACCGGTTTTGGAAGTACCACACTTTTAAGATTTGTGCATCCATAAAATGTTTTTTCCGGAATATACTTCATTTTTGCCGGCAGTTTTACCTTTTTTAAACCGGTACAATCCACAAAAACACCTTTTCCAAGCTTTGTCTTTTTCCCCTTAAAGATTACGCTTGCCAGCGAATCACATTTTTCAAATGCATTTTCGTGAACTTTTGTTACGCTTGAAGGAATCGTAATCTTTTTCAGCTCATAATTTTTATAAAAGGCTCTGCTTCCAATTGAAGTAAGCTTGTTTCCAAATTTTACATTTGTAAGTTTAAAACATTTGTAAAAGGCATTACTTTGAATCTTCTTAAGAGAAACCGGCAAATTTATCTTTTGCAATTTTACACAATTATAAAATGCACCTGTCTGTATCTTTTTTACGGATTTACCAAGCGTAACTTCCTGTAGTGACACACAATCCTGGAACATATAATAACTTATCTTGCTAAGTTTTGCCGGGAGTTTAATCTTTTTCAAATTACGGCACTTATGAAATGCCTGTCCCTCAATAACAGTCACTGAATCCGGTATCGAAATAGACTCACAAATATTTTTGCTAAATGCAAATCCCGCAATCTCTGTGACTTTAAAACCACCAAGTTTTTCCGGCACCTGAATATGCCCTTTAACATTCGGCACCTTTTCAATCACGGCTTCCTTTCCATATAAACTGTACTCATACCCATTTTCCTGATACTCTTTTGCACTTGCCGGAAAAACCGAAAAGCAAAACATCAGAAGCAGCAGGGCTGCTGCAAAACAAATTTTTTTCATAACATTTTCTCCTATCCTTTTTTATTCTACTCATATAACGATATTATAGCAGAAAATGTTGCAATTTTCCATTTTTTTTATTTTTTTTGCACTTTTGGTTTATGAAATGCCACCGAAAAAATACCAGCCAGCAAAAGTAAAGCAAATGCCATCCATAACACAAGTGTTTTTATTCCCATCCCCACAAATGTATCATAATATCCCTTCAAATAAATAACAACGATAATCAATGGCAGTACATATGTCATATACCCACGCAGCCAGAGCGGAAATTTCTTTCCTTCTCCCTGATTCACTTCATCGCAGAATGCATGCCATCCCCATCCATTTTTTCTTGTACAAAACAGCACAAATACCAAACCACCCAATGGCAGAATGTTATAAGATACAAGGAAATCCTCTAAGTCCATAATACTTGAGCCAGCCCCCATCGGCTGAAACCATTTCCATATATTA
>QWCH01005712.1_pt1 | contig 14083 bp, 12 predicted proteins | sample 1972671 | NCBI WGS metagenome assembly QWCH01 (sample SAMN09866713, study PRJNA288562) | Human gut metagenome isolate term3_stool, whole genome shotgun sequencing... | isolation source: gut | host: Homo sapiens | place: USA: California | reverse complement strand
TCCCGTAGGATTCAGTCGCTCGCCGATCATATAGGGCTTTTCGCCGATATCCACGATGTGGGTGTAAGAAGAGGGCGCTGTGCGCAACCGGCCGCGAGGAGACGCTATGGGCATGTCTTTCGTTCGCTCCACGGTTTTTTCAATATAAGAGGGGAAGGTGCCGCAGCAACCGCCGATGATTTGCACGCCTGTTTTGGCGAAGGCAACCATGTACTCGGCGTAGGCGTCGTCGTCGATGTCGTAAAAAGTTTCGCCGTCGCGTACGACAGGTAGGCCGGCGTTGGGGTTTGCAATAAGGGGAATGGTGGCGATTTCCGAAAGTTCCTTCATTAATGGAAGAGTTTCCGCCGGGCCGAAACTGCAGTTCATGCCCATGGCATCTGCGCCGAGAGAGGTGACCAGCTCCGCAAAGGCGTCGATGGAAGAGCCGGTGAGCATCCGCCCGTCTTCCTGAAAAGCGCCCGTAACGAAAAGGGGAAGGTCGGCGTGTTCCTTGGCAGCCAACATAGCCGCCTTTATTTCGTAAGTATCGGACATGGTTTCGATGGTTATTAGATCGCAACCGGCGTCGCGCCCGGCGATGACAATTTCTTTAAAGTAATCATAGGCTTCTTCAAAAGCCAAGTCGCCGACGGGAGCCAAAATTTTTCCGAGAGGGCCGATATCCAGAGAAACGTAGCCGTGGCCTTCCAAGGCGACGGCGCGCTTGGCGTTGTCGACGGCGGCGGTAACCACCTCGTTTACACTGATGTTTTCGTCTTTAAATTTCAGTCGATTGGCGCCGAAGGTATTGGTCAAAATAATGTCGGCGCCCGCTTTTAAATAGGCGCGGTGCATTTCCACGATGAGATCGGGGGATCGGAGATTGAGCAGTTCGGGAATGTCGCCTGCTTCCAGCCCTTTATTTTGCAAGTATGTGCCGCAGCTGCCGTCGTAATACAGTCGTTTTGTTTTTAAATCCTGAAGTAGCGTCATCTTACCTCCTTTTGTCCAGGCCCATAATCGCCGTAATGGTCTTCGTGGGAATTAACATATTGCCGTCGGTTAAGGCGATGTGAATTTTTTTATCCGCTTTCAGCGTGCGAATCAAAGGCCATTGGTGTTCCAATCCGAAATCCGCAAAGCCGGGAGAAAAGCGGGGGTGCGTCGTCAAATCGTAGGGAGCTGCCGCCTCTTTTATTTCCCGGCAGTAGCCGTTGGCGCAGGACTCCAACATTTCCGTGGCACAGGCGTCGGTCATAAAGGCGTCGGTTTTGGAAAGCACGGTTAGCTTATTAATGAGACGATCCACGGCGGCGCCTAATGTAATGGCAAAGAGGACGACGTACTCGCTGGTCTTTAAATTTTCAGCGAGCACCCGGCTTTCCGTTTGAAAACTGCCGAAATGAAGAATATTTCCTTCCCGACGAACGGGGCGAAGCTCCGCCGTCTTGGCGATGCGCGCCGTTTCCATAAGTCGCCTTAAATTTCGCTCCACATCCGCCTTCGTTTCTTCGTCGGGCTCGGAGCCTTCCAATCGTAAATAGCGGTAAATTTCCCGTCGCCTAAAGTCCTCAAAGGGAATGTCCGGCATGTAGTGAATGGCGGGAAAATCCATCATCTGAAGAGACTCCCGATATCATTTACGATGCGCTCGGGAATGGCGGGTTTGTTCATGGTGTAGACGTGGACACCGTCGATGCCGCGGGCGGCGAGATCCGCCATTTGATGTTCGGCAAAGGTAACGCCTGCATCGAACATGGCCTCTTTATTGTCGCCGAAGCGCGCCACCATATCCGTAAGGGTGCGGGGAAGTTTCGCGCCGCTTAAATCGGCGATCCGTCGAATTTGGCCGGCGGCGGTAATGGGCATAATGCCCGCGAGGATGGGCACGTCGATTCCCTTGGCCCTGGCGGCGTCCAAGAAGCGATAAAATACCTCGTTGTCGAAAAACATTTGAGTGGTTAAAAAGTCGGCGCCGGCATCGACTTTCTCCTTTAAGTGATTGAGTTCTTCTTCCATGGAAAGGGCGGGATTATTTCCCTCGGGGAAACAGGCGCAGCCGATGGTAAAATCGCCGCGCTCTTTAAAATAGCGCACCATGTCCTTGGCATAGGGAAGGTAGGCGTCTTCGCCCAGCTCCCTTTTGGAATCGCCACCCAGCACCAAAATATTTTGAATGTTGGCCTCTTGAAGTTCCGCCATGCGATCTTCCAGTTCCGCCTTGGGAATACCGGAACAGGTTAAGTGGGCGATGGACGGCACGCCCATAATATGGTCGACGGCTTTTGCGATTTGCACCGTCTGATCGCCACCGCTGCCGTCGGCCTTAAAGGTAACGGACATAAAGTCCGGTTCGTAACCTACCATGCGCGATGCGGCAGCCATAACGGATTTTAGCGTCATCCGCTCGTTGGGCGGGAATATTTCAAAGGATAATTTCGTATGGGAATGATCAAAATAATCTTGTATATGCACAGTTACCTCCGTTGTGTCAAAAATAAATAATTTCCATTTTAACATTTTTTATGGGGTAAGTGTAGATTAGAAAAAATATACATGCGCTGAACGATATAACTGAGGATGAAAAGAGTAAGTTCGACAAAAAGTTTGGCAATACTCGGGTAATAGGCGAGGACTTTTCCGTAAAAATAAAGGAGGAGATTGTTCGCCGTTAAAAGAACTGCGACGAGGACTCCGTATTGCAGAGCGTCTCGGCGTAATGAATCTTTGGATTCAAAGACGAAATGGCGATTTAAATAAAAATTAAAACAGCAACTGATAATCCTCGCCGCCACATTGGAAAAGAAGAGGGGAGAAAAGGACGTAAGGGCTTTAATCGAAAAGTAAAATAAATTAAAGAGGCCGTAATCCAATACAAAACTTAACATGCCGCTAAGGGCAAATAAAATGGCCTGGCCGTTGTCCAGTAGGGTGCGGAAAATACGCACGGAGTCCAGCACCGTATGGTAGTGGGAAGTGGAATTTTCCTCGTCTCTGTAAATGGTTTCGATGGGCTTTTGCACGATTTCTTTTTTTGCCTTAGCCCAAAGAAGGAGTTGCTTCATTTCGTATTCGTAGCGCTCGCCGTCCACCTTCAGCATAAAGGGCATCGACTTGCGGGAAAAGGCGCGAAGGCCCGTCTGCGTGTCTTCCAAATTTTTCACTCCCGTGAGGAATGCGAAAAATTTCGCCGTCATGCGGTTGCCGATTTTGGAACGCAGGGGCGTGTTTTCGGGAAAAGAGCGCACGCCTAAAATAAGAGCGTCGGGATGGGAATCCAACCCGTCTAACGTGCCGAGGGTATCGACCACCGTATGTTGGCCGTCGGCATCGGCTGTAACGATGCGCTCCACGTTCGCCATGGAATGTAAAATGTAATCCATGGCGAATTTCATGGCGTAGCCTTTGCCCCGGTTTTCTTTATAGGAAAGAAGGGTGATGCGAGGATCCAGTGCCTCGAATATGTTTCGGCAGGCGGGGGAAGATCCGTCGTCGACGACGAGGACGTGTAGGCCTTCGTCTAAAAGGGATGTGGTAAAGGTTAATAAACTTTCGTCAGGTTCAAAAGCGGGGATCATGACCAGATCCCCGTTCCGTGTTTTTTTATTCATGATGTCCTTTCGGAATTTCGGAAAAGTTCATAGGCAGGGTTTTCTTTAAAAAAGCCATGACATCCTCTCGGCGTTTACCCGTCAAGTGGATGGCGAGGCTGCCTGCCCCTTCTCGGCATATGTTCCCGTTTAATTTGCGCATAAGCTGGCGAATGGTGGCGGCGTTTCCGTCCAAAACCTCCACCCCTTTGGGCAGAAGATCTAAAAACAAATCGCGATACCAAATAAAGTGGGTGCATCCCAAGACCACGGCGCCGTAATCGTCGAGGTCGAAAGAAGACAAGATGGCTTCTAGATCGGCGCGGACGTCGTCGGTGTCGAACTCTAATCGCTCGGCGAAATCCACGAGATTGGGAAGGGGCAAAATATCCACGAGATGATCATTATCGAAACGCTCCACTAGAGAATGAAGGCGCTGAGATCGGCTCGTGCCCTCCGTGGACAGGACGAGGATGCGTTTGTTTTCGCCGTCTCGTTCGATGGCGGGTTTTACCGCCGGTTCCATGCCTATAATGGGAAGGCGATAGCGATGGCGCAAATAATCCGCCGCCGTCACCGTCGCCGTATTGCAGGCGAGGAGCACGGCCTTCGGGTGGTAGGGCGCGACAAATTCCATCATGTGATCTAAATAGCTTTTTATAGTATCGGGATCCTTGGGGCCGTAGGGCACGTGCAAGGTGTCGCCGTAATAAATAAAATGTTCGTGGGGCATGGCGTGGATGGCTTCGATAAGTGCCGTAACGCCGCCGAGGCCGGAATCGAAAACAACAATGCTTTCCATGGAAACACTTCCTTTCCGCTTTATTATATCAAAATTAAAATTCCCGAAAGCAAAAAGGGAACAAAAAAAGCCGCCCGTAGGCGGCAATTGTGGTGGAGATGAGGAGGATCGAACTCCTTACCTCTTGAATGCCATTCAAGCGCTCTCCCAAGTGAGCTACACCCCCACAAAATACTCTTCCAGTATATGAAAGTGTAGTGGGAATGTCAAGGCATTATTTTAAAATGGAAACGAGGGCATTGCTGCCAAAATCGGGCTTGTCCCGTCGATAGGAATGGTAACGGGGATCGGTAAAGGTGTCGGCGATGTTGACGGTGATGTGATCGTCGGGGACGCCCATTTGTTGCAGCATGCGAATATGGGTGAGCTTCATATCGATATAATCGTGTTCTGTATCGGAATAGCGAATCACTTCCCGGTGAAAGGGGAAGGCGTCACGCCAAGCTTCGCTCACTTCTTTGCCCACCTGAAAGCTTTCTCTTCCGATACAGGGGCCGATGTAGGCGTAAATATCTTTCGGCAAGGAGCCGTAACGTTCCCTCATCTTGTCGAGGGCAATTTGGGGAAGTTTTTTCACCGTAGGGCGCCAGCCGGAATGAATACATGCCTGCACGCCTTTCATGGGATCGTAAAGGAGTACCGGCGTGCAATCGGAAATGCGGGAGACGAGGGCGATTCCTTTTTTCGATGTAATGAGGGCATCGGTATCGGGAACGATGGAAAAGCCGAAATAATCTTCTTCTGCGTGGTCGTCGTCTAAGACCACGCAGTGATCGGAATGGGTTTGATTCATAAAATAAACGCGAGAACTTTCTACATTTAAACGTTTTAAAAAGGAGTTTACATTTTCGTTCAGACCTTTTTCTCCCAGCGAGGCGCTGAAGTCATAGGGTCTTTTTGAAACGTCGAAACGTAAAGCCTTAAAATCTCTTATTTTCATGGTAGTTACTGCCTTTCCAACTCCATGTCCTTTCGTTATAATATGACGTGGAGGAATCGAATGAATAAACGCATGAGGAGACTGCTCCTCTTTTTATGTATTATAATCGCTCTGGCTTTCGGAATCAAAAAACTTTCCATTGTAAGCTATCGGCCCGTTCTCGTATTCGACGAAAAGACGAAACACGATATTACGGACATGGCCGTTTTAAAGGGCGGAATTTTGGCGACCTTCGACGGCGACGCCTTGATTTTTAATAATGGAAGCGACAAAAAAATCGTCGACCGCATGGGGGAAGGGCAAAAGGCTTTTTTCGGAGAAAAGGATGCCATGCTCTACGACGAGAGTATAAAAAAAGTAACGGTGTTCAGCCCCGACGGAAAAGAACGCCAATCCTATTATATAGAAGGAGAACTTTTCCGCGCCGATGTGCAAAACGGCGTGCGGCTTTTTCATTGCCGCTACGACGACGGGGAAAAGCTCTTTATCGCAACGGACAGCGGAAGTTTAAATTCCGTTTTCGAGACGAAAAATTACATTTTAGATTTTAAATTTAAAGACGAAAAGCACTTTGTTATTACAGAGCTTTCCAATGCGGCCAACGGATACAAGACGACGGTTTATGTGGAAAACGGCAAGCGGGACAAGGAGCGAATGGAAAATACGGAATTTCCCATGGAAGTGGCCATGCGCATCGTGGAAGGTCGCTACCCGGTGATTGTCACGGAAAAGCACCTTTACGGCCTCGGAAAGGAATTGATGACGGAAAAGACGCCCATCCTTTCGGATGTTATTTATCACCGCAACAAGCTTTACACCCTTCACAGCGGCATTTTAAGTCGACACGGAAGGGATTTAAAAGAAATCGATCGCCGCGTCATGGAGGGAAATGTGGATCACCTGGCATCTGTGGGAGAGGAACTTTTCGCCTACGGCAATCGGGAGCTATTGGGCCGGGCGGATTCCGATCACCCTTATCATATTCGTTTCGGCGACACTCAGGAAAAAGTGCAGGTAAAAGACGGCTACATCGCCACTTACGGCAGCAAGCACATCGCCCTTTACCAATTAAAACCCCGTCTCTTCCGATCCAAAACCATCGAAACATTAAAGAGTGAGGACTAATTGAGGTGAGGAATTGAAAGATATAAGGCAGCTTATGGAAGCTGTTCACGCTATTTTTTATAAATCAAACGGCAGGCTGAATCTGTTCGGCATGATCGTCGCAGGTATCGTGCTCTTTATTATCGCCCACCTTATTGTAGGCTCCGTGAGCCGCTTCGTGGCGAACTATGTAGAGCGCCACGAAATCAAAAACCCTAAGAATATGAATCAGCGCAGGGTCAAAACCATTACGAATATTTTGGGCAATCTTGCGAAATATGGCGTTTACCTTATCGCCCTCATGATCTTTTTCGATCTGTGCCGCATCAACACATCGACGATTCTCGCCACGGCGGGCATCGGTTCCATCGCCATCGCCATGGGCGCCCAGGTTATGATTCGGGATTTGATTACGGGGTTTTTCATTATCTTCGACGACCAATACCGAGTCGGGGAGTACGTGGAATTGGCGGGAGAAAGCGGTTACGTGGAAGCTTTAAACATTCGAACCACCGTTCTTAAAGATTTCGACGGATCCCGCCACATTATTCCCAATTCGGAAATTCGCATGGTTACCAATCGCGCGCGGGGAGCGAAGCGGGCGAAAGTTGTGGTGCCTGTCAATAAAAACGAAGATCCCGATCAGGTCATCGCCGCTTTTAAAGAGGCGGTTAAAAAAATCAAAGAGATCTACCCGGATTCCCGTACTGAAATTTGGGGAACCACGGATTTTATTCCGGGAGGCTATGAAATTACCGCCATCGCCTGGGGCGAGCCCTCTCTTAAATTCGATATGGAGTACGATCTCAGGAAATGTCTGATTCAGGCGATGAACGAACATAACATTCAAATGCCGTCGGTGCGTTACGAAAACGCACAAAAGGAGGTGGCCAATGGCTAGATTATTTTACGAAAAAGGAGACGTGGTCACCATGAAAAAAGGCCACCCCTGTGGAGAAAATCTATGGGAGATTTTAAGAACGGGCGTAGACATTAAATTGGAATGTACGGGCTGTAACCGCACCATATGGATGACGCGCATGGAATTTGAAAAGAGAGTACGTAAAATTCGGGAAGGGGACAAAATGGTATCCATCGTCCACCACAAACCGGAAGAATCCCATAGCCAAGAATAGTTTCAATGAAATAATGGCGATTTATTGCGATTTTTAAAACTATTTGATAAAATAGCAAGTTAGTGAAAGGAACGTGTATACAGATATGTCTCTATTAGATAAAGTGTTTGGCACTTATTCGGATCGCGAAATTAAAAAGATTCGCCCGACCATGGAAAAAGTATTGGCACTGGATGCCGATATGCAAAAATTAACCGATGAACAGTTAAAGAACAAAACAAAAGAATTTCAAGATCGCATCGCCGGCGGCGAATCCTTAGACGATCTATTGCCGGAAGCTTTTGCCGTCGTAAGAGAAGCGGCTTTCCGCGTTCTGGGCATGAAGCACTTCCCGGTGCAAGTTTTAGGTGGTATTATTCTTCACCAAGGCCGTATCGCCGAAATGAAAACCGGTGAAGGTAAAACCCTCGTGGCTACTTTGCCCGCTTATTTAAACGCTCTTGCAGGGAAGGGAACCCACGTCGTTACCGTCAACGATTACTTGGCGGAACGTGATAAATCCTGGATGGGTAAAGTGTATACTTTCTTAGGATTAACCGTAGGATGTATTCTCCACGATATGAGCCCGGAAGAACGTAAAGAAGCCTATGGTGCCGATATTACTTACGGTACCAATAATGAATTCGGTTTCGACTACTTACGGGATAACATGGTAGTTTACCAAGAAAATCAGGTTCAACGAGGCCTTTATTTCTGTATCGTCGACGAAGTGGACTCCATTTTAATCGACGAAGCCCGTACCCCTCTTATTATTTCGGGACAAGGCGATGAATCCACCGAACTCTACACCCAAGCGAAAAACTTCGTCGACACATTGAGCTTTAGAATTAAAGATCAAGCGGAAGAAGCGGAAGATCGCTTTAACCGCGAATTCCGCGACGAAACCGTAGATTATGTTATCGACGAAAAACAAAAGACCGCTACTCTTAGCGAAATCGGTACGAACAAGGCACAACAATATTTCGGTATCGAAAACTTAACGGATACGGACAATACGGAATTACTCCACCACATTCACCAAGCCCTTAAAGCCAAGGGTACCATGCATAAAGATATCGACTACGTTATTGAAGACGGCGAAATTATTATCGTCGACGAATTTACCGGTCGTTTAATGTATGGTCGTCGCTATTCCGACGGCTTGCACCAAGCCATCGAAGCGAAAGAAGGCATCGAAGTGCGCGCCGAATCCAAGACGCTCGCTACGGTAACCTTCCAAAACTTCTTCCGTATGTATAAAAAGCTCGCCGGTATGACCGGTACGGCCATGACGGAAGAATCGGAATTCCGCGAAATCTACAATATTGACGTCGTGGAAATTCCCACGAACAAACCTGTCATTCGTTTCGACGACAACGACGCCATCTACCGCTCGGAAGATGCCAAGTTTAAAGCCGTCGCCGACGAAATCGCCGAACGCCACGCCAAGGGCCAACCGATCCTCGTAGGTACGGTATCCATCGAAAAATCGGAAAAACTCTCTTCTTATTTGAAGAAGCGCGGCATTCCCCATAAGGTATTGAATGCGAAGCGCCACAGACAAGAGTCTGAAATCGTCGCACAAGCCGGCCGCTACGGAGCGGTTACCATCGCCACCAACATGGCAGGTCGTGGTACGGACATCGTCTTAGGCGGTAACCCGGAACACATGGCCAAGGAAAAGATGGAACGGGAAGGCTTTGAGCCGGACATGATCGAAGCGGCGGACAGCTACTACGATACGGACAATGAAGAAATTTTAAACGCGAGAGCTCGCTTTGCCGAACTTCGCGATGAACTTAAAAAAGAAACCGACGAAGAAAAAGTTAAGGTTATCGGCGCAGGCGGCCTCCACATTATCGGTACGGAACGCCACGAATCCCGTCGTATCGACAACCAATTGCGCGGCCGTTCCGGTCGTCAAGGGGACAAAGGTTCTACGAAATTCTATATTTCCGCCGACGACGATTTAATCCGCCTCTTCGCAGGGGATCGCTTTAAAAATGTTATGGAAGGCATCGACGCGCCGGAAGACGAGCCCATCGAAGCCCGCATTTTAACGAAACTTATCGAATCCGCTCAACGTAAGGTGGAAGGTAACAACTTCAGTATTCGTAAAAACGTCTTACAATATGACGACGTTATGAACAAACAACGTGAAGTTATTTACACAGAACGTGAAAAGGTATTAAAGGGCAGCGATCTTCGCGACGACATTATGTCCATGATCACCGACCACTTCGGCCGCGATACCTTCGATTTCGATCAAAACTTCTTAGACGGCCACACGTCCGCCGACGCCGAGGAATTAAAACGCTTCATAAAAGAAGAATCTAAGGCGAAATATGCGGAAAAAGAAGGGGAATTCGGCGACGACGCCTTCCGCGAAGTGGAACGTGTCGTACTCTTGAGAGTAGTCGACCAAAAATGGATGGATCATATCGACGCCATGGATCAATTGCGTCAAGGTATCGGTCTTCGTGCCGTCGGTCAAATCGATCCGGTGCGCGCTTATGCCGAAGAAGGTTTCGATATGTTTGAAGCCATGAACGAAAGCATTCGCGAAGAAACAGTTCGCCTCTTATTCCACGTTCAAAACCCCGAACGTATGGAACGTAAACAAGTGGCGCAAGAAGTACAAACGGTGAACCCGGATTCCGGCGTTCAAGAACCGGTACGTCGCACGAGCAAAAAAGTGGGACGGAACGATCCCTGTCCTTGCGGCAGCGGTAAAAAATACAAACACTGCCACGGGAAAAACGCGTAACCGTTGAGAAAGGATCCCTATGGAACAAAATTTATATTTGGATCGGGGGAGACTTGAAGAGGTCAAGGAACTCGTCCAACGCCTGGCGGAAAGCCTGGATATTGCGAGTTTAAAAGCAAACTATGCGGAGCTTACGGAAAAGACCATGGAGCCCGGATTTTGGGATGACACGGAATCGGCTCAAAAGACGATCCGCGAGCAAAATAATATAAAATCTAAAACCGACGTCTACGACGAACTCATGGAAGCCATCGAGGAATCGGAAGTGGCGCTGGAACTTATGGAAGAGGAAGAGGACGAGGCGCTTTACGACAATCTGAAAAAGGATTTAGCCGCCATTGAAAAAAAGGCTCAGGAATTTAAAATCCAAACCCTTTTAAACGGCGAGTACGATATGAACAACGCCATCCTTTCCCTTCACGCCGGCGCCGGCGGCACGGAAGCCCAGGATTGGGCGAGCATGCTCCTTCGCATGTACACCCGTTACGCCGAGAGCAAAGGCTATTCCGTGGAAATTGTGGACCTTTTAAACGAAGATGAGGCGGGCATTAAATCGGCGACTATTCGCGTCACCGGTCCTCACGCCTATGGTTATTTAAAATCGGAAAAGGGCGTGCACCGATTGGTGCGTATTTCGCCCTTCGATGCGGCGAAAAAACGCCACACTTCTTTTACGTCGTTAGACGTCTATCCCGAACTGGACGACGATACGGAAGTGGAAATTAATTCCGAGGATATTAAGGTGGACACTTACCGAGCATCCGGTGCCGGCGGTCAACACGTCAACACAACGGATTCCGCCGTAAGAATCACCCATATTCCCACGGGCATCGTCGTGCAGTGTCAAAATGAGCGCAGCCAAATTCAAAATCGCGAACAGGCGATGAAGATGTTGCAGGCAAAACTTGTAGCGCTTAAAGAAGAAGAGAAAAAAGAAAAAATAGAAGACCTTGCAGGCAATTATTCTCAAATTGCCTGGGGATCTCAAATACGTTCCTACGTTTTCCACCCTTACACGATGGTGAAAGATCACAGAACCGGCGCGGAAGTCGGCGATGTCAGTCGCGTCATGGACGGCGACTTGGATCCCTTCATCAACGCGTACCTGGAAGAAAATGCAGAGGCATAATGTAAAAGGAGAGGGAGACCTCTCCTTTTTCGAATGGAGGCTTTATGAACATAGCGCATATCTTATCCCAAGAATTTAATACACCTGTCGATAAAATCGAAGCCACGCTGAAACTCTTGGAAGAAGGTAATACGGTGCCCTTTATTGCGCGGTACCGAAAAGAGGTTACGGGTAATTTGCAAGACGAGGTCTTGCGTAAAATGGAAAGCAGAAAAGGGGATTTGGAAAAGGTCGACGAGCGTCGCCAAACGGTGTTAAACACCATCGAGGGGCAAGGCAAATTAACCGACGAGCTGAAGAAAGAAATCGACAGCGCCGTGGATTTGCAAACGCTGGAAGATTTATACCGCCCTTATAAACCGAAACGCCGCACCCGCGCCACGGATGCCGAAGAAAAGGGTCTGCGTCCCTTGGCGGAACAATTTATGGGCGAGGGCACTATGGAAGAATTTTTGCAATCCGTGGATGCTTTCGAGGGTTTGCCGAAGGAAGAGATTTTAGAAGGCGTGTCGGACATTGTGGCGGAAGAAATGGCAAACGACGCCGGCGTGCGCAGACTACTGAAAAGCTATATTCGTCGCCGCGGAAAATTAATTTCCGAAGCGGGGAAGGAGCCTAATCCCGATTACGCCATGTACGAAACTTTTTCCGCCCCCTTTAAGGATGTAAAAAATCATAATGTCCTCGCCATTAATCGGGGAGAAGGGGAAGGCGCTTTAAGGGTTAAAGTGGAATGCGACGAAGATACCCTGGTTTCCATGATGTGCCAAATTTTAAAGCCCGGTGGAGACAAGCGGGAGATGATGGAAGCTATTGCGCAAGATGCACTGACCCGTCTTCTTTTCCCCTCCTTAGAGCGTGAACTTCGCCGCGATTTAAAAGAGCAGGCGGAAGAATCGGCCATCGAGGTCTTTGCGGAGAATTTAAAACCCCTTCTCCTCTTACCGCCTCTCGGCCATAAAGTGGTTCTGGGCATCGACCCGGGCTATCGCACGGGCTGCAAGGTGGCGGTCGTGGACGAAAACGGAAAATTTCTCGACAACAGCGTCATTTATCCCGTGCCGCCGAAGCAACAAATCGCCGAAGCGAAAAAAATCATTACGAACCTCGCCGAAAAATACGGCGTGGAAGTTATCGCCATCGGCAGCGGTACGGCCAGTTACGAAACCGAACAATTCGTGGCGGAGCTTATTGCCGAAAAGCATTTGGATATTTCCTACGCCATCGTCAATGAAGACGGCGCCAGCGTCTATTCCGCCTCGCCCTTGGGTATTGAAGAATTCCCGGATCTCGACGTTACGGTACGAGGCGCCATTTCCATCGCTCGCCGCTTACAAGATCCCTTGGCGGAACTCGTTAAAATCGAACCGCGCCACATCGGCGTCGGCCAATACCAACACGATCTCAACAAAAAAGCATTGGACGATCGTCTGGAAGGTGTGGTAGAAAGCGCCGTAAATGAAGTGGGCGTGGACATTAATCTCGCATCCGTGCCCTTGCTTTCCTTCGTCTCCGGCATTGCAAGCAACGTGGCGAAAAACATCGTCAGCTACCGGGAAGAAAACGGCGCCTTTACCGATCGTAAGCAATTTAAAAAAGTAAAGGGTCTCGGCGAAAAAGCCTTTAAACAATCGGCGGGCTTTTTGCGCATTGCAAGCGGCGACAATGTATTGGATCAAACCGGCGTTCACCCGGAATCTTATCCCATTGCCGAATTAATTATGCGCGAAGACGAACTTAATGATGACGAACGAAAACAATTGGAAGAAGCGGGAAGCTACACCGTGGAAGATATTCGCAACGAGTTGAAAAAACCCGGACGCGATATTCGCGGCGGCAGCGACGATGTAGGCCTTCGCCGCACGGCTCTTACAATGGAAGAACTGACGCCGGGTCTGGAATTGGACGGCGTGGTAACCAATGTCGTGGACTTCGGTGCCTTTGTAGATATCGGCGTAAAAAAAGAAGGACTTCTTCACATTTCAAGAATATTAAAGCGCGGTCAGGGTAGTATTTATAATAAGCTGAAAGTCGGCGATCGCCTCAAAGTTCAAATTCTCGAGGTGGACAAAGAGAGGGGACGTATTTCCATCGATTATGCGCCGAAACAATCCTAAGGAGGAGCGATGAAACGGTTTGTAATTGCCTTCGACAATCAAGACCAGGTATACGACGCCTTGGACGCCACGGAAGATTTAGGTACGCGGGTCATTCCCTTGTTGCCTGAAATCCGCGAATCCTGCGGCCTGGCCTTAATGGGCAATATTGACGATGTAGATGAAGCGGTGAAGCTTTTAGACGAAGGTCGCCATCCTTATAACGGTGTCTATTTATACGAAAGGGAAGGCGGAAAACGAAAGGTGGAAGCACTATGATCTATTTAGATAACGGTGCCACGACGGCCATAAAGCCGAAAGCAGTTGCCGATGCCGTTTACCGCGCCATGACCGAAGGGTATGGAAATCCCGGACGGGGCAGCCATGAGTGGGCGCAAAATTCCTATCGCGTCCTTCGAAAGGCGAGAAAAAACATGGCGAAGCTTTTAGGCACGGAAGATTCCATCGCCCTGACAAGCGGCGTAACGGAAAGTTTAAACGTGGCGATTCACGGGCTAATTACGGAGAAGGATCACGTCATTACTTCCGTCGCCGAGC
>QWCH01004013.1_pt1 | contig 14156 bp, 10 predicted proteins | sample 1972671 | NCBI WGS metagenome assembly QWCH01 (sample SAMN09866713, study PRJNA288562) | Human gut metagenome isolate term3_stool, whole genome shotgun sequencing... | isolation source: gut | host: Homo sapiens | place: USA: California | reverse complement strand
GCTTGCATACAACAAAGATATGCAGGAGGATAAGGAGATGGCATTTGACGCATTTGATACTGTTAAGGGTTGCATTGGTTTGTTCACAGGCATGATCGCCTCTATGACATTCCGTAAGGATCGCATGGAAGCCAGTGCAAAAAATGGCTTCACCAACGCTACAGATGCCGCTGATTATCTTGTAAATCACGGTGTTGCATTCCGTGATGCACATGGCATTGTTGGTCAGCTTGTTCTAATGTGTATTGATAAAAACTGCTCCCTTGATGAGCTTTCTCTTGACGCATATCGTTCCATTAGTCCAGTATTTGATGAGGATATATATGACGCAATCAGCATGAAGACTTGCGTAGAAAAGCGTCTTACAAAGGGTGCTCCAAGCCGCACCTCCATGGAAGCGCAGATCGCTTTTTGTGAAAAATATCTGCTTGAGAACTAAATTGATTTTACTATAAGATCCTGAATAATTATGTTTTTTACAGAGAAAGGGCACGAATCTGAATTGGATTCGTGCCCTTCTTCTATTTACCAGATGCTTCGATCTGTTTCTTTTATCTTACCTTATTTTTGATTTCCTCATGGATCTTTTCAACAAATTCGTCAAGTCCAACTGTTGTAGTATCCATTTCTCCATGAAGTCTATAGGATACTGACTTATTCTCCATTTCGTTAAATCCGATTACAAGCAGATACGGTACCTTCTGAACCTGACCCTCGCGCATACGATATCCAAGCTTTTCTGCTCTGTCATCTAACTCAACACGAACATTTCTATCCTCAAGATTCTCACAGATTTGTCTTGCGTACTCCATGAGCTCCTCGTTATCTGTCTTAACAGGCATAACCTTTACCTGAACTGGTGCAAGCCATGTTGGCAGATTTCCCTTTGTCTCCTCAAGAATATATGCCATGAAACGGTCAAGAGATCCCAAAATTGCTCTATGCAAAACAACAGGAGTCTTCTTCTCGCCATCCTTGTCAATATAAGTCAGCTCGAACTTTGCCGGCAGGCAGAAATCAAGCTGGCAAGTGGACAGTGTATACTCGTTTCCAACAGCTGGCTTTACATTTACATCAAGCTTCGGACCATAGAAAGCAGCCTCACCAATCTCCTCTGTATACTCGATTCCAAGGTCATTCATAACGTCTCTAAGAGCATTTTCTGCCTTATTCCACATCTCATCATCATCATGATACTTTGTCTTATTTGCCGGATCTCTCAAAGACAAAACACAGCGATAATCTGTGATACCAAAATCCTTGTAGGTACTAAAGATCAGATCAACAACATTTGAGAACTCATCCTTGATCTGCTCTGGTGTTACAAAAAGATGCGCATCATTCTGGCAGAAGTGACGGCCTCTCTCAATACCCTTTAAGGTTCCACTTGACTCATAACGGAAATCATGAGCAATCTCACCTATACGGATTGGCAGATCCTTATAAGAATGCATACGGTTTGCATAGATCATCATATGATGCGGACAGTTCATCGGACGAAGAACAAATGCCTCTCCATCTACTTCCATAGCTGGGAACATGTTCTCCTTGTAGTGATCCCAGTGACCAGATGTCTTGTACAGATTAACTGTTCCAACACACGGTGTCATAACATGCTGATAGCCAAGCTTTCTTTCCTTATCCTTGATGTAGTTTTCAAGCTCCTGCCAGATTACATAACCCTTTGGAAGGAACATTGGAAGACCACGGCCTACCAGATCGTCTACCATGAACAAATTCATATCTTTACCGATCTTTCTGTGATCTCTCTCCTTAGCCTCCTCAAGAAGCTTTAAGTGCTCCTCTAATTCCTCAGCTGTCGGGAAACATACACCATAGATTCTCTGCAGAACCTTATTATTCTTATCTCCCTTCCAGTAAGCACCAGAATGCTTTAACAGCTTAAAGTAACGGCAAAGCTTTACATTGTCAACGTGAGGTCCGCGGCAAAGATCTGTAAAATCTCCCTGCTCATAGCATGTAATATTTCCATCTTCCAAATTGGAAATCAGATCAAGCTTATACTCATCATCCTTAAACATTTCCAGTGCTTCTTCCTTGGAAATCTCCTTACGGATAATCTTAAAGCCTCTCTTTGCGATCTTCTTCATTTCCTTCTCGATTGCAGCCAAGTCCTCTTCCTTAAATACGTGATCACCGAAATCAACATCATAATAGAATCCCTCTGCAACAACTGGTCCTACCCAGAATTTTGCCTGTGGATACAGGTGACGGATTGCCTGCGCCATCAAATGTGCACAGGAATGATTCAATGTGTTTAATGCTTCGTCTTCTTTAAAGTTTACCATTTTGATCTCCTCTTATCTTTTTACATTTTATTTTCCATCGGTGACAGAGCAGGATACAGGAACACAAAATTTAACTTGTGCAATAAAAAAGCACCCTCAGGTATCTCAATACCTAAGGGTGCTAGCGCACGGTTCCACCTTATCTTTCACTCTTTGCTTATAACGCAGCAACACGGCAACGCTTCGAAGCTTTTTACTTCTTTCACGCACAGCTCAGGAATGGTCTTCATACAGTATTCCCATAAACCGCTTCCACCATACACGGCTCTCTCTGAATGATCTTACTGTACTACTCTTTCCATCATTGCTTTTATTTTAAAGATTTCAGATCTCATTCTACCACGGCTTTTTCTAATTTACAATAGCTTTTGTAAATTTATTTTTTATTTTGGTTATTTCCATAATAATAACCGTAATTTCCCTTGCCATAATAACTGGAATCCTTTTTGCTACCGACCATATTCTGGACAACACCAATTACATTCGCACCCACTTTATCCATCTCAGACTTCATCTGTGCCAATGTCTTCTTCTTTGTAACACCATTTTCAATAACAAGCAATGCTCCATCACAGAAAGATGCTACAATTGCTGCATCTCCTACTACGCAAATCGGAGGTGTATCAAAAATAACATAATCATAAGAATCTCTAACTTCTGCGCAAAGATTTTCCAACCACTTTGCAGACAAAAGTGCAGACGCATTTGGAACAAGCTTTCCACTAAACAATACATGCATATTTGGAAGACCAACATCATAAATAACCTGACCAAGTTCTGCATTTCCAGAAAGATACTCAGAAAGTCCAAGCTTTACACCATCTAGTCCCATACGTCTTTGAAGCACTGATTTTCTCATATCTGTATCAACAAGAAGAACCCTTTTTCCCACCTGTGATAAACTATATGCCAAATGGAATGAAATAAAAGATTTTCCCTGATTTTCAAATGCACTCGTAACTACAATCGTTTTCACATCCTTGCTGCTGTATAAAATTCCTGTACGCAACTGGTAAATAGCCTCGGATGCATTAAATGGTAAATCCTCAGGCCACATAATTTTCTTCTGTTTTTTTCCTTTGTAATCTGGAATCGCACCAAGAACTGACAAACCAGTACATTTTTGAATGTCTTCATCACTCTTAATTGATGTGTTGGTAATAACAGATACTGCTACAATGCCACATGCAATCACAATTCCTGCCAAAATGCCAATTAATGCATACGATAAAACTGAGCGTCTCGTATTTTCCGCAAACAGATCATCTGCCTTATCCAAAATCGTTGGTTTACTGCTTCCTAACACATGAGGAATTTCATCCACACTGACAGACAAAATTTCATTTGCAATATTAACTGCTTCTCTTACTGTTCCTGCCGTCACATAAATCTTTAAAATGCGAGTACTATCTGGATTCTCGACAGAAACAATGTTGTATAATTGTTTGTAGGTAAGATCTAGCTTCAAATTTTCAATTACCTTATTCAATACAACTCTACTTTTAATGATACCTTCATAGTCTCCTGTTAGCGCAGAACCTAGCTGTACATCCGACATGGACACTTCCTTATTGCTGTCAATGATACACATTGATGCCTCTGCTTGATAAGCATCCTTAACAATAAACTTACCGTACACACCTAACGCTGCACCAAATATAATTGCTAACAGTACTATCCAATACCACCGCTTGCGCAATGCTCGAAAGATTTCCATTAAATCAATGGTATCTTCTTCTGCACTCGCCCCCATTGCTGTAATTTCTTTGCTCTCCATAAATCACACACTCCATAGACAAATGTTTTATTTGCCGCCTTTTTTTGTTTTTCTATTTTATAATAATAAACATTTATCATTTTGTCAATACCATTTTTTCCAAATATAGCTAAATCTGTTTTCTCACAATTCGGTATTCATCTCGATATTGAAAATGAGGGCAGATATAACGATCTCCATAGAGACTTGCTTTTGCAATATCATCCTCGTCAAAGAAAAACTGACAGCCATAGGATTCTTCATCCTCATCATATTCAAAATATGCACACTCCTCACAAGATGTTCCCTTCATCGTTTCCCTGCCTTTCATTTTCAAAAGTTTTTGCATTTCATCTCAATACAATTCATGCAAACTCATTTAAATCTACAAAATCAAATTATAACTACAATTAGTCGTCAAGTCTTCTCATCTCTGTATATGCCAAAAGGAATGGACCAACACCCTTTGCATCATCCTCAACTACTGGTTCAGACATATAGTATTCGTAAGTTCCATCTCTCATCTGCGGACCACCAAGACCAGCAACCAGACAAATTCCTCCAAGACTCAAGCGACCATCCTTCTCCTTTAAATAGCGATCACAAATTCCGTGGAATGCCTTCTCTCCAAGTTCTCGGAATCGCTCTGGCAAAAAGCCAAGTCTCACGCCTTTAAGCATTGAATATGCCATAATTGCACTTCCACTTGTCTCAAGATAGTTTTTCTCACGGCCACCCATATTGACAACCTGATACCACATGCCGCTCTCATCCTGAAACTTTGCCATGGACTCCATCAGGTCAACAAAAACCTGCTTTAAGCGATCATAGTCTGGCTGATAGCTATTATCTGCCTTCGTCAATGTATCAAGAAGTGCCATTGAATACCAGCCAAGTGCACGCAGCCAAAAATTCTTTGAAAGACCAGTCGTCTTATCACACCAGAACATTTCTTTTGATGAATCATAAGCGTGATAATAAAGACCTGTTTTTTCATCTCTCATATTCTTTACGACATTGAAGAACTGGTTAAAGATATCTGGATAGTTCTTCTTGTCATTAAAGCGTGTCTCATATTCCATATAAAATGGCTGTCCCATATAAAGTCCGTCAAGCCAAACCTGATTCGGATAAATCTTCTTATGCCAAAAATTACCTTCACTTGTTCTTGGCTGACCTTTAAGCTGTCCATAAATTACATCAATTGCCTTGCGGTACTTTTCCTTACCAGTAATGTCATACAATAAAAATAAAGTCTTTCCTGCATTAACATTATCAATGTTATAATCATCTGGATTATATCCCTTTATAGTACCATCTTCCTGAACACGATGGTCAATATAGGCCTCAGCAAAATCAAGATACTTTTTCTCTCCTGTAATCTTCCATGTCTCTATCATAGCAAGGATCATGCATCCATCAATGTAGTTCCAGCCAGACTTTCCACCCTTTCTGGCAGCCTCAATATTCCATGCCGGAACATCAAGTGTACTATTTTTAATCAAATCATCCAGATATGACTCTATAATCGGCATCTTCATCCTGTATTCTTCCTTTAAACTTATTTTATGATTATTTTCTGATATGCGCATTCTTGCGAAGTACCTCGACTACCTGCTCTACATACTTTTCGCAATCATCTGGATCACTTGCCTCAACCATAACACGAATTAATGGTTCTGTTCCGCTCTCCCTTACAAGAATGCGTCCGCGATCTCCCAGTTCCTCTGTGATTCGTGCAACTGCTGCCTGAACATCTGCATCCTCTCTTGCTGCTGCCTTATCCATTACTCGAACATTTGTCAGCTTCTGAGGATATGACACAAAACCACGTCTTAACTGAGAAAGTGTCTGCTTACCTAATACCATTACTTCCATCATCTTGATTGCCGTAATCAGTCCATCTCCTGTTGCTGCATACTTGCTGAAAATAATATGACCAGACTGCTCACCGCCAAGACGATATCCATTTTCACTCATGCACTCATATACATACTTATCGCCAACAGCTGTCTTTTCATAAGAAATACCTGCTGCATCAAATGCTTTATACAAGCCAAAATTTGACATAACAGTTGTAACAACAGTATTATCAGCAAGCTCTCCCTTATTTTTGAGATATTTACCGCAAATATAAAGGATTGCATCGCCGTCTACTACATCTCCATTTTCGTCTACGCAAAGACAGCGGTCTGCATCACCATCAAATGCAAATCCAACATCAAGGTGCTTCTCCTTTACCAAAGCCTGTAGTCCATGAATATGAGTAGAACCGCAATTTGTATTAATATTAGTTCCATCTGGCTCGTTATTGATCACATATGTTTTTGCACCAAGTGCATCAAAAACATTCTTTGCAATCATCCAAGCACTTCCATTTGCACAGTCCAGACCGACACGCATATTTCTAAAGGAACACAGTGCCAGAGACATTAAATATCCAAGATAACGGTTTCTTCCTGCTGCATAGTCCACGGTACAGCCAATATTTTCCTTTGTCGCATATGGCAGATTCTTCTTATCTTCATCAAGATACTTTTCAATCTCATCAATGACAAATTCCTGCATTTTTTCACCCTTATCATTGATCAGCTTGATTCCGTTATCATAGAATGGATTATGACTTGCAGAAATCATAATTCCACAGTCGAAATCTTCTGTACGAACAACATATGATACACTTGGTGTTGTGGTAACATGAAGAAGATAAGCATCTGCACCGGAAGCAGTTAAGCCTGCAACAAGTGCATATTCAAACATGTAGCTGCTTCGTCTTGTATCCTTTCCGATTACTACCTTGCACTTATGCTCCTTTCCAAAATACCAGCCAATAAAACGACCTACCTCAAATGCATGCTCAACTGTTAAATCTACATTTGCCTCACCGCGAAAACCATCTGTTCCAAAATACTTTCCCATTAATTCTGTCCTGCCCTTCGTTGATGTTAAAAAAACTTCTTATCTATGTAAAGCTTCCCAGCCATTCATAGCAGATGCAATAACCTTGTCCATATCATAATATTTATATTCTCCAAGACGGCCTCCGAAAAATACTTTTTTCTGCTGTTGTGCCTTCTCGCGATATTTCTGATACAGCATCTGGTTTTTCTCATTATTTACCGGATAGTATGGCTCCATGCCTTCCTCCCAGTCAGTAGAATATTCCTTTGAAATTACTGTTTTAGGCTGTGTTCCAAACTCAAAATGCTTATGCTCAATTACTCTTGTATAAGGTGTCTCTCTGTCTGTATAGTTAACAACTGCTACACCCTGATAATTATCTGTATCAAGCACTTCCGTCTCAAAACGCACAGTACGATACTCAAGTTTTCCAAAGCAATACTCAAAATACTCGTCAATTGCTCCTGTATAAACTACTTTATCAGCCATTGACATCCATTTTTCCTTTTCTGCAAGGAAATCAACGCTGGTCTTTATATCAGCCCCCTCAAATAATGCATCTATCAACTTATTATAGCCGCCAATCGGGATTCCCTGATATAAATCATTAAAATAATTATTATCATATGTAAAGCGCACTGGGAGTCTCTTTATAATAAAACTCGGAAGCTCGCTGCAGTCGCGTCCCCACTGTTTTTCCGTATAACCCTTTACAAGCTTCTCATAAATATCTCTTCCTACAAGCGCAATTGCCTGTTCCTCAAGATTTTTAGGTTCTCCCGTAATCTCTGACTTTTGTTTGTCAATGATTGCCTTTGCTTCCTGTGGTGTACTAATTCCCCACATACGGCTAAACGTATTCATATTAAACGGCATATTGTAAATCTCACCCTTATAATTAGCTACCGGGCTATTTGTATAGCGATTGAACTCTACAAAAGAATTTACAAACTCCCATACCTTGCGATCACTTGTATGGAAAATATGAGCACCATATTTGTGAACATTAATTCCTTCAATCTCTTCACAGTAAATATTTCCGCCTATATGACTGCGTCTTTCTAACACAAGACAACTCTTTCCTGCCTGCTTTGCATGCCAGGCAATAACTGCTGAATATAGTCCAGCTCCTACTAAAATATAATCGTAATGCTTCATAAGTCACCTCTCATAAATTTTTATCACATATAATAATTGCGCTCCCATCTGTCATAAAACGGCATAGGGCGCAGAAAACAAAGCTTTGCCGGATCTGCATTATGATATAAATCAATCATCTTCTGACGCTGCTTTGGTGTGAGATTAATCCACTCCATATAATCAAGCTCACAATTAGCCATCGGCGATGAACAGCACTGACAGTCCAGTTTTCTAAGCAGACTTACCATTCGCGTTGCTTTGCACTTTGGGCAAATAAATACATACATCATAATAATCTGATAACCCTTCCTTTTCCATCATTTTTATTCATAGATGGTAGATTGCAGATAGCTTTTATTTGCCCCAAAATCAACAGCCAGAACTTCCTGATTAGCCCCCATAATTGCATTGCTCCATGTGCCGTCTGCCGGAACTCTCGCCTGAACCATATCATAATTCAGATATAAAACTGACTGCATCAGCAGTGAGCACATTTTGGAATCTGAAATATTTGTTGAAATATCTGGCAAAATAGATTCTACTGCTTTATAAATCGTAACTACATTTGCCTTTTTAACCTTCTCCAACAGTGCATTCATTACAGTTCTCTGTCTCTGTGTTCTTGCAAAATCATTTCCAATCTTACGGATTCGTGCATAGCCAAGCGCCTGTTTTCCCGTCAGTGTAATCTGACCGCCAGCAAACTGTTCATCCACAAAGCCATCACGATCTGCGACTCCACTAACCTGATTGTATTCTGCAATATAGCCATTAATCCATTCCACCTCCGCCTGTTCCACATTGATGGTAACACCGCCAAAAGCATCAATAACATCAACAAAGCTAAAAAAATCAACCTGCGCATAATAGTCAATGCCCAGCTTATAATTTTCTTCAATTGTCTGAATCAGCAATGCCGCTCCGCCTCTTGAATACGCCTCATTTATACGATTCTCTCCATACCCTGGAATTGTCACATAGCTGTCACGCATAATAGATGTCATAACAAACTTTCTTTTATAAGGATTGATCGACACAACAATCATCGCATCTGATCTGGCATCATTTGAACCTGCTACTCTAGTATCAGTTCCAATCAGCAAAATATTGGTAACGCCTTTTTGTGTCAATACATCAGCCTGTCTTTCATATGAAGTCTCATATGGCTTATAATTGGTCTGCGCAATGGTTGTACGCAAAAAAACATAAACACCGGCAAGCGCCACAGCCATAATAATCAATATAATGATCAGCACCTTAAGCAGCTTGTGTAAAAAGCCCTTTTTCTTTTTTTCTTTTCGCGGCTTCTTTTCCGCCTTTTGACCGTTTCCCTTACTTTTTGTTTTGTTTGTTTAGGACGTTTCTTTTTTTCTGCTTCCGGCACTGGCATCTTCTTTTCAATTTCAGGAGCTTTCTTTATAGCTTCATTCGATGCCTCTGGACCATAAATCGAGCGCTCATCTACAGGTGATGTTTCATTTGCTGTATTTGACTTTGGCCGGATCTGTTTTCTTTGTCTTTGAATGGGTTTGTCAGTTGACAAATCTTCATCCACAGCTTCATCCACAGACACTTCTCCTGCCTCAAGCTCCTCTGCCTTAATTCTTTCTTTTATCTCATATGCCTGGCGCAGTATTTTTTTCTCTTCTTCTGTTAAATCTGGCATACTCGCCTCCTTTTTAGAATAGTTAAAAGTTACGGTAACTATTATAGTATAGAAACGCTTGATTGGCAAGAAATATCTGTATCACAAATAAAGCCTGTCATACCCATTTGAATATGACAGGCCATCTTATGTACAAAATTTGTAATTATTCAGCTACTGTTACAGCTGTTTCTTCTTCTTCAACTGGTTCCTGTGCAGCATAGAACATTGCAACAGTATTCTTTACAACATCGCGAAGCAGTGTTGCTGTCGGTGCCTCTGTATCAGTAATGGTAACACCATCTTCCTGTGTGAAGCTGCCAGCCATAGAAACTTCTTCGTTTCCATCATTTGTTGTCAGAGCAATGCTCAGTCCATTGTCAAGTAATGTCAGTGCAACATTCATATTTACTGTCTCGCCATCCGCTGTAGCAGTCATATCCATACCAAAATCATTATCCTGTGCGGTAATTGTTCCGTTTGCATTCATGATCTCAGTTCCGTCCTCTGTTACAACATAGTTAAAGGCTGTACCATCAAAGGACATATCAACCACAACAGTTGACTCACCATTTACAACAGTAACATTCTCTGTCATAGTACCATCTGCATTTACTGTAGCTGTACCGTTTATAGTAGCACCCTCATCAAGCATCTGCTGAATCTGGTCTGAAAGCTTGCTGCCATCTTCTGTCTGAAGTGGTGTTACATCAAATGAAGATACCATCTCCTCAACCAGAGAATTCATCATATCAACAATCATTCCCTTTGCATCTTCAACAGAAACATCTGGTGAAGCCATGTTGACTCCCTCTGCTGCTGCCTGAAGATAATCATCAAATACTGTTACAAGCTGTGATGCATCTGTTCCCTGAACCTGTGATAATAATACTGACATAGCATTATCAACTACATTCTCAACTGCCTTAACAGTGTTTACAATTGCCGGTCCGTCAAATGTAATTGTAGTAGAGCCATCTTCTGCCGTCTGAATATCAAAATTTTCTGCCAGTGCAGTAAAATCAGTCATCATAGAATCTACATCAAAATCAGTCTCTGCTTCAGTCTCTACTGCTGCAAAATCAATTGCCGGAATCTCAACCCAATCCTGATCAATACCAAACATTGGAAGCATTGAGCTGATATCAGAACCTAACAATTCACCATATGTACTTGCAATTTCAGCTACATTAATATAAAGATCACCAGAAACAACGCGAAGCACATCATTAAGACCATAGACTGTATCAGCCTCTTCTCCTGTAACAGATGCCGGAAGTGTAACATTTGCTGAAACACTAACGCCATCCTCTGCAAATTGCTCTGCAGTTACAGAAAAAAGCATAGACTCTCCATCTGCTGTAAGAGAAAACTCACCTACATATGTAGATGGTGTAAACGCTGTTTCACTTTCTGCCATTACTGGCATTGTACTTCCCGCAGCCAACGCCGCACTCATAATTACCGCAAATTTTCTTTTCATACCTCGTCCTCCTAAAATTAAAAATTTGATAACTTTGGTTATCTGATTTGTTTTTCTTCCCCTTTTCATATGTGTGTCGCTTTTATTATATCACATTATGAACAATTTGTTCAAGTAAAAAAAGCTAATTTTATTTTTTTGGTAAATTTTTATTTTTCTCTTGACAACTTTACATTATTGAAGTAAACTACGTTCAAACAAGAAACCTGTGATTAAGAGTAAGTAGTCATGGTTGCGTGTTCACAGAGAGCTACTGTTGGTGGAAAGTAGCAGCACAGATTATGATGAATGGGCTTATGAGGGCGGCCGAACGCGATTTTCGTTAGTAGCAGCCGACGGGGCGCGCAGCCCGTTATCCGTTGCGTATCGCATAGTTGTGCAGATTTTTCACATGAATGTGCGAGTTGAGTTGGATGCATTAGCATCAATATGGGTGGCACCGCAGGATTAACAGTCTTGTCCCATTATGATTGGGATAGGGCTTTTTTTGTTACCAAAATTTCTTTCTCCCGATCTATCTAACTCACTAACTGATGCCTATGAATTGCTCCGTTGCTTTGAAGCTTTTGCCCCTGGCATCCTACAAATTTTATTCATCAAAAGGAGAACACTATTATGAGAAAAAATTATTTAACCTGTGCCACACTGATTTCTGCAATGAGCATGAGCACCATTGCATCTGCACCTGTATTTGCATCCGACAATAGCGATGGCCAAACATTTAAGATTGGTATCTGCAACTATGTTGATGACGCTTCTTTAAACCAGATCGTTTCTAATATTGAAAAGCAACTTGAAAAAATTGAAAAAGATTCTGACGGAGCTGTTTCTTTTGAAGTCACAACAGAAAATTGTATGGCTGATGCCACTGTTCTTGATCAGATCATTGCAAACTTCATCGCAGATGACGTGGATTTGATGGTTGGTGTTGCCACTCCTGTTGCCATGGCAATGCAGGCAGCTACCGAAGACAACGAGATTCCTGTTGTTTTTGCAGCTGTATCTGACCCAGTTTCTACTGGACTTGTAGAGTCCATGAAAGAGCCTGGTGCAAATATTACCGGTACTTCTGACTACTTAGACACAACTGCCGTTATGGATCTTTTATTTGCTGCTGATGAAGAAGCCGATCATATCGCCCTTCTATATGATCAGGGTCAGGATTCTTCCACAACTGCAATCGAAGAAGCTAAGAAATACCTTGATGATAAGGGTGTTGATTACACAGAATACACTGGAACAACAGTTGACGAAGTTATGTTAGCAGCTGATTCTATCATCGCAGACGGTGCTGACGCAGTCTTTACACCATCTGACAACACCATCATGACAGCTGAACTTTCCATCTATGAGGAATTAGCAGAAGCTGGCATTCCGCATTATGCAGGTGCTGATTCTTTCGCATTAAACGGTGCTTTCTGTGGATATGGCGTTGACTATATTAATTTAGGTGTTGAGACTGCAAACATGATTAACAGCATCTTAGTTGACGGTGAAGAACCTGCAAAAACACCTGTCATGACATTTGACAATGGTATTGCAACTATCAACACCGAAGTATGCGATCAGTTAGGCTATGACTTCGATGAAATCAGTAAGACATTTGAGCCACTCTGCACTGCTGTAAAGGGCATCGAGACTGCAGAAGAATTTGAAGAAGAATCAGAAAGTGAAACTGAGACTGAAGAAGAATCTACAGAGGCTCAGGAAAAATAAATTTTAGTAATAAAAATCAAAGGGGTTTTCTCGTGGATATTCAAACATTATTGTCACTGGGACAGACTGCTCTTGAACTTGGTTTAATCTGTTCCCTCACAGTTCTTGCATTATTTTTAAGCTATTCCATGTTAAATGTCTGTGATCTTTCTACAGATGGATGTTTTACCCTGGGTGCCGCAGTTGGCGCTCAGATTGCACTGATGGGTCATCCATTTTTAGCAATTCTTGCTGCCATGGGGGCCGGTATTCTATCTGGTTTTGTCACCGGCACATTGCAGACAAAATTTGGCATTAACAGTCTGCTTGCCGGTATTGTAGTCAATACTGGTCTTTACTCAGTCAATATTGCCGTGATGGGTGGTTCCTCCCTTTTAAATATGAACAAAACCACAACGGTATTTACGATGATGAAGGATCTGCTCTCTGGCACACCACTTGCAAGCTACTATAAGCTGATTGTCGCACTCCTCGCAGTCATTATTGTCATTGCTTTTTTGACTCTGTTTCTTGGAACTCGACTTGGTCTTGCAATCCGTGCAACTGGAAACAACCCGATCATGGTAAAATCTTCTTCTATTAATACTGTTTTTACCACCATTGTTGGTCTTTGTGTTGCTAATGCATTTACCGGTTTGTCAGGCTGTCTGCTTGCGCAATATCAGAAATCCGTCAATATTGACATTGGATCTGGTATGGTTACGATTGCACTTGCCTCACTGTTAATTGGTGCAACAATCCTCGGACGCGGAAAAATTGTTACACGTGCCGTTGGTGTCGTACTCGGTTCCTTTATTTTCCGCCTTGTCTACACAATCGCACTTCGTTTCCATCTTCCGGCATTCATGCTCAAGCTGGTATCTTCTATCATTGTCGTCATTGCACTGTCTTTCCCATATTTGAAGACACAGCTCCCAATGATGAAGCGCCGACTAACTCATTCAAAAAATAATAGATAATTTGTACCTGACTGCAAAGCAGGCTACGGAAAGGCATTTGTAAGCTATGCTTGAACTAAAAAATGTTTCGAAAACCTTTAATCCTGGCACAGTAAATGAAAAAAAAGCTCTTGATAAACTTTCCTTAAATTTAAATGAAGGCGATTTTGTCACCATCATCGGTGCAAACGGTGCTGGTAAATCTACGCTGTTTAATGCAATCTGCGGTACCTTCTACACTGATGAGGGACAGATCATTCTTGACGGC